>JAEEGH010002254.1_pt1 | contig 52363 bp, 40 predicted proteins | sample 9134181 | NCBI WGS metagenome assembly JAEEGH01 (sample SAMN16246544, study PRJNA631951) | gut metagenome | biome: gut microbiome; feature: rumen; material: DP-attached | host: Bos | place: Iran: Karaj | collected 2018-10 | reverse complement strand
CTATTTTTTACGAATCTGCAATTCATTTATAAGACGAATTACATAGGTTCGCTGTATTCCAAGAACTTTTGCAGTCTTTGTCTGATTCCAGTTGTTTTCTTCCAGAATCTTTATAAGATACGCCTTTTTGAATGAATCAAGGGCTGTCTTTAATGATTTGTCCTCAGCCGTATCATTATATTCAAGAACTACATCCTGAACAAATCCAGTATCATTGCCAAGCTGCAGTGCCATATCTTTAGACTGAATTAAAGGACCAGATGCACAAATTATTCCGCGTTCAACGGCATTTTTTAACTCAGCAAGGTTTCCTGCCCAAAAGTAATTCATAATATCACTTTTTGCAGTTTCAGAAAAGCCTTGTGAATCGTAAGTATAAAAGTCCTTATATTCATTAAGTAAAGCTTCTGCAATATCCAGAATATCTTCTTTTCTATGTCTTAAAGGAATCATATTTACAAGCACTGTACTTATAAGAAAATATAAATCCTTTGAAAACAAGTTTTGTTCAATTTTTTCATCCAATGATTCCTGGGTTGAAAAAATAAAACGTATATTTTTATGATTAAAGCCTGTTTCTTTAACTAAAAAAACAAGCTTATTCTGTAAATCAAGTGGAAGTGTTTCAATACGATTAAAAAAAACAGTGATATGTCCTGAAAGAAAATTATTATCAGAAACGAGTGAAACAAGCTCGTTCCAGTTTCCATTATAGCAATAAAAACTATTTTCAGGGTTACTGCCAAGAAAGTGTATGTATTTTGCAAAAAGCTTTTTACCTACACCCCTTTCGCCAGAAATAAGCACAGATACATTATTTTTACTTACAGAGTCTGCAATTTTTTTTAATTCATCTGTAAATATTTTTGAACCTGAAATCTTTTTTATATCACTTATTAAACCGCAGTCTACCAATTCTCACCTGCTTTTGAGAATCACCAATACAGGCAATTCCCTTTCTAAACAAAACGCATTGCAGTTTTATTTCTAAAACATACAATGCGTCCTGTCTGATAAAAAATCTATTATAGATTAGTCATTCTTCTGTGTTTTCAACAAATCACCAAGAGTGAACGCACCTTCATCATTGTTGTTTGAGTCAGACATATACTGAGAAATCTCATCACGCTGCTGCTTTTTCTTAAACTCACGTACAGAGAATGCAACCTTTTCCTTTTCTGTATTTACGTCGATTACGTATACATTAAGCTTGTCGCCAACCTTATATTTAGCTACAGCTTCTTCGAAAGGAACATCCTTGTCATCGCTAAGATTTGCCTTGTTTACAAGTCCTTCAATTCCGTTAGGAGCTTTTACAAATACACCAAAGTCTGTAATAGATGTAATTTCACCTTCGAGTGTTGAACCAACTTTGTATTCAGCTGCAAATGCTTTCCAAGGATCATCTGTAAGCTGCTTCATACCAATCTTGATTTTGTGTGCTTCTGAATCACAATCAAGTACAACAGCCTTGATTTCCTGATCCATTGAAAGCTCGCTGCCTGGATGCTTAACTTTCTTTGTCCATGAAATATCATCAGCATGGAGGAAAGCGTCAATTCCTTCTTCAAGAGAAACGAAAGCGCCAAGATTTGTAATCTTAACAACCTTACCAGTTACTTCTGTACCTACAGCATATCTTTCGGCAATTGTATCCCAAGGATTTTCTGTTGTCTGTTTAAGACCAAGTGAAACTCTTCCGGCCTGAATGTCATAGCCAAGAATCATAGCTTCAACTTCCTGTCCAAGAGAAACCATATCGCCAGGTTTGTTAACTTTCTTTGTCCATGAGAACTCGCTGATATGAACAAGGCCTTCAATACCTTTTTCAAGTTCAACAAATGCACCGAACTCTGTAAGCTTTGTAACAACACCTTTTACTACATCATTTACATGATATTTTTCTTCGAAATGTACCCAAGGATCTTCTGAGAAGTGCTTGAGAGAAAGATTGATTCTTTTTTCTGCAGGATCAAGGCGGATAACCTTAAGTTCGATTTCCTGACCTTTCTTTACAAAATCCTTTGGTCGGGCTACATGACCCCAGCTCATATCATTGATATGAAGAAGTCCGTCAAAACCACCCAAATCTATGAAAGCACCAAAGCTTGTGAAGCTCTTAACAGTACCTTTTACAGTATCGCCAATTGCAATTGTCTCAAAGAAAGCATCACGTTTTTTATTGATTTCTTCTTCAAGGAACTTGCGGCGATTAACTACTGGATTAAGCTTATTTTCTGAATATAGATGTTCTATATAGAACTTTGACCTTACACCAAGTAATGACTCTGGTTTTTCAACCTTTTCGGCATCAGCCTGACTGATTGGCAGGAAAGCCATCTTGTCAATACCAAGGTCAACTTCGTAACCACTCTTGACAACTTTAACAATTACACCGTCAACAGGAGTCTTATCTTTCCATGCCTGCTGAATCTCACGAAGATAGCGCTTTGAATCAGCCTTTTTCTTAGAAAGAATAGGACCATTTGAATTGTGTCCCATCAACAATGCCTGAACCTTATCCCCTTCCTTCGGCAGATCACCTGCGAACTCCTCTACGGGGATTAAACCCTCTGATTTGTCTCCTACATCCACATAGACATTATCATTTGTTACCTGAACAACAGTTCCCTCAACTAATTGACCAGCCTGCGGTGCATTAAACTCCTTCAAAGATTCCTCTAATTGTGTCTGGAAATCGCTCTTGGAGTTCTGAGCTACTTCCTTTTCCACTTCCATTTCGTCCATTGTAAAACCTTTAATTTATGAAATTTGTTTTTCTATTATCGCACAAACATTGTCAATCGTCAAGTTAGAAGTATCAATATACAGTGCATCTGGAGCAATTTTTAATGAACCTTCCTTCTTATTTTTATCCATCTCATCGCGCTTTTCAATTGCAGCCTTTATCTCTTCCAGAGTCATATTGCTGACTCCCTGATCAAAGCGTCGCTTAGCCCTAACCTCTGCTGATGCATCCAGATAAACCTTAACTTCAGCATTCGGGAATACAACAGTTGTCATATCACGACCTTCGCAGACAATATCAAGTGATTTTGTAATTTCGCGCATAAGGTCGTTTACAAGGTGGCGGATTTCAACAATTGCACTTACCTGGGAAGCATTTGCCGTTACTTCATCATCGTGTAAGTGAGCTGTAACATCGGTGCCGTTTAAGATAAAATGGCTTTCCTTTGTATATTCAATCTTCTGTTTTTTGCAGAACTCAAGAGTTGCTTTTTCATCTTTATAATCAATTCCAGCCTTAATCACAGCAAGCGTAAGGGTTCTGTAAAAACCGCCGCTATTCAAAAATGTAAGGTTGTGCTTTTCTGCAAGAATTGAAGCAATAGTGCTTTTTCCTGTTCCCGCTGGTCCGTCAATTGCGATTATCATATTTCCTCCTGTGTTTAGCGAAACAATTCTTCTTTTCTTAAATTATCTTGTTTCGCACAATTCTAAAAGACCTTTTACTTCTCCTGCCGTAAGCTCACGATGGTCTCCCGGCCGTAAATCATCTAAGTTTACGTTTCCAATTCGTACACGAACAAGAGAATGAGTTCCTATATTCTGGCCTTCCAGCATTTTTCTGATTTCCCGGTTTTTGCCTTCAATCAGAACAATTTTAAGCTTACGTTCCTTAAGCTTTTCCACATGAAGAGCTTTATAGAATACACCTTCTACGCGAACACCTTTTTCAAGTTTGGCAGGAAGCTCATCTGGTATATTCTGGCTTGTTTCTACAATGTATTCTTTTTCAATCTGGCTTGAAGGATGACTGAGTTTTGCGGCAAAATCACCATCATTTGTAAAAAGAATCATACCTTTGGAATACATATCAAGGCGGCCTACATTATAAAGGCGTTCCTTGTATTTATCTTTCAGTAAATCAGCAGCTACTGCACGGCCTTTTTCATCAGAAGATGAACAGACAAAACCAGCGGGCTTATTCAAAAGGATATAAAGCTTTTTTTCTTCAAGAAAAACCTGTTTTCCATCAACGCAAACCTTATCTTTACCGCAAACCTTAGTTCCAAGCTCCGTTACAATCTGTCCATTAACGCTGACACGTCCGTCTGTAATGATTTTTTCGCAGGCACGCCGGCTGGCAACACCACAATGAGCAAGAAAAACCTGTAATCTTATTGGTTCGGCTGTATTTTTATCGTGCGAGTTCAAAGCGTTCCTCTTCATCCTCATCAAGCTTAGGAAGATCTGCAATGCTGTTTAATCTGAAAAGCTTTAAAAACTCTTTTGTAGTTCCGAACAAAGTTGGTCTTCCAGGTGCATCCTTTTTTCCAACTTCTTTTATAAGGTTTCGCTCAATCAAAAGGCGAACCATATTGTCTACGCCAACTCCACGGATTGCTTCAATTTCTGCCCTGGTAACCGGCTGCTTGTATGCAATAATTGCAAGAGTTTCCATTGCCGATTTAGAAAGCCGGCCTTCCCTTTTCATTCCGTACAACTCTTTTAAGACATCCCAGTATTCTTTTTTTGGAGTAAGACAAAGTCCGCCTGCGATTGTAGAGATTTCAATACCGCTGTCTTCGGCAGAATATTTTTCGTTAAGCTTTTCTAGACATTTTTCAACAACTTCTTCCGAAAGCTGTGCTCTGTTAGAAAGCATTTTTACAGTTAAAGGTTCACTCTCAAGAAATAAAACTGTTTCTACAAGAGCCGTTTCTTTATTAAAATCCATTATTAATTCCTTTAAAAAAAATGTCGGGTCAAGCCCGACAATCATATTTAAGCTAATTACTTGTCAGCTCGTCCTCGCTGGGAACATAGCCGTCACTATCTTCCCTTACGCATATCTTTATATCACCAAACAGCTTATTTTGGAAGATGGTTATCATACGGAATTTAACAGCTTCAAGAATTGCCATGAAAGCACAGATTACATCCATTGCATTGCCAGGTCTTGTAAGCAAATCTGTAAACATACATTCTTTTTTGTTATCAAGAAACTCGTTCATGAGTGTAATTTTTTCGTTTACAGAGATTTCTTCAAACATGTTCAAAATTGTTTCATTTGAATACTGTCCCATCATCGATTTGAACATTGACTGCATCTGCTGGAGCAAATCCCAGGTATCAACTTCTTCCCACATATCATCAGCTTCATCAAAAGGGAGAACACGCTGAATCTTTTTGCGCTCAAAGTTCCATTCAGAATCATCTTCCTGGTCGTCCATAAGTGATGAAAGCTTCTTAAACTTCTGGTATTCAATAAGCCTGTCTACAAGCTCCTGGCGCGGATCTTCTTCATCATCATCTTCATAACTGAACTCAACAGGTAAAAGCATACGGCTCTTTATATAAATAAGCTTTGCTGCCCAGCTGTAAAACTCAGAAAGATTTGCAAGATCGGTCTGCACTACATAATCAAGGTATTCAAGATACTGTTCTGTAATCTGGGCAATCGGAATATCATAAATATTGATTTTACTTTCGCGGATTAATTGCCACAATAAATCAAGAGGACCTTCAAACTGGCCTGCTTTGTATTTCAGTTCTTTTTCTTTTGTTAATACTGCGGTGTTAGATGTTTTTGTTTCGTATTCCATTTTTTCTACCTGATTATCAATAAAATTGCCTGCTGAACGTAATTTTTCCAGACATTCAGCATATTCATCTCTTATTTTTTTATCGGTAGATTCAGGAAGAATCTCAAGAGCTGGAATAAGAACAAATGCACGTTCTTTTATTCTTATGTGTGGGATTTGTAAATCCGGCGTGTTTATAACATCATCACCAAAAAGTTCTATGTCAATATCAAGGGAACGGGGACCAAAACGGATTTCTTCTTCCCGGTTACGCCCGTATTTAGCTTCAATTTCATGAATATAGCTCAGCAGTTCAAATGGACTTAGAACATCATCTGCATATCCAAGAACTGCCATATTGTAAAAATCATCCTGATCTTCCACGTACATTGCTTTTGTTCTGTACACGGAAGAAAAAACCGGGTCCTTCAGAATACGACTCAATTCAGTACAGGCGCACCCTAACAATTCAAGCGGCGGTTTATTCTGAAAACTTTTATTTGAGCCTAATCCCAAAAGAACCCGTTTCATTCTTATTTCTCAGGAGTTTCTTCCTTAGCTTTTAATACCTGGCCCGGGAAAACTTCGGCACGGATTTTTTCTTCAATTTTCTTTGCAAGCTCAGCATTCTGTTCAATGTAGTTTACGGCGTTTTCCTTGCCCTGGCCTATTTTTTCTTCGCCCATTGTGTACCAGGCACCGCGTTTGTCGATGATTCCATGCTTAACGGCAGAATCAAGCAGGCTCGCAGAAGCAGAAATACCTTTGCCAAAGTAAATATCAAGTTCGCACTTTCTGAATGGAGGCGCAACCTTGTTCTTTACAACCTTTACGCGCACTCTGTTACCGATTGCATCTTCATCACCCTTACCGTCAATTGTTTCAATCCTTCTGATTTCAAGACGAACAGATGAATAGAACTTCAAGGCCTGTCCACCGGTTGTTGTTTCAGGATTACCGAACATAACACCAATCTTCATACGAATCTGGTTGATAAAGATTACAATACAATTTGATTTTCCAACAATTGCTGTAAGCTTACGCAAAGCCTGGCTCATAAGTCTAGCCTGCATACCCATTACAGCATCACCCATTTCACCTTCAATTTCTTTTTCCGGTGTAAGAGCTGCAACTGAGTCAACTACAATAATATCCACAGCACCACTGCGAACAAGATTTTCTGTAATCTCCAGAGCCTGCTCACCTGTATCCGGCTGAGAAACCCACAACTGGTCAATATTTACACCAAGATTTTTTGCATAAACAGGATCCAATGCATGCTCTGCATCTACGAATGCTGCAACTCCTCCAAGCTTCTGTGCTTCTGCTATTGCATGAAGTGCAAGTGTAGTTTTTCCAGAGCTTTCAGGACCGTACATTTCAATAATACGTCCCCTGGGATAACCGCCTATTCCCAAAGCTTCATCAAGCAGAATTGAACCGGATGGTACAACATCAATACCGGCCACATCTGCTTTATCGCCAAGACGCATAATTGCACCCTGACCAAACTGTTTTTCAATCTGAAGACGAGCTGCCTCCAGAGCCTTCATTTTCTCCGACATGTCCATCGGAGCTGGATTTGTATTTGCCATTTCAGCCACCTTCCTCCCTACATATAATATGGCTTTAATTTTAAAAAAAAGACCATTTTCTTGAAAAAAAAATCAAATTTTTTCAAAAAAAATGAAATTTTACAATTTCCGTATATTTTTATACAAAATTATACACTCTAAAGCATTCCGTCTTTTATATTCTGATAAACTGATTTTCCCTTAAGGTAAATCTTTTTATCTTCCGAAGAAATCTTTCCAAGAATCTTTACAGGCTGGTCAACGGCAATATTCGGCACAGAATTAAACCTTACCGTAACAATTCCTTCTACATTTTCTCCGGATTCATAACCAACAAGCAGCTGACAGGAATATGTACCGTCCGGATTTGTTACTGCATTGCTTATTTTTCCACCCCATGATACCCAGCAATCAAGATAAAGAGCTGGTTCATTCTGAACATCATCGTAAGAAGGATTATCAGTCAGAGTGTCAAACGTTGGTTCATCAAGGTAGCCGCTGAGAACTCCAGCTTTCTGTTTTATTGATAAAGCTGCATTTGAATTAAGGATTCTGTTTATTTCTATCTGCGCTTTATTATCCCTGTGAGACTGGAAATATTTTAAAGCATTATCATAACTGTCTGTAATCTGTTTTTCACTGAGGATATAACTGAAGGTCTGTCCCGATAAATCTTTTTCCTGTGAATTGTTTTTTTCATCAACTGTAAGGGAAAGCTCAGAAATATTTCTTCGCACACCTTTTGAATAATCCTTATGACTTCTTGCAACAAAGAATAAAACCAACGAAGTACAGGCCACTACAGCAACAGCGCCCAGAACAATTTCAGTTATCTTTGTAGGATTTGGACCCAGCGGCGGATAAAACTGCTTTATTCTACCGGTATCAACCCAACGGCAGATTGTATCATAATCACCACGTGTACGAATAAACTCAATCGCATCAGCTGCGATTTTATTTGCGGCATCATTTTCTATAACTTCAAGGTAATATTGCAAAGCTCTGTCTGTATCACCGCGCCTTAAATAAATTGCTGCCTGACCAAGTATAAGTCTTGTATCTGTAATCTTTATTTTTCTAGCCCTTTGAAAGTATGAACCGGCTGCACCAAAATCTCCTACGTAAAGACATGCAATTCCCGTAATAAGATAATATTCAAAATTATCCTCGTAAGTTTCTGCCCTACCTTCGAGCAGCTTTATTGCGGTGGCAAATTGTCTTTTGCGCATGAACTTCCATGCAACGCTTAATACATCCTGAGCCATAAATTACCTGACCTACAAACGCAAAGCTTCAAGTATTGTATCGAGCTCTGCATTTAACAATACAAGTTCTTCTTTATCTATTGATTCATCTGATTCTTCGAGTGCTTCTATTCTTTCCAACAGAGCCTGAATATATTCTGGAGAAAGCTGCTGTCTTGTAAGAGTTTTTACATCAAAAGGAACATACGGTGGTAATGTACTTACAGGTTCTTCTTTTTTCTCTTCAACATTTTCAGGAGTTTTTTCCTTTTCCTGTTCAACTTTTTCTTCTTTCTGTGGATTAGGTTCAGCCTGTACAACTTCAACTGGCTGAGCAGTCTGTTCAGGTTCAATTCCTAAAACATAAGCAGCCCCGGAAGGTTTTCTTTCACCAAATGCAGTAGACAAATAGAATACTTCTGTAAACTGTTCATCTGCACCAAGTCTGTGACGCGGCCATGTAATTCCAATCGCAGAGTTATTATAAGAAAGGATTGTATCAAATGCTCTATATGTAAGTAAATCCGGTTCCCAGTTTCTTGTATCCAGAGTTGAGTAATTAGCAAGTGCTACAAGCTCCGGCTTTGTACATTCACCACCATCAAAAATAACCTGAAGTGAACCACTTGAGTTTTTAGAAACAAACCATTTGTTTTCATCAAACTCTCTGAAGGCAACTTCATTTTTCACAGGATTATTGTTGCTGTCATAAAAATGATGTCTGTCTGTTTCGCCAAGAATAGTATCAAGAAGAAGCTTTACAGCATAGTATTCTTTCTTTTTACTCATATTCGTAACTTTTACAGTTACTTTTAAAGAGTCCATATCATAATCTTCACTTGAAGCAAAAGCATCAAAATAAACTATTACATCTGCTAAGTTTTCAATTCTATAGCCAATTGCAGCACCAGTATCTGTTTTCCATGCAGATTTTCTTACACCAGAATCAGAGTTTAACTCAACTATTTTCTTTCCAACCTTAAGATAAAAACCGGAAGTTGTATATTCATCTGAGGTTGAAAGTGCAGATACAGTTTTTTTAGATTCTTCATCGAACATAGAAACATTAAAACTTCCAATTCGATTTCTAATCCGTAATTTTATGGAACCGTATACTTCTTCTATAGAACGACCACGTGGCTCAACCCAGCCTGAAAAATTATTCTTTTCGCGCTGAATCTGTTTTGCAGACTTTTTCTTTGTTTTTTTCTTTTCCGGCTCAGCTTTATCTTCTGTCTTAGATTCAACCTTATTTTCAGTTTCCGCTGCAGTTTTATCTTCAGCTTCCGGCTCTACTTTCTCCACTACTTCTGATTCGTTTTTATCTTCTGCTTTAACTTCAGCAGTTTCTTCGGTTTTAGGTTCTACAGCTTCGGTATCAGTTTCTTTCTGTGCCTTTTTCTTTTTAGAAGCGGAATACGCAGGAGATGTCAGGCAAAAAACAAATGCGAAAATTGTACAAAATACTATAAATCTGCTTTTTTTCATAATCACCTCTCTACTTACTCTGGTCATTAGCAGCTTCTTCCTGCTGTTTATCCAAAATCCTCTGAATTAAAAAGGCTTTTGCTTTAAGAATACGAATTGTTTCACCATTTTCAGAGTCTGCTTCTTCAATTTCTTTCTGTGATTCTAACTGCTGTTGAGACTGAAGCTCCTGTTCATCCTTAAGGGCCTTAATCTGTGCTTCAAGCCCCGCAATCTGCTCTTCAAGGTCTTTATTTTTCTGCTGGGCATCTATAAGTCTTTCGCGGGTAGTATTTATAGCTTCTGAATTATACAGACGAAGCTGTTTTTCATAATCTTCTTTTGCTGCAAGATATTCTTCACCAGTCTGTTTTAAAAGATAAAGAAGCTTTTCTTCCCTTGAACGCTGGGCTATATTTTCAATTCTGTACTGAGCAGCAGCAACTTTTTCGCATGAAGGATAGTTTACAACTATTCTTTCATAAATAGCTTCTGCTTCCTCATATTTATAATCTGTAAAAAGACATTCAGCTATATAAAACAAAGCAAGCGGATAAAGCTCATCTTCTTCGTTACGGTGGCAGAAATCGCTTAAAACTAAAATTGATTTTTCATAATCACCAAGCGAATAAAGAACCTTTCCTTTCATATACTGAATACGCGGTGTATAAATGGAATCTGGAAAAACCTTCATAAAATCATCACAATCACCAAGTGCAGTTCTGTAATCTTCTGCATAAATCTCTGCGGCTATAAGCATATAGAATGTATCTGGATTATTGTTTTCCGGATACGAAGCCGCTTTTTTCAAAAGGAATACTGCTGAGTTCCATTCTCCACGAGAAAAAGCTTTACAACCTTCAAGATAAGCGGCAGACGCAGATTCGCTTGCATAAAGCCCCGCAGAAATGAATATCATACAGAATAATAAAAAAGCAATTCCCTTCTTCATCATTTGCCGTCCTAAAACTTTCTAATTATTCCACTTAAGTTCGCCGCTAAAAAAAGAAGAACCGGAAACAATAATATCTACACCTGCATCAATTACAGACTGAATTGTTTCGTGATTGATTCCGCCATCTGTAGAAATAAGATAGCCGTAATCGTTTTCTTCCCTGATTCTTTTAAGCTCAGCAATTTTATCAACACAAGCAGGAATAATTTTCTGACCACCCCAACCGGGATTAACGGTCATCACTAATATAATATCGGCAGTTTTCAGTATTTCCGACAATACAGATACAGGAGTTCCCGGACAAATTGCAACTCCGGCCTTTTTTCCAAGTTCATGAATATGCTGAATAAGTCTGTGTGAATGAGGTGTACCTTCGTAGTGGAATGTAATCCAGTCTGCTCCAGCCTGTGCAAAAGAATCTATCTGCTTTTCCGGATTTTGAACCATAAGGTGTACATCAAAAGGAAGTTTTGTAAGTTTTCTGATTGACCTTACTACAGGCTGACCATATGTAATTTCCGGTACAAACTGACCGTCCATAACATCAATATGAACGGCAGAACCCTTATTTTTTTCTATTTTTGAGATTGCTTCCTTAAGTTCTGATAAATCAGCAGAAAGCAATGATGGTGCTAAAATTGGTGTTTTTGCTAAAAAAGAAGTTTTCATTTGGTTAATATTTTAACAAAGATTTCATATATTTACAATCTGATTTTTTTTCGTATATTTTTTTTCATTTTTTGCTTGACAGATTAAAACATTAGGTATATAAAGTTTATCCCTTTTTTCCTATTTTTTCATAATCTTTGTTGATTTTATTTTTAATCTCTTATATTATTAAAATAAGCGCTATGGAGATTCAAACAGAAACCGGATTAAAGGAAGCTTTAAAATACCTGGAACATGGTCAATGGGCCCAGGCACAGGAAGTTACAAGTTCTCTTTTTGTGCACGACCTTGACTGCAAGGAATTAAGCTATACAAACCGGTACTGTTGTTTTTGGGTTGATTCCTTAAGAAGACATGATGGAGATACTTTATCAGACCAGGGCGACCATCTTCTAGAGGAATGGAAATCCTTCCAGACAACTTTTCTTCCCAGAGAAAAATATACTTATGAACCAGCCCTAGAAGCTATTCACAAGGGATTTTTCTCCTCTTCCTTAAAGCTTTACTCTAAGCTTATGGATGAAAAAGACCCTATGCACCGTGCAGTAATCCTTCAGAATATGGGAATCTGCTACAAAAAGCTTGGCGATTTTGAGAATGCAAGAGAATGTCTTTCGGAAGCAAACAGTATTTATCCAAATCAGGCTTCGGTGCTTGCACAGCTTGCAGACTGTTTTTCTCTTTGCGGAGAAGACAGATATGGCAAAGTACTTTTCAGGGAAGCTTTTTTTATTGATCCTGAAAAAATTGATACGGTTTTCCTTGATTCACAATTAATCAGATGCCTTATCGATAAGACAATGGAAAAAGGCTATACGGGAAAGTTAATAAATTACTGGATTCCAATTTTTGGTACTTTATACGGTATTTTTAACATAAAAAGAGAGCTTACACCGCAGGAAGCTACAAGAATAAATAGAGATATTTATGAATTGGAAAGTGAATACAAAGACCCTGCCTGTAATTCAGAGGTTTTGGTTCCACAAATGTTAAATAAATATTTTTGGCTCATTGACCATTATGTATTACGAAAAGAAAGCGTTAATAAGATCAATGAGATATTACTTAAAATAAAGATTTTGGATTCATCTGTTTACAATTCATTTGTACAATAATCCACGATCCTGACAAAAGTTTATACCAACAGGAGTGTTAAATATGGCAGAAACTTTAATTATTTCAGTTCAGGATATGCTGAAAGAAGAAACATGGACAAGAGCAACTATCAGCAATTACACACAAAACAATCTTAAGGAACTTGCGGTAATCGTAGAACAGGCTCGCAATGAAAACTGCGTAGATGAAGTTCTTGAAGTTTGCGAAGCTCATTTGTCACACACAAAAGACAGTATTATTGCGCTTTATCTTTCAGGTATGCTCGCTATTCAGAAAGGAACAATTGACAACTCTTCGCTTGAGGCTCTTGTTGATATTTTCCAGAAAAACCACAAGGAAGCAATTGTTACTTATCTTTGTGAAAGCATTCTTGAAGAAGATCCAAACAATAAGTTTGCTCTTAAAACTCTTGCAGGAAGCTATGCTGCAGAAAATAATAATAAGGTATGGGATCTTTATACAAAAATCGTAAAGATTGATTTTGAAGAAGCTGACCTTGCAAAAGTTCTTGCCGAACACTACGAAAGCGAAGGTGACGTTGAAAATACTATTGATTATTACAAGAAAGCCGTTCTCCGATATATCAACATTGGTAACTATACTTCATGTAAGGATATCTGGTCTAAGCTTGTTTCAATCATTCCAGACGAAATTGACTTCTTCCAGCTTGTACGCAGAAAGATTGCAAAGACTTTCGGCGAAATCAAGACTACAACCTTAATGCAGGAGCTCTACAACTATTATAAAGACAAGAAAAACTGGGATATCGCTATTGAAATCCTTAAGCAGAATCTTGAAATTGAACCAAAAGATACATGGGCAAGAAAAGAAATTACAGACTGCTACCGTGGTAAATATAAGAATCACAGTCAGCTTGAAGAATATATAAGATCTTCAAACCTTACCCAGAACTACCGAAATGTTTTTGAAGCAATCAACGACTTTGAAAAGCATATTGCTTTTGACAAGGGTAGTTTTGTATTCCACAGAAACTGGGGTGTTGGTAAAATCCTTAAGCTTGAAAAAGATATGCTTGAAATTAACTTTGGACGAACAGGCGGTATCCACAATATTTCACTTAAGATGGCTGTTACTGCACTCAAACCTCTTTCTAAAGACCATATATGGGTTCTTAAAGCTACAAAGAAAAAGGAAATCCTTGCAAAACGCGTTAAGGAAGATAAGATTTGGGCTCTCAAGACAATTATAAAGAGCTTTGACAACAACTGCGACTTTAAGAGAATCAAATCTGAGCTTGTTCCTTCAATTCTTTCTGCAGGGGAATGGACTTCATGGAATACAGCTGCAAAAAAAGAGCTTGAATCAAACGCTATTTTTGGTGTAAATCCAAGCGACATCAACCTTTACACAGTACGCGACCATGAAATTACACCTGAAGAAAAGCTTTCAAACGAGTTTAAGGCACAGAAACAATTCTTTGCAAGAATTGATATTCTTATGAAATATGTAAACAGCGACCTTACAGACAAATCAAGCGAGCTTTTTGCAGAAATGTATTCATACTTCACAGGTTACTTAAAGAACATTTCAAAGGTAAACGAGTTTGTTATTGCATCTTACCTTGTTGTTAAGGCTGTAAGCAGAATAGACAGACAGTTTGCTTTCCCTATCAAAGAAACATTCTCTGAACTTTATAACAGACTTGAAAATCCTAAAGAAACATATCTTCTTCTTAAGGACAGCAAGAATACAACTCTTAAAAAGGACTTCCTTGAAAGCATTAAGATGCTTGCAGACTGGAATGTTCAGTACATCAAGCTGTTCCCTGTAGTTCTTGACGGTTCACTTCTTAATATTCTTGTAGAAGCAGGACACACTGCAGATGTTCAGAAGCTTGTAAGAACAAGTTTTGAGAACTTCAAGGATTACCGCGAAACTGTAATGTTCTTCTTCAAAGAGTGCCAGGATAAAGACTGGTATAAGGATGCTGGCGTAAATTACGAAAAACAGATTATTACTCTGATTAATATTATTGAGCTTACTTTCCGTGAAATCAATAACCATGTTAATACAACTGAGAATAAGAAAATCAATAAGAATGCTACCCTTCTTCTTTTCAAGGACGAAACAATCTTCAAATATATGTTCAGCAAAGATGAAGCTACTGTAAAGAAAATTTACACCCTTATTGATGATATTGCCGATATGGATCCTATATACAAAGCTCAGATGCGAAACAAGATTCTTGAAAAATATCCGGACTACAAGTTCCGTGTTGCTGAAGAGAAAACAACTCAGCCTAAGGGTATGCTTGTTACTGCCAGGAAGCTTGAAGAGAAAAAAGGAGAAATTGATAGAATCCAGAATATTGACCTTCCTGCAAATGCTAAGGAAATATCTGAAGCACGAGAAAAGGGTGACCTTAAAGAAAATGCCGAATACAAGTCTGCAAGAGACAAGCAGCACATGCTCAACCTTACACTTGCAAGACTCCAGGAAGAGCTCAACCGGGCTACTTTATTCGATCCAACAACTATTACAACAAGCGTTGTTTCTTTTGCAACAGAAGTTACCTTGCATAACAATGAAATGGATAGAGATGAAAAATACACTATCCTTGGTCCATGGGAGTCTGACATTGCAAACAATGTTATTTCTTACATGTCTCCATTTGGAAATGCAATTATGGATAAGAAGGTTGGCGAAACTGCAACATACGTTGTAGACGGCCACGAATATTCATACGTAATCAAGAGCATCAAAAAGGCAAAAATCTAATGGCAAATGCCAGCAAAAGCCTGGCTGGTAACGCATAAATAAAAAAAAGCTGTCTGATTTCTCAGGCAGCTTTTTTTTGATCAAATGTCTGCAGTTTTGCTATGCAAAACTGCAAGCGAAAGTAGATTTCGTCAACGGTAACCAATCCGCAGAAACTTTCGCTATTCCCAATTTTCAATTATATTTACACCGCTCGAAGTGCCTATTCTGTTTGCACCGGCTTCAATCATTGCGGCTGCCATTTTTGCCGAACGTATTCCACCTGAAGCCTTTACACCCATATCAGGACCTACAGTTTCCCTCATAAGCTGTACATGATGAACGCTTGCACCATTTGGTAAAAGCTGACCATCCAGACTCTTTGGTGTTGCAAAGCCCGTAGAAGTTTTTACAAAATCTGCTCCAGCTTTCTTTGCACACATACAGCACATTTTTATTGTACTGTCGTCAAGCAGGCAGGTTTCTATAATTACCTTTACAATCACCTTTCGGCGAACTTTTCTGCCGGCGCTTTTTACAGCTTTAACTACAGTTGCAATATCACTGCCAACAATAGAAAAACGACCGTCCTTTGCAGCACCAATATTGATTACCATATCAATTTCATCGGCACCATTCAGAATGGCATTTTTTGCTTCCTCTGCTTTTACCTTAGAGGTGCTTGCGCCAAGAGGAAATCCGATTACTGTACAGACCTTTACATCAGTCTTTTCCAGAGCAGTTGCTGCATAAGGAACATAAACCGGATTAATGCATACAGAAGCAAAACCATATTGTATAGCTTCATTACAAACCTGTGTAATTTCTTTTACTCCTGCATCAGGAGCCAATACTGTCTGATCGATATACGATGCAATTTCTTTCTTAGTCATAATCAAAGTATACTTTACTATTTTTGATTTATCAATTTTTTTATTTTACTAGAAGAAGTTAAATATATTTTGCTAGTAAAATATAAAAAAGATGTTACAATAATTATTAAGCATGATAATTGCTGGAGATGAGTTATATGACCTTTGATGATTTTGAAAACTTATTTACACTATTCTGTACTGTTGTTGGTCTTTTATTCTGTCTTTTTAAGTATATTGAACTTCCAAAACGACGTTATCTGTATCTCATTATCTTTTTTCTCACTCACTTTTTCAGCGATTATTATTGGGCCATCTACGGACTGATAATGCATTCTTCTCCGAATGTATCTGGTTTTATGTCCTACCTTGGCTGGAATATATCTTACTTATTCCTTTTCCGTATGGTTTTCCGTTTACGAGGTAAAGGCAACCGTTATTTTCATCCGTTAATGCTTTGGCCAGTTCTGACTAATATTCCGCTATTAATTCTTTATTTGACATTCGGCGGTATTTTCAATAATTTGTGGCAGGTCGGTATAACAACCATTACCATGGTTTTCTGTATGAAGGAGCTTTTATATTACTCCCAGAACAAGAAAAAAGGCATAAGTCACTTTCCCCGTTTATCATTCCTTATTCTTCTGTTTTTAATTTTTGGTTATGGAATGTGGACAGCATCCTGCTTTGACTGGAAAAGCGAACTCATAAATCCTTATTTGTATTTTACAATTTTGGCTTACATAAGCTCGCTTTTCTTTGCCTGGGGTACAGAAAAGGATTATGAGGATGAAGGACAGGTTATGATTAAGAAGACAGAAGCCGAGTTCCGTCTTCAGACATTACTAAAAACCATAGCTTCGTATGTCATTCTTGGTGCTTGTGCTGGTGGTTATTTTATTGTTTTATGGATGAAGAACTCCATACCATTCTCTGATAATAGCGACGAAGCCTCAAATATCATTATCACTGTCCTCTATGCTATTTCCTTTTTGTTGATTCTGCTTGTAATGATTTTAATTTATGTAATTATTACGCGATATAAAAAAGCAAAAGAAAAACGCCAGAACTTAGATGCTGGAAAGCTAAGCAGTATAAACTTTATTTCAACGGTATGTGTTACCCTCTTCCTTATGGTATTTGCCATTTCCTATAATACAAAGCTAATTTATAATGCTTCAGTTGCGGCGGTATACGATACTGGGGAAGAAAAAATCCGAATGTTTTCCACAGAACTTGAAAATTACTTAACTGGGACAGAAACAACACTAAGGGTTGCTGCAGATTCTATAGACCTTATGGAAAGAAACGGAGCTTCTTCTCAGGATATTTATCTCTATCTTATTTATCAGACAAGTAAACAATATGAACAGCTGGATGAAAACTTTGCAGGAATCTATGCGTATGTAGATGGAGTTTATATGGATGGCTCTGGCTGGATTCCTCCAGAAGGATTTAATCCCACAACCAGAGACTGGTATAAAACTGTAGTAAAGGCAAATGGTGAAGTAGTTATTGTTTCTCCTTATATTGATGCATTAACAGGTGACTGTGTTATTACAATTGGAAAATGCATTTCCAGCGGAGAAATGGAAGATGAACTTATGTCAAAAAATGTTGTTTGTCTTGATGTTATTGTAAATTATGTAAAGGATATTACAGAGCAGATTGATATTTCAGGAAAGGGCTATGGTATGGTTGTAAATGAAGACGGCTTTATTGTTGCTCATAGAAATGCGGAGCTTAATGGAGAAAATATTACTGAGTTTTACGGTAAAGAACTTTTAGACACAATCATAACAGCACAAAATCAATCATTTCAGTTTAATATTGATGATAAAAAATGCTCAATTTTTACCTATCCAATTCTGAACCAGTGGCATGCCGTCATAGTAGTTGATGATACAGAGCTGTTTGAAACTGTTCATTCTCAGCTTGTAGTCAATATATTGATTTCTCTTATTACTTTCTCTTTAATCTTATTCTTCTATTACCTTGGTTTTAAAAATGAACGAACCTATGGAAAAAAGATTGAAGAGATGAATATTCAGACGGTAACTGCTTTAGCTACGGCAATTGATGCAAAGGATAACTATACAAACGGTCATTCTTCCAGGGTTGCTGAATATTCAAGAATGATTGCTGAACGTTTAGGTTTTTCGGAATCCAGACAAAATGAGATTTACATGATGGGACTTCTTCACGATGTAGGTAAAATTGGAGTTCCAGATGATGTAATCAATAAATCTGGAAAGCTTACTGACGAAGAGTTTGAATTAATCAAAAATCATCCGGTTATTGGAAGCCGTATTCTTAGAAGTATTAAAGACAGACAAAGACTCTCTATTGGCGCAAGATGGCATCATGAACGCTTCGGTGGCGGCGGCTATCCTGATGGTATGGCTGGAGATGAAATACCTATTGAAGCAAGAATTATTGCAGTTGCAGATGCATACGATGCTATGACAAGCAGCCGCAGTTACCGTGAATTAATGCCTCAGGATAAGGTTCGCGAAGAAATTGTAAAAGGCATGGGTACACAGTTCGACCCTGAGTTTGCAACAATAATGATTCAAATGATTGATGAAGACACAGACTATTCAATGTGTGGTAAATAGAGTTTTATTCTGTAATTACATTGAGTAGTAATTCAATTGGCTGGTTATTATAGTTGCGAAAAAACAATGCATAATGTATTATGTAATGAATATATTTTATAGGAGCAAATAAATGTATAAAATTACCGACCAGTGTGTAAATTGTGGTGCCTGTGAGCCAGATTGTCCTGTAGAAGCTATCTCTGAACAGAATGGAACTCGCGTTATTGATGCAGAAAAATGTATCAGCTGTGGTACATGTGCAGCTGAATGTCCTGCAGAAGCTATTGTTGAAGAGGACTAATTTTTTCTGATATTCCGACAGAATGCAGCCTTTTACTTCGCAAAGAAAAAATGAAAGACAAACAAAGTCTGTTGACAAATAATAAGTTTTTCTCTTTAATGCGGTTTTTACTGCTTATTGTTCTTTGTATTTCTGCATCAGTCATTCTTGTCTGGCCTTTATGGAAGTTTTCAATTTCCTTCCCAAAGGTTTACACAATAACTATCCTTACACTTCTTGGAATTGCCGCACTTTTTCTTATAATCAGCAAAATAAAAAAGAGCAGCATTTCTTCCGTAATAAAGTTTTTTGGTAATCTTCTTATTTCGGTTGCAGGCGCTGTATTTTCAATAAAGCTTGTACTGAATGAAAAAAAACTTTTTGCACTTTTAATCTTAGTTCTTACAATATCAATTCTTGCACTTTTCAATTTTATTCTAAACAGGATACGCCATGAATAAAAAGACAAGAATCCTTTTCCTGTCATTTTTATTAATTGCTCCCCTGCTCTATGCCCAGAATACACAGAAAACAATTCCTGAAATTACAGAAATGAAATCTTCAGATTTGCTTTACAAAGAGTATTCCTATATTGTCGAAGATAATTACAAGAACATTGCAGCCGGACGTACTCCAGACCTTATTGTATTTAAATACAATGTTGTGGATCCGAAAATGACGCTTATAGCACTGGCTTCCCGCTGCAACATTCCTTACGATACAATTGCAACGCTTAACTGCCTTGAAAGTTCAACAGTATCCCTCTATGGAAAAACGCTCCTTCTGCCAACTGCACCAGGACTTTTTATCCGCAAAAAACAGGGTATTAATTCCCTTGAAATATTACTCCAGGAAAGGTATTTTAATTCTGAAAATCCCGGCAAATACATTTACTACAACACCGAAAAGGATGAGTTCATTTTCCTTATAAACGGAAGATTCACGCCTACAGAAAGGGCTTACTTTCTTGATTCAGAGCTTCGGCTTCCAATCAACAAAGATTCCTATTGGATTTCTTCTGAGTTCGGAAAGCGCAAAAATCCTGTTTCTGGTGAATGGAAGAATCATAACGGCATAGACCTTGCAGCCGCAGAAGGCACTCCTGTTTATGCCATAAAAGATGGTTTTGATGCAATCTGCTACCAGAATGACCCAACTTTTGGAAATTACATTATTCTTTCGCATGATGATGGTGCAATGACAAGTATTTATGCACATCTTTCAAAAATTGCAATTTCAAACTATGATTCTGTAAAAAAAGGTGATATAATAGGATACGTTGGAAGCACCGGTATGGCAACCGGCCCACATCTTCATTTTGAGATACGCAAGGATGGAATTGCGCAGAATCCTTCGTCATCACTCAGATTAAAATGATGTTTAGTTTAAGGAAATATACAGTTTCAGTTTTCTCTTTATTCGCTATGATGGCGATTCCTGTTTTTGCAGAACAATTCAGGGTTGCCAGACTGCATACTGTTAATATTTCAGAAGATGTTAATTCCGAAGCAGAAGCTGCCCTTGAATTAAATGATGCTCTTGCAATCTTCCTGCCTGAATCAAGAACTTTTATTGAAGGCATTGAAATTAAAATGTCTATTCCGGAAGAAACGGCTTTATGGCGGGACTGCTGTGCCTGTATAGTTTATGATTCAGTTAATCCTTCTCCGGCTACAGCACAGATAGACTTTTCCGGCAATAAAATCTTTTTTGAAGTACTTCCGGGTAAGCTTTCGTGGTATTTACAGATTCCTATAACAGATACAAAGCAATTTAAGACAAATCAGTATACAACACGTCTGGACAAAAGGCCTGACATTTCGGGTAATTATATTTTCCTGAGGCTGCAGCAGGTTATGAAAGGTGTGCCGGATTCCGTTCTTGATTCAAAAATAAAAATGCATATTAAGCCTGTCCTTTCAGATAAAGGTATATTAAATCTTGATATTCAGGAAGCAGAACTTCAGCTGCATGATAAAAAAGAAGAGCTGCAGGCACAGGAACAGGCTTCTGAAAGTGAAGAATCCGAAAATGATTCAGAAACAGAACCATTCTATACTGTTTTCATTGACGATAATCCGGTTCAGGATGCTTTTGACAGCATTCTTTTGAATACAGGCATTCACACTGTTTCTGTTATTTCAGAAAGCTACAGAACTGAAGTAAGAACAGTACGCATTGAACAGGCTAAAAAATCAGACCTCTCAATCCAGCTTAAAAGCATTGAGCCTACCCTTATCATTACAGCACCGGAAGGTACAAAGATTCAGCTTGATGGAGAAGATTTTGCTGAAACAGGAAAAGAAATAATCATCTCCGAAGGCGAACATAAAGTAACGTTCATCATTGGAGATTACGAAATAATCAGGTCAATTTCTGCAATTAAAGGTAAAACTTACAAGGCAAATCTCGCCGTAGACTTACAGATTTCCGAAGAATAAGGCTTATTGACGGAAATAAAATCTTAAAAAAATCTTTTTTTCAAGCTAAAGATTTCGGGTATACAGGTCGATATTAATAGTATCGGGGACATTTTCCCCTCCCACCCATGTTCCCGATTGCCTGATGGGCATGGCACGGATCTAAATCCGTGCCTTTTTTTTTGCCTTAACAGTCCAATTGAATTATATCGTATTTTTTACTATAATATTGTTATGATTAAAATCAAAAAATCAGCCTTTTTTCTATTCGTACTTCTTATTGTTTTCTCAATCCTTTTAGGTGCCGGACTGGGCTGGTGTCTTTCAGAAACTAAAAATATTAAGAATTCAGAATTTATTACAGAATTTAACACAGCCTTACCTACAAAGCTTTTAGATATAAACGGTGAGCTTATAACAGAATTTGCTTCAGATGAAAAACGCGAAATTATTTCCTACAAAAAGCTTCCACAGCATTTGATTGACGCACTTATTACCCGTGAAGACAGGATTTTCTTTTCTCACAAGGGTTTTAGTGTAAAAGCCGTATTACGTGCTGTAATCGGAAAGCTTATGGGAAAATCCCTTGGAGGCGGTTCTACCCTAACCCAGCAGATTGCCGGTACCCTTTACTGCGACCGAACAGACATGACCTACAAGCGAAAGTTAATAGAACTTTGGTGGGCAATTCAAATGGAGCGCCGTTATTCTAAGAATGAGATTCTTGAACTTTATCTTAACAAAATATATTTTGGCGGTGGAACTTACGGTGTAAATGCCGCTTCAAAATATTATTTTGGACACGATGCAACAAACATTACACCGGCAGAAGCTGCAATTCTTGTAATCCAGCTTTCTAATCCGGCTTTGTATAATCCTTTCGACCATCCTAACCGGGCAATGGACCGCCAGAAGGATGTACTTAAATCTATGGTAGCAGCCGGCTACATCACTCAGGAAGAATCAGACACCTCTTTTGAAGATTACTGGTCCAACTTTGATTATACAAGAACTTCTACTTCGGCCTATATGCTTCGTGATGATAAAGCACCTTGGTTTTCAGAATATGTGCGCCGAGAACTTGGCAGTATGATTTATGGTTCTGATGATATTTACACAAGCGGTTTTACCGTAAACACAACTCTTAATCTTGAACACCAGCAGGCTGCACAGGATGTAATGACAAAATATATTGAAATAGCAAACACACGTTATCAGCGTGAACATAATTCAAGATCTAAGCTTGCATATAATACTTATATTCCAATGACAGAGCTTCTTGCCCTTGTTTTCAATCTTCCTCAGCTTAAGGTAAGTGAACAGCGCACTGAGTTTATTGCAAATCAGGCTTATATAAACAATGTAAACCCTGTACTCGATGTTGTTTCCATGATGACCGGTGTTGACCAGCTTAAGGTTGGAATTATAAACAGAGCCACAGCTATTTCCAAGAAGAATGAAGAAAAAACAACGATTGAAGGCACAATGATTTGTCTTGGTGCAAATACAGGTTATATTGATGCACTCGTCGGCGGCAGTAAATACGATCAGGAAAATCAGTTCATTCGTGCTACACAGGCAAAGGTACAGCCAGGTTCTACTTTCAAGCCGCTTTATTATTCAGCCGCAATCGATTCGCAGAAGTTTACGCCTACAACTCAGATTTCCGATACACCAGTTGTTTTCCATACAGCTGACGGTAAACCATATATTCCGCAAAACTTCCGTGGTGAATGGGTTGGAAATGTTTCTCTCTATTATGCACTTATCCACTCCATGAACGTTCCTTCCCTTAAAGTTCTTGACGGAATCGGCTTTGATGCAGCAATTTCACGCGCTGTTGCCTTACTTGGTATTTCCGAAAGCGAGCTTCCTTCACGTGCTTTTGTACCGGGCTACCCTATAGGTCTTGGTGTATGTTCGGTTCGCCCGATAGAAATGGCAAGAGCTTATGCAATTTTTGCTAACGGTGGAAAAGAAGTTACACCAATGGCAATCCGTACCGTTGAAGATAAAAACGGAAACGTAATATTAAATCCTGAGCAGGATATCCGAAAGGAACAGGCTGCTAAAGGAGACATGATTCAGGTTATTTCTCCACAAAATGCCTTTGTAATGACAAAGCTTCTTGAACAGACTGTAAACAACGGCGGTACACTTGCAGGTCAGTCATGGAAGTTTGATTATAAAACAGCTGCAGGAAAACGCTATTCAATGCCTGCTGCCGGTAAAACAGGTACAACGCAGAACTGGGCCGATGCCTGGACCTGCGGTTTTACACCATACTACGCCGCTGCCTTCTGGTTCGGCTTTGATAAACCTGGACAGTCACTCGGTCTTAACATTACAGGTTCAACACTTGCCGGTTTTGCCTGGGGTGATTTCTTCCGCGAAATCCATATGGACCTTCCGCCAAAAGAGTTCCCGCAGCCACTTACAGGTGTAATTAAAGCTACTGTCTGTTACGACAGTGGCCAGATTCTTACCGACAATTGTGAAAAGCGCACAACACAGTGGTTCCTTGAAGGTACACAGCCAACAGAAATCTGTTCAATTCATTCAAGCCAGTCAAACTCAATTATTGGAATTGCACGTCTTGAACGAGAAATGAACCGATCCGGCCAGCGCTGGACAGTCGACTTTGACAGCTCACCACTCAAACTTGACCTTGATTTCTTATCAGGTAAAAAAACTAATTCTCACTCCGATAATTATAATGATTATGATTCAGACCTTGAATCAGATGATGATAATAGTTATATTTCTACTGGAAAAGATTACGATTATAACTATCTGTTTGAATAATTGTTTTTATACTATCACAAATTAAAAAGGAGGCTTCGCTATGCTGGTACCAATTTCCCAGATTAAAATCAAAAGACGCGTACGCAAAGATTTAGGCAATCTTGATGATTTAAAAGACAGCCTCCGCACTTATGGTTTATTAAATCCAATTACAATCAACAGTAAATATGAACTCATAGCCGGTGAGCGAAGACTAACAGCTGCAAAAGAGATAGGCTGGACTAACATCAATGCAAACATAATCGACAATCTCTCTGAGCTTGAACAGCTTGAAATGGAAATAGAAGAAAATAACCAGCGCAAAGAGTTTACCGAAGCCGAACTTCTGGAAGGCTACAGACGACTTGAAAAGCTTCGTAACCCGGGCTTATTTTACAGAATATACCTCTGGTTCAAAAAAATTATAAACAAGTTCTTAAGTCTTTTTGAACCGAAGAAATAATCAACTTTTATTGAAAACACTTCGTTAGAAAATCAACAACCTTCTTCCCTTCTTCTTTGAGCTTCCAGGGAGCGTTTATTACAAGCATTCCACTGCCATACAATCTGTAAGATTCCTTTGCATTTACACAAAGCTGAAGGTTTACGATTTCTGTATTTTCATTCACTGAGTGTGCGGCCTGAGTAATTGAACCAAGCATTTTTTCAATTTCTTTTTCACGGTGTTCAAGGAGCGGATACCATAAAAGGATTATTCCATTGCTCCATTTTTTATGAACTTTAATTATTGATTCTGCCGCATCAATGTAATCCTGTGATTCTTCATAACTTGGATCTATAAGTACACCACCACGTTTTGTTGCAGGCGGTGTCGTGGCATTTATCATTTCCCAGCCATCGCGTTTATGAATCTGAATTGCAGGATAATGTTTGTCACCACCCAGATTATGTGCACCCGCCTCACCATTATGTCCCATATTCTCACGTAGATTTTCGATCTCCTGAGGATGAAGCTCCGAAAGCACAAGCACATCATTCTGCCTCATAAACGAGCGTTCTATTTCAGGAGATCCCGGGTAAAAGCCTTTATCTGTGTACTGTTTTACAAAATTAAGATAATCATTCATTTCTGCAGGAACTGCATTACTTTCCGCCTCCCCAGCCTTAATCAACCGCATTATCCCAATTTCTGCCTCGCTTGTTTTAAGGCTTCTCGAATCGGTCAAATCATAAAGACCGCTCCCTGAATGTGTATCAAAGAAAGTATAAGGCTTATCTTTTTTATTCAGGGAGCTTAGCACAAAAGTGAGTACGTAATGTTTTAGAATATCCGCATGATTTCCCGCGTGATATACATGCTGGTATGAAAGCATCTTTTCTCCGTAATAATATAATTATTCTGTCTGGAAAACAAGCTTTCCATTCACACAGGAAATCTTAATTGTCTTGCCGTCCAGCACCTTACCAGAAAGCAGCTCTCTTGCCAGAGGATTTTCAACATAAGTCTGAATAGCCCTCTTAACAGGTCTAGCACCCATTGTCGGATCATAACCAACATCACAAAGGAAATCCATTGCCTGTTTGTCAAAGCTCAAAGAAATCTTCCTGTCGCAAAGCCTGTCTTTTAATCTCTGCAGCTGAATCTCTATAATAGAGCTTATCTGTTCTTTTCCAAGCTGACGGAACATTACAATTTCGTCAATACGGTTCAAGAACTCAGGACGGAAAGTTCTTCGCAGCAGTTCGTTTATTTTGGACTTCAATTCGTCCTGGTCTCCGTTATTTTCAGCATAATCAAGAATCAAATCGCTTCCAAGATTGCTTGTCATAATGATGATTGTATTCTTAAAGTCAACAACCCGTCCCTGACCATCAGTAAGTCTTCCGTCATCAAGCACCTGTAACAGCACATTGAAAACATCAGGATGAGCTTTTTCAACTTCATCAAACAGAACAACACTGTAAGGTCTCCGTCTGACAGCCTCAGTAAGCTGGCCGCCTTCATCGTAACCAACGTATCCCGGAGGCGCACCAATAAGCCTTGTAACACTGAATTTTTCCATATACTCAGACATATCAATACGTGTAAGAGCCTTTTCATCATTAAAGAGGAAGTCGGCCAGCGTTTTAGCAAGCTCAGTTTTACCAACACCTGTCGGCCCGATAAACATAAAGCTTCCAAGTGGCTTGTTCGGATCATTCAGTCCGGAACGGTTTCTCCTTATTGCATCAGAAACAACCTGTACTGCCTGCTCCTGCCCTATTACACGTCTGTGCAGAACATTTTCAAGCTCAAGGTATTTCTGCTTTTCACCCGTCATCATCTTTGCAACAGGAATGCCTGTCCAGGAGCTTACAACCTTTGCAATATCTTCTTCGGTAACAGACTGTCTCAAAAGTGATTCAGTTTCTTTTTCACCATCCTTATTACCGGCAGCTTCCTTCTGTTGTTTTTCAAGTGATGGAATAATACTGTATTTAAGTTCGGCAGCTTTTTCCAGGTTTCCTTCGCGCTCATATTTTTCCTGCTCAAACCTTGCCTTCTCAAGCTGTTCCTTTACATTGCGTGATTTATCAATTGCATCCTTTTCGTTCATCCACTGGAGCTTCATTGCATCGCGTTTAGAAGTCAGCTCAGAAAGATCTGCTTCAAGCTTTTTAAGCCGCTCTTTGGAAGCCTCATCTGTTTCCTTAGAAAGAGACTGTCGTTCAATCTGCAGCTGTAAAATCTTTCTCTCTACTTGATCAAGCTCTACCGGCTGACTTTCAATTTCCATTTTTAAACGGCTGGCTGCTTCATCAACAAGGTCAATTGCCTTATCCGGTAAGAATCGTGAAGTAATATATCTGTTGGAAAGAGATGCTGCAGCAACAAGGGCTTCATCTTCAATTCTTACACCATGATGAATCTCGTACTTATCACGCAAGCCTCGGAGGATTGCAATTGTATCTTCAACAGAAGGCTCTGCACAATAAACTTGCTGAAAACGTCTTTCAAGTGCAGCATCTTTTTCTATGTATTTGCGGTATTCGTCAAGGGTTGTTGCACCAATTGCCCTAAGCTCACCACGAGCAAGTGCCGGTTTAAGAAGATTAGATGCATCCATTCCGCCTTCAACTGAACCAGCGCCAACAAGTGTATGAAGCTCATCAATAAAAAGAATTATCTGTCCGTCCGATTTCTGAACTTCACCAATAAGTGCCTTAAGTCTTTCCTCAAACTCACCACGGTATTTTGCACCAGCAACAAGGGCACCAAGATCCAAAGCAAGCACTCGTTTATTCTTTAAGCTTTCCGGAACATCGCCCGACGCAATTCTTCTTGCAAGCCCTTCTACAATTGCAGTTTTACCAACACCCGGTTCACCAATAATTACCGGATTGTTTTTAGTTCTTCGGCACAAAACCTGCATTACACGCCTTATTTCTTCATCTCGGCCGATTACGGGGTCAATTTTATCCTGACGTGCAAGAGAAGTTAAATCACGGCAATATTTTTCAAGAGTTCTTACTTTGCTTTCCGGGTCCTGAGAATCTACAGTCTGATTGCCTCTTACGGCTTTGAGTGATTCAAGAATCTTTTCACGGGTTATACCATAACTTCGCAAAAGCTCACCGCAATTACCTTCTGAATCGGCCATTGAAAGAAGAATATGTTCTGTAGAAACAAACTGGTCATGAAGCGAATCCATTTCTTTTTCGGCTTTTACAAGAATGCGTTGCATTTCATTTGAAAAACTTACGTTAGGATTTCCGCTTACCCTTGGATATGATTCTACGGCTTTTTTCACTCTGTTCAGAAGCTCGTTTACAGGCACACCAATCCTTTCTACAATTGGAGCAACAAGACCATCCTGCTGTTCAAGCAGGGCCTGTAAAACGTGAACAGCTCCTATTTCAGGGGAATCATTTTTTATAGCGATTGAAGAAGCCTCCTGTATGGCTTCCTGTGATTTAATTGTAAACTTTTCTAATCCCATAATTTTGCCTCTCATTATTTAAAATAATAATATTTTTTGAAAAAGCAAAATGTTTTGTAAGAAAAGATTAAAAAGATTGTCGCATCAAGTGCGACAATGACAGTTATTAGATTTCGCCTTCTTCTGTGTGGCCAAACTCACAGACAGCTTTTGTTATATTGGCATATTCAATCTGTTCAAGAGTCTTCCGGCGGCGTCGGAACAGTTTTATTTCTCCTGTTCCTGTTCCACCATAAACAATATCCATTATTTTTCTGTTGCCTTCAGGCATTTCAAGCTTACGGTTGTTCAGCTCATTTATGCGGCAGTACAAATCTATGTCTATAACCCACTGTTTGCTGTTTATGCTTACCGACCAGTGGAGTTTATTTTCATTCAAGTCATCATTTTCCGGTGTCTGTACACAGCTCCAAACGGCAGTATAAGACCTTTTTGGAGAATCAGCGCAGAACACAACCTCGGAGCCTTCAAAGTTCCCCAGGAAAGAAACCTTTTTATTAAACTCACCCTGTACAGAAAAAGAAGAATCAAAAAGTGTTTTACCTGAAATAATTGAAGTTAGATTAAGTGATGAAATATGGAACCAGGTATCTGGCATTGTCTTTCCCCAGTATCTGTCCATATATCCAAATGATTTTCTTGAATCTACAATATATTCATCACCATTAAAATTGATGGTTCCAACAAACGCAGTTTTCATTCCAAACGGAAACCATCTGTCAGTTTTGTTTTCATAACCTGTAGAAAACTCACGGATTACTTCGTAGCTTAAGTTCCAGGTAACATATCCTTTATCGCACAAGTATTCAGGATGCTTCTGATATTCGTCTTCCGTGATGTTTATAAAACCTGTTATTTTATCTTCTGCAAACAGTTTATTTCCTACAAGCAGGGAAAATGGTTTTTGAGAAACCTTTACGCTTTTTATTGAATGATAGGAACAAACCTGTCTGGCATCTGCACCAAACTTTCCTACGCGTATTACAACATATGAAGGCTGAACTATTTTTTCAGACTGAAGATTCTGTGCAGAGCTTGTTCCTGCAAGTGCATACTGTAAATCATCTTCTGTGATTGTAACTCTTGGCTTAAAACCGAGAACCGGTTCTTCATAATTCAGATGAGAGTTCAGAAACTCAAGCTCAACAAAGAAGCTTGATTCCTTTCCGCTGACTTTATCTATTCCGGTAAAAAAGAAACGCCATATATTTATACCGATTTTTTTTCTGTTTGAAATAAAACCGTTTTTAGAATCTTTCAAAGTTTTGTTTGAAACTGCCATTATTATCAATAACCTTCTTTATAATTCTTCATTTAAACTTACGCACTGTTATTTTCGGCTTTTTATAAGATTTTTTTAGATATTTTTTATGACAGTTTTTTGTATTGTAATTCCATTAAAAAATTATTTTTCAGGAAAAAGTTTGTCTATTGATTTTGTAAGGTCTTTCTGTTCTTTAGGGAAATTAGCATTCAAGAACTCAAAACATTCTACGGCTGCTTTCTGAGCATGCTCATACCAGATGGAATAAAGTTCTGTATTGATATCGCCACCAGGAAAAGGAGCACCTTGTACATCTGAAACAAGGTCACGTAACATTTGAATACACTGCTTTGCTTTTCTATCCATAAGAACACTCCTTATAGTAATGTTTAGTAAATTATAAAGTAATTTTCAGAATATTTCCACCACAATCTACCGATTTATCGCAGAAAACCGAAGTTCTATACAGTTTTTGGGTATTTTTATAGAGTCTTTTGACAGCCTTATCAATATCTTCAGCATTTAATTCAAGAAGCATCTCTACTCTTTTCTGACGCAGATACGAAGGTGTTGCATAAAGCATATCTTCAAAGCTCTGGTGTCCCTTATCCTTCGGGCTCATAGGATAAATAAAATCTCCATAATAAGAAACAATCGTTTTTTCAATTTCTTCATCAGAAAAATTATTCTTTGTAACTTCTTTTAAGCATTCTTTGAATATTTCGGTTGTTTTATGAGGATTCGGGTCTCTGTAGGATGTCATAATAAAGGATTTTCCACTTGAATCAATGCGGCAATCTGCTCCATATGCACCGCCCATTGTACGAACCTTATCCCATAAAATATGATTGCTGAACCAGCTGCTGAAAACACTTTCAGCCAAAGATTCTTTAGTGAAATAATCGGAGCATTTTGTTACAGCGGCCGCATATCCAGTTTGAGAAGCAACCTTCATCACCTGCGAACAGAAATCACCGGAAGCACTTTCCGCCTGTTTTACATAAGGGATTAAATCTTCAAGTTTTCGCGGGATTTTAGGCAGCAGCTTTGTAAGCTCAGCCTTTTTTGCAAACGCTTCAATGCACGGTAAGATTTTTTTCAGGGATTCTTCATCTGCCGTAATCTGAATAATTCCCCCTGATTTTCTGCATTCCTCATAAATGTATCTGTAGGTTTCAAGTATTTTTTTGCTTTCTTTTTTTGAATATGCCATGCAGGTTTCAAACTGGCTTAATCCTCCCATAATCTCCATTATAGTCTGGTAAGAATTTGTAAGGCAGCGTGCCCGTTTTACAGCTAAATTGCGCCCCGCAGAAACAAGCTCTGCCTTTTTTTCTGCTTTTAGCTGTCCCAGCAGCAGATTAAAATGCTTCTGATCATCAAAATCCATTTTAGTCAGTGCTTCACACATTATTTCAAGTGTTTCCGAAGCTTTTCCGGTTAAAGCCTTGCAGCTTACGCCAATCCAGTTTCTTCCTGTAAAATTATATTCTTTGTATTTTTTTTCAAACTCACGGCATACAGAAGCATCCGGTACCATTCCACCCTGCATACGCCCCATCATATCGCCCATAACACAGGCCATTTCCTGAGTACATAAATCCCAGCCTTTTCCAGCCCAGCCAAGATTTGTAAGTACATTTGATAAAAATGGAACATACTCATAATACTGTGGTTCAAGCCTGTCAAAAGGATAGAATACGTTCATATAGAAAATACCGTTTGTATCCTGTTTGCTTACAAAAACCGGTATTTTAGAATTATCTGCACCTTCGACAAACTTCAATTCACATTCAGGGCACTCAATATTTTTATCAAGTTCACTTATTTTTGTTGTAGGGATACAGGCAGTTTCTTCCGGAGTTTCAAGCTTAGACTGATAAGCATGAAGCTCTTCCAAGTTTTTCTTTAATTCTTCGCGGTTAAGATTCTTTTCCAGATCCTTTATATGCTCTTTTTCAATTCTATTTCTTTCCTTAAAGAATGATTTTGAAGGCTCGCATATAAACCTTACCTGTATCTTTGAATCAATAAAATATTTTTTTATGAGCTTTCTTGTAAAATCCTTATCCTTGATAACCTTCTGTTTTACTTTTTCAAAGGAAGTTATAGGACTAAGATGATAAGCACATGATTTTCCGTAATTCCAGCCTTTTGTAACTCTTTCCATAATTACAAGTGAATAAGGTCCCCAGTGCCTGTTTTTTTCGCGGAGATTAAAGTCAATTCCCATTATTGCAGCATCAATATCTTCCTGAGAAACACCCTTTTCATAAATCTCACGGACCGTTTTATTTATAAGCTCAAAAAGCTTTTCTTCTTCACCCTTCTTTACATTCCACATTCCGATTGTAAAGAACTCCTGTTCAAACTGGCCAAAATTGTAGCAATCTTCATCATCACCAATTCCAGAATCCCTCAATGCACGGGAAAGAGGTGAACTGTCATTACCGCAAAGCACTTCATTTAAAAAGTACTTTTCAATATCTGCTTTACCGGTGTAATAATTCACAGAAACATAATTCCCGGATGCCCCTGTTTCCGGTCCGATATCATAAACAGTCTGCAAGTCGCTGCCGGAACGCAGATTTATTTTCTGAAGCTTTTTAATTTCGTTTTTAATCAAAGGAAGCGGAGAATCTGCATTTTTTACAGAACCTTTGCAGCCGTATTTTTTTTCAAGCCTTGCAATAAGCTTTTCGTTTATAAAATCAAGCTGCGTTGCTGTAGGAATGTCCCCGTAAAGATAAAGAAGACAGTTATCCGGTGCGTAATATTTTTTATGGAAATCAAGAAACTCTTCGTAAGTAACACTTGGAATATCAAGCGGGTCTCCACCGGAATCAAAGGCTGGAAAGCTTTCCGGGAATAAAGCATTTATCTGCTTTGAACAGGCAACCGGCTGGAATGAAGAATAATTCCCCTTCATCTCGTTATAAACAACACCCTGAATACTAAGCTTTCCTTTATTATCAAGCTCAAGTCTGTGGCCTTCCTGAATAAATGTAGAATGCTCTAAAAGAGGAAAAAATACCGCATCACCATAAACATCCATCATTGTAAAATAATCTTTACGAATTGTAGATGCTGCAGGATAAACGGTTTTATCAGGGTATGTGAGTGCATTAAGATATGTATTAATACAAGTAGAATTAAGTGTTGCAAATGGTTCTTTTAAAGGATACTTTTCGCTGCCGCACAGAACCGAATGTTCCATAATATGCGCAATACCTTTAGAATCTTTTGCCAGGGTTCTGAACGCATAGGCAAACAGATTTTCCTTATCCTCTGCCAGAACATGGTAAACTTCAAGTCCCGTGGTTTTATGGCGCAGATACACAGCCTTAGTCTTGTAATCAGGTAAATCATCAACAGACAACAGAATAAAACCGTTGTATTCTTTACCAATATTGGCAGAGTCAGAAAAATTGAAAGTCATAAAATTTCCTTAAAAAAAGATTTACGGATGCTATTTTTTAAGTTTTACAAATATGAAATCTCCCGGAATAATTCTGGCACGGAATACAGATTCATAATCGTTTTCATCAACTTTATCTTCTTCCGTTTTTCTAAAAGCCGGCTTTAAAGACCTTGTATAAAGAGCAGGAATTGAAGCAGGCATCCAGAATGGAGTTTTTTCATCATCCTTAATAAACTCAAGCTCAGAGTATTTACCCTTTACGTGAACATTAAAGTCTACAGGAGCGCATCCATCATTAGTATAGCAGTAAACACCAAAAGTGTCATTGTCGTAAGTAAATAAAGAAAGACCATAACCACAATCAAGCCAGACTTTTCCTTCTCCCAGGAACTCGTATCTAATTTGGGTGAGAACTTCTGTTGGGAGATCACGGATTCTGCTAGGCATATCTGGAAGATTTACAACCTCAAACTTTCCCTTTCCGTATGTGTCGTACATAATAATGCTTTCGTGGTATTCACCATGGCCTGCATTCATAATAGACCAGGTAGCATTGTTTCTGTGTTCAAGCAGCGGGAAGCTCAGGAGTGATGAAGATTTTACATATTTTTTACCGTACATTCCTTCTGAAGGAGTCTGGAACTCATCTGCATCCAGACGGCGGTCGTTATATGTGATAGAAGTAAGCTCTTTAATTTCAGGGTATTCCTTCAACGCCTTGATTACAAAACCGGAAGAGGCAACAACCTTTCCACCTTCATTTACAAAGTTTTTTATTTTCTGAATTACCTGCTTATCTTTAAGGGATGCTAATGTTACAAAAAGGCTTTTTGCCTTCGGGTATTCAGGGAAATCCGGGGTTGGTTCAAACGGGATTCCTACCATTCCTAGAAAATCTTCAAGATGGTCTTCTCCCTGAGAATTAAACGGAATGTAAACAGGTAAGCCAACAGGATTACCGCACTGCCCCATTATCTTATCAAGCTTTTCATACAGGAAGCCAAGTGGAGTTGCACGCTTGTTGTTATAGATTGCACTCCAGCAGAACATCATAAGCTCTTTTGCCTTAGAGAAAGCCGTAAGGTACGCCTGCTCAAGATATGTATCTATTCTGTCGCAGTCAAACGGATCGAACCAACCGCCACCATTTTTACCAGGCATAACGTTATCCATCCAGCGTACAAGAGAATAGCTCAAATAACGTGGAAGATGCTGATCCTGCTGTGCACCGTGGCGAGTTTCTGTTCCGGTATAAATTGCATCAAAGATTTCCCGCTGCTGACCCGGATTATAACCTGTTTCCTGATAGCTTTCGCGCCAGTTAGGATATTTGATGATAATATTTATTTTTGGATTTACCTTTTTAGCAGGATCAATTACAAGATTTTTAGAAACCTCCTGCATTTTTTCAAGGCGGAACTCTTCCCAGGATTTATTGCCTTTTTCGCGCTGGCAGTCTTCGCACATACACTGTGTAAAGAAAAAGTCATCAATGATATATTCATCAAAAATAGAAGCGGTATATTCACTTACTTCTTTAAGCAGCTTTCTATGGGCTTCGTTGCAGTAACACATAGTTTCAAAAAGACGCTGACGTTTTTTATCACTATCATTAAGATCTGGAGTAACAGTAGTAATAGCACCAGAAACTTCAATTCCGTAATCTTCTTCAAGAATCTTCTTTATCATTATCAGCTGGCTTTTATCTACAAGCTCACCTCTGAAAGTTTCAAGGTAAACCTTTTCAATTCCAACATATTTTTGCAGCCAGTCTGCTTCTTTTCTAAGCTGTTCTTCTGTAACATGCTGTGCCCAATGAGCTACGCAAAGGGTTACGCTTTTAAAGTTTTTGTAAATCCGCATAGTTATGTCCTTTTTTGTAATTTATAATGTATTTACTATTTGAGTATAGCATGAACTTCATTTTATAATTGTAAAAAAATCTAAAAATGTAGTAGAATTGATGTATGAATATAAATGATTTAAGGGCCAATGCATATACTAAAAATGCAGGCAAATCCTCAGATAATGCAAATAACATAAAGCCGTTTGTACCGGTTCAGCTCACAAAAAATGATGCACAGGGAAGCTTCGTACAGGCTAATATTGTTTCCATGACTAAAGGAAATAAAACTGACGAAACTCCCCGCAAGGCAAACGAAAGCATTCCCGAAAAAACATATAATGATTACGATAACATTCTCTTTAAGGTTCCTGCCACGACTCCTTCAGAAGACGGCAAGGAATCAGTTTACAGAAGAATTGCAAAGTTTCTTATTTTAATTGGCGATGACCAGGCTGCTAAGATTCTCCCTCTTCTGCCGGAAAACAGCATAGAAAAAATCATTCCGGAGATTGCTTCAATAAGGACAATTAACAATGAAGAAGCAGCGGCAATATTAAATGAGTTTAAAAGCCTTTTGAACAAGGACCACCAGACTGGCGGTATAGATACAGCAAAGGATATTCTGGAACGGGCTTACGGCACCAAAAAGGCTGATGAAATGCTCAAGAAATCCCTGCCGCTCGAAGGAAGAAAGCCTTTTTCTTATTTGAACGAAGCTGATAATGAAAAAATCTATAATCTTATTAAAGATGAAAATGACGGTATGAAGGCTCTCGTACTTTCGCATATTGAACCGAAAAAGGCAGCAGAAATTATTAATAAAATGGGTGATGAAGAGAAAAAAGCTGTTGTACTCAGGCTTGCTAAAATGGAAAAAATGTCGCCGGATTTAATTGTCCAGCTTGATAAAGTACTCTATGAAAAATCACTCAAATATGTTACTGAAAAAACAATAAACATAAATGGTATGAATGCACTTTCTCAGATTCTAAGAAGAATGGATTCAGGTGCAGAAGCTGCCATCCTTAATAATCTTTCTGATGATGATCCTGAGTTGACTGCAGACTTAAAATCAAGGCTCTTTACTGTTGATGATGTGATTGATGTAGAAGACAGAATTATTCAGGAAAAGCTGCGCGATATGAGTGATGACGATATCTGTTATCTTCTTGCAGGTAAAAATGAAGAGTTCAGGTGTAAACTTCTTGATAACATTTCGGCAGGCAGAAGAACAGATATTTTCAAACAGGAAGCAATCCTTAAGCCTATGAGAAAGAGCGATGTTGATAAAACTACATCTCACTTCCTCAATTCTATCCGAGACCAGATATTGTAAAAATTATAAAAAAAAATTATTTTTTAAAAGAATTGACAGAGGGACTAGTCTTTACGCTGTTTCCGTGATATAAAAGAGGCAGATAAATTGTATGAATCTCTAACATTACAAAGATTTATACAATTCAGTTCTAAGGCAGGACTAACACATGGATGAATTATTTGAGTATTCAGACAGTCTGAACGCACCGTTTGAAGCCTTTAAAGGCGATTGGAAAACTGTAAGACCACACTGGCACTATTTTACCGAAATGGTTTATCTTGTAAAGGGAAAGCTTCTTGCAGAGGTTGAAGGCAAAAGCTATACAATGAATCCCGGCGACATGATTATCTTTTTTCCAAAGCAGATTCATGCCTTTGTTGATTACCCTGAAAATAAGTTTATAACACCGCCTCAGCAGGAAATTCTTGAGCATAATGATGACGAAGAGCTCCTTTTTTATGTCATTAAGTTTGACGGAATGATTCTTTCCAACACTACTCCAGGTTCTCCAAAGCTGCCTAAGCTTCTTGAAAATGCAAACACAAACACAAATCCTTTAAATCTTGTTACAGCAAATGATTTGCGCTTTAATCCTGTTAAGCTGTTTTTTGAAAACTGTATATGGGAAACCCAGAACAAGCAGTTTGGCTATGACATAAAGGTTGCTTCAACAATCAGTCTTATTGTTACCGAGCTTGTAAGAATATGGCACCGTCACGGCTTTGATTTTTCTACAAAAACTACTTTCGATCAGTTCTCTACAAAAGATTTTTCTGTACTTGAATATATAGATTCTCATTCTTCAGAAAACATCAGCGTAGAAAATCTAGCAAGTAAATGCGGCATGTGTTACTCCAACTTTGCAAAACAGTTCAAAACCCATTTTGGCCGCACCTGCAAGGAATACATTGAATTTGTAAGAGTCTGCAAGGCCGACAACCTTCTTCTCTACACCGACAAAACCCTCGACTACATCAGCCAGGAAACCGGCTTCACCGATGCCAGCCACTTCATCCGCACCTATAAAAAAATCCGTGGCATCACCCCAAAACAAAGAAGAATGTCAAAGAAATCTTAGCGAAAGTATAAAGAATTAAACTATTTTAAGTTTATTCAACTGACTTTTAATTTCCTCTTCCAGCTTATGCCCTTCTTCAAAGAAAGAATTGAGATTAGATTTAAAGCCATCCATCTTTTCTTTGAACTGTTCTGGAGTAAGTTCAACATATTCAATCTTTACTTCGAAGTATTGGCCGGCACTAAAGCTGCAATTCTTTTTTGCAAGGTCTTCATAAGAAACAAGGATGCTAAAGTCGTCTACAACTTCTGAATTGTTGAAAGTGTTTACAATTTTTTCAATTTCTTCTGGCTTAAGAACTGTCTTTTGATTTTTGCCGTCTTCCTTTACTTTTTCACCAAGTTTAGAAGCATCCATCAACATAACTTTGTCTGAAGTGTTTTCTTTGTCTATGAAGATGATGGAAACGTTTGTTCCTGTTGTTGCAAAGATATTTGAAGGCATGCTTACAACACCACGCAACCAGTGATTCTTTACACAAAGCTCTTCGCGGATTGTCTTTTCAATTTTTGACTGAGCAGTGAGGAATCCTGTTGGAACTACAATTGCGGCCTTACCTTTTTCATTGAGCGATGAAATAATGTGCTGCATGAACATCAGATAAATGGCCATGCTGTCTTTCTTTGTTGCAGGAATATTTGGAACGCCAGCCCAGAAACGTTTTGAATAGTTTTCGCTAGCAAGTGTGTCTCGCGTTTCGCTAAAGTCGGTTTTAAAAGGCGGATTGCTTACGATGTAATCGAAGTGTTCTATATCATTCTTTTCTTTATTCAGATGGCGTGGAGTTACAAGAGTATCATCATGAACAATGTTCTGAAGTGAGTGAACAAGATTATTCAAAATAAGATTTAATCGTAAAAACTCATTTGATTTCTGAGAAATATCCTGACTGTAGATTGAACAATTGTTTTCTCCAATCTGGTGCGCAAGGGCAAGAAGCAAAGTGCCGGAACCTGCGGCCGGATCATAAATCTTTACGTTGCTTACTTTTCCTTTTACAAGAATGCGGGCAATAATTCTGGCAATTACATTTGGTGTGTAATACTCTGCATATTTACCAAAATCTTTGTTGTAGTCTTTTATAAGGTATTCAAAAATCTGTGCAAAGAAATCGTACTTTTGTTCAAAAACTTCTTCAAAACTAAAATCTACAATTTTATCCATCATTGCACGACAGAAGGAATCTTTCTTTTCTGATTCAATTACATACTGACTAAGATTTTCAAAAAGTTTGATTTTGTCCTGAGAGCCTGCGCTTACGCTGAATATAGCTGCATTACTTTCTGCAATAGAAGTAATTGTCGAATCAAACAGATTATGAAAATCTTTTTCATCTTTATGAGTATACAAATTGGCAATAAGCTGATTCTTATTGAACTTTGCAACATTAGCATCAAGACCGTAAAGCATAATCTGATATTCATCATCACTAAGCTTTAAGAAATCGGGATTTTTCTTTTTTGCTTCGTAGAGAAATTTGTCATTTAAAAATTTATACAGAAAAATCTGAGTGATGATTTTTGATTCACTTGCTGCATTACCAAGACCGTAATTTGCACAAACGGTTTTGATATCATCAATCATTTTTTTTGTGTTTGTAGTGAGTTCTGTAGTTGTCATTTATTGTTTCTCCATTTTATAAAAACGGTGATCTTTGTCTAAAAATACGATATAGAAAATATCTGATGAAAGTTCAAGCTCTGTTACAGCATCTTCAGGAACAAAAAAGCCGACAAGACGCATTGCACTTTCCATTCTGAATCTTGCCCATCTAACTTTTTCAGGGACATGTTTTGGGTATTCAAAGTCTGAATTTTTAGGAAAATCTCCATAGATTTCCAGAACTTTCAAACCGCCACTACCAACGCGTTGATTAAGCCAGAAAACTTTGCTTTCTCTGGAATAATCACGGAGTTTTTCGAGTAATTCCTGTTTTTGTTTATCGTTCCACTCTTTAAAATCCTGGCCTGCTTGCTGACTGGCATCAAAGTATTTAAAACTAAAAGACAGCTTCCCCTTTACATCAGAAATTTCTGAAACAAGATCTTGAGTAGTAAGATTAGAGAGAAAACGTTCTTTTCTTGGATTAGTCTTCTTTGATGCCAATTTTTGGGAAGCCTCCAATCAAGTGTTTTCTGTAAGGAACGGAAAGCGGTCGGTCATTTCGTAAACTTGGTGATTTTGGTTCATCAAGACGGTAGCAGAAGCTTTCTCCATCTTCTTTTTCAAAAAGATAAGTACGATAACGACCAAGAATATCCATAATATCTGCGTTGTGAGTTGTAAAAAGAATCTGAGCGTGTTTTGGATTATTATCTGCTTTGATAAACCAATCAAGAATGTGAGGAAGAATATCTGGATGAAGGTTAAGATCAAACTCATCAAGGACAAGAACACCACCAGATTTTAAAACTGTATAATAGTTTCCTAATTTACAATACAAAGCTTGCGTTCCCCTAGATTCCTCACCAAAAGCCATTGCATGAGTTTTGTTCTCGGAAAGTGAATGATAAAAAATTGGGTAGGCATAAAGTCGCCCCATCTCATCAGTTCTAGTTTTTATTTCAATGTTTTTTATACCTGTATCAAAATACTTAATTTTTTCCACAGTAAATTTTAATTCTTCAGTATGTGTATAATAATAATTCGTAAGTCCCTGAGGATCGTTTTCTCCACGGTCACTCAATCCATAATAAGTTACATTTATTGCTGTTTTGAAAAAGAAGTCATAAATATCTGTAATTTCTGGAAGATTGTATTGCTTTAGTGTACCTATAAAAGAAGCATTATCTCTAAAAAGAATATCCTTATGACCTTTGTACAAAGTATTTTTGACAATCTCATTTCCTTCGCGAACAAAGATTTCAGTTTCACGAGAACCTTCTTCATTCTTCTTTCTAAAGAGACGTTCTGTAATAACAGCTTTTTTTGATGCAGTTAATTCGTAACGGTAATAAACTTCATTTGCAAGGAATTCTGCATAGAATTCAGCTGGCTCATCGTTGTGAAAAAACGAATCAAACATGATTGGTTTATCTGGAGTATTTGAAAAACTATATCTTACAAAATCATAGATAAATGAATAAACCTTAAGTGCATTTGTTTTACCAGAAGCGTTAGCCCCCTTAAAACACATCGCAGTACATGCAGGAAGTCCCATTGAAACATCTGCAGGAACTCCTTCTCCAAGAGACAAGTCTATTTGCATCCAATCCTTAAAACACCAGCAGTTTCTACCGCCAAATCCTAAAAGCATAATTACCTCTGTAATAAGAGTAACTTAATCTATTGTTTTTGTCAAGTTTTGACAATTAATAATGATTAATACTAATTTTTTAATAAATTAAGCAGTTAATAAATATTACCATGCAGGCTTGCCATCACAATCAAATAATTGAATTGGAATACCATTCTTTGTTTGTTTATATCTTAAAAAGATATCTTTACCATCCCAGCCATCTGGCATTTTATTGGCTAATAAATTCTTATGTTCAGCAGAAGTTATTAAAGCAATAAACCAATATTTACATAATAAGTCATATATAAAATCTACTGTCAATTCTCCATTTATTGCTCGTTGTTCACATAAATCCTGAATATACTTTTGTTTTGGTACAATATGCTCAAAAATAATACCCTTCTTTTGTCCAGAATCAATTATTTTTTTTGCATCCAGTGAATGGTATACCCATTCTACAAAATCCACATGTTTTCCATACAAACTCAAATATGCATTAGAAAGAAAATGACCTTTGCAATCTGAATGATTTATACCATTTAGATATATTCTCTGTTCTTTACTTTCTGCAGAATAAACTGTTATAAGAAATGTATAATAAGCTTCTGCCAGTTCTTTACATAACTGTTTATGAGTAATGTCATTCATTTTTTTACTTTACCTCAATTTGTCCATTCATTAAGAGTGGAAGAAGATAGTCACGAAGCATGGTAAGTTGTTTTGTTTCTTTTGCGTTTAGAATAATTCTTTCATAAATACTTCCAACTTCTTTATTGTAGTTCTCTAATACTTCAGCAAAAGGGATGCATACAAGAGTATCATCAACAGTTTCTTTATTGATATGAGGCTGTTGAGCTCCTGTTCTTAACATCATGTAATGATTGATTTTGCTAGCAATAAAAGGATATAAGAAGTTTTTTGAAATTATTTCGTTTTCTTTTATTCCAACAACAGACTGATTAATACATGCATCCATTGTCAAAATGCTTGGTCTTAAGTGTCGGGTAATTGATAATGTAACTGTCCCTGCTGGTACTAATTCTGTTGCTGAATCTTTTATACCTAGTTCAGTAACAGTTTTCTCTGCATTTATAATTGGAAATTCTGCAACTTCACCAGAATTAAGCCATGGAATATTACCATTCCAATATTCATCTTTATCAGTTGATGGAGTTCCTCCAAGAACTATTTCACATACATCACCTAATCTTTTTACTTCCCACCAAGCAGGAATTTCTCTTTTGAGGATCTTGTTATAGACCATCTGGCCGCCACTGGTTTTGTAGGGGTGGTCGTTTTTGTCTGGGAAGTCGAACTGGGTAAACCAATAGTCGTAGATGGTTTTTGCCATGTTTTCCAATTCGGTGTTTGTTTTATTGTTCAAGGCAATTTTGTCGTCTATGCAGGAAAGCACATCAGCAATTTTCTTTTGATTCAGTGCATCATTTATTGATATGGCATTTAAAATAGGCATGGTTAGAAATTTTGTTTGAGAACCCTGAGAACGCGTTCTTAACTGTTCTAATGAGAGTTTTAGAGAATAATATACAAAATCAAGATTACAGTTTTCTTTTGCAGTTAAAACATATGTACGCTGATAAGCATTAAATTTCCCATTATAACGAGAAACATGAAAATTACCTTGCGCATTATTACCCGCTATTAAAATAGCATCACAGTCAAATGCATATTCATTTATTTTAGCTGGTTCTTCTCCGCAAGTAAAATAAGGGTAAATTCCATTTTCTACAGCTGCATTTGCATCTAATTTTCCTGTAGTAATATTACATAGTTCAGGTAATTGCTTCACTTTTTAATTCTCCATTCATTAATTTTGCGTTAGCAAAATCGAATCAGTGTGACTATGAAATGCCCACCTGCGAACTAATATGCGTTAGGGATTGTAGGGGCGCGAAGCGTTCTCGCGGAGCGAGAATGAAGCGATAGCGGAACCCCGAAAAGCCCGACGGCAACTTGTTGCCGGAACGCCCTATAGTCCCACCAGTTCCCCAGTGTATTCCTTTTTAATTATGTTAATCATCATCTTGGCTTGTGGCAAGGTGAAGGTCACTTTTTGTTTTTGCAGTTCTGGAATTACAAAGCTTCCTAACTGACTGTCAAAATATGCTTCGTTAGAAATTACATTTGAATTGCTCAGAAGCAGATTATCTGTTTCGTACTTAATGTTGAGCAAGACCTGCTGCAGCAATGTGTCGCTTGGAATTATTGGCGGCGGATTTTCTTTGAGGCGTTTGTGAATTCGCATAAACTTTGGATCGCCGTTGTATTTGTTGCAGAGAGTCTGGTCTTTCTGATTCTTCTGGTCCATTTTCTTTTTGAGTTCTTCAAGTTCTTTGATAGACTTTTGCATATCATCTGCGGTAAGTTCTTCGATATTCTTTTTTGACATTACACGCTTAAGTTCTTCGTAAAGAGAAATGTATTCAGGATCTTTCGAATCCAGATTTCGCAGGAACGCTTTTCTTGTTTTCTCAGCAGTTTCCTGCCACTTGTCTGCAATGGTTAATTCTTCTTCGCCAATCTTTAAGAATGTAAAGTTTATCTGGTCCAGGGCAGTGTTTAAGAGAGCCTGTGTATCTGTTGAATCTTTTATAGAGTCGCTGAAATTCTTATTGAAGATTGTGCGTTCAACTTCGCTGGCAAGTGCCTTTACACAATTGATATCTATTTTCTGCAGAATCTTATCAAAGGCTTGTAAACGTGCTACGTTGTAGAGAACTTTATAATCCTCCAATGCTTTTCTGATTTTGTTTAATTCATCTTTTTCCAGAATGTTTATACTCTGTGAGAAAGCTTCGATGTCACTTGTGTCGTATGCAAAAAGAATATCCTGAATCTCTGTAAGCCGCTTATCTATTTCTTCTGCATCTAAAAAGAGCTGGCTGTAGTTTTCAAATTCATCACCGAGTTCTTCTTTGAGTTCGTTGTAGTATTCTTGATTTGCTTTATCAAACTCTTTGCGGATATCTGCAAAATCTACGATGTAGCCGTAATGGAATTTTTTGTAAGGACGGTTTACGCGAGTGAGTGTCTGCAAAAGGCTGTGGTCTTTTACTACACGGCCCAGATACATCTTTTTAAGACGTGGTGCATCAAAGCCTGTAAGAAGCATGTTGTAAACTACGAGAAAATCTATTTTGCCGGCTTTAAAGTCGTCCCTTTCTTTTTCGCGTGTGTCCTTATCATCAACATCATGAAGAATAAGAACCTTTGTAATAGATTCATATTTTTGTAATTCTTCAAAGATGGCTTTTGCCTGGTCGCTTGAATCTGCAACAATCATAGCTCCGATTGTGTCATCGCCAAGAGTTACCCTTGATTTAAGGAAATCGCCAACGATATATTCTGTAAGTGGGGCAACATATTTTGGATGGGCAAAAAGGTGTTTCTTCTGAAGGCTGCCTTTTATTGTTTCAAGTTCATCTAATACCGAACGAAGCTTTGCCTTGTAGGAAGTTTCAATTGCTTCACGGATAAGGCGGACAGTATATCCATCTTTAATGGAATTGTTGTACCAGTATTTGTGGATGTATGGTCCAAAGATATCTTTTGAATTGAAATGAATTGTTTTATTCTTACCGGTTGCGTCTACAACTTTTGCATTAAGAAGTGGTGTTCCTGTAAGGGCAATTAAAACGGCATTCTTGTCTGAATTAAAGAGATTTGCAAGAAATGAACCAGACGGATTATAACTGCGGTGAGCTTCATCCATAAAATATACACGCTGCACATCGATATCATAGTCATTTGGAGTTGCTACAGATTCTTCACTGAACTTCTGGATGTTCACAACTGTGATTGTTGCTTCCCCATTTTTTGAAGTAGATACTTTTGAAATATTTTTCTTGAAATCTTCTTTTGAGTTTACGATATCAACTTTTAGGTCACGGGCTATGAACTCATTCTTTGCCTGTGTCATAAGGTCCAGGCGGTCTACAATAAAGAAGAATCGAACAGGCTTTGCAAGACAAGCATAATAGTCTCTCAAGAACTGTGAAACAAAATAAGCAAGGGCTGTTTTACCTGAGCCTTGTGTGTGCCAGATAATTCCTTTTGTCTGTGGAATATTATTCTGTCGGTCTGATTCAATTCTATTGTGAATAGCCTTTGTCGCAAACATCTGTGGATAACGCATAATGTGTTTTTCAAGATGCGTAATTCCATTTTTATCAGTTCTTTCTACATAGGCTATACCGTACTGCAATAAAAAGAGAAGTCTTTCTGGATTACAGAGTGATGTAATGATTCTGTTTGTCGGTGTAAATGGTGACTTGTCTTTTTCATAAAAAGTCTGATTTTTTATTTCTGCATGATTATTATCTTTTAGAATCAGATTTTCATTTTCTTCTGATTGAGCATCAATAGGTTTTAAGAAAGATGCTTTTTGATATTCTTCATTTTCTTCGCGAAAATGATTGAAGAATGGTTTTTCATAACTTGCTGTTGCATAGAACGCGCCAAAGAGATTATCAAGATCATCATCGTCATACTCCATGTTGTTTGAGAAAATCATCAGCTGAGTAATATTGATGAACTTGCGGAAGGTCTTGTTTTGCTGACGTTTAATCATTCTGTCGTATTCAGCTTTTATACCTTCTTTGTTATTTGGCTTTTTGACTTCTATAAATGCAAGTGGGATTCCATTGATTAAGAGGGTTATATCTGGACGGAAGTTGTCTTCGCATCCCGGCTTTTGATATGTGAGTTCTGTTACTACATTGTAGGTGTTGTTTTCGGGATGCTCAAAATCTATAAGTTTGATTTTTTCAGGACAGCCTTCAACATCAATTCCATTTACAAGGTAATTATAAAACTTGCGACCAAGGTCTTCATTACCCAGAGAATCAGAAAGTTTATGAACTGTTTTTTCAGTTCCTAATGACTGAGAAAGAAACTCAACAACGAGTTCCGCTGAAGTCTTACTGTATTCTGATTTGTTAATTTTGGAAATGGATTCTTTGAAGATATCTATAAAGATGTTTGTTTCAGCATCAATATTATTTTTTGATTGTAAATAATCTTTTAAAGAAAGATAAGTATAACCTAAACGAGTTATATGAAATAAGGCAGGAAGTTTTACACGAGTGTCTTCTGTAGGTTTACTTTCTTTCATAATTATTATTATAACATAAATACAATAAGAATTGTAAAAAATTATAAAAAAAGCTTCCTGCATAGCAAGAAGCCTTAATCATCGGGCAAACTGGATTTGAACCAGCGACCTCAACGTCCCGAACGTCGCGCGCTACCAACTGCGCTATTGCCCGAAATAAAATAAATTATATGTTAACAGTCGCAATGGCGACCAGAAATAAAAAAACCTTCCGACTTGCGGAAGGTTTAGCGCGAGCGGCGGGGCTCGAACCCGCGATCTCCGGCGTGACAGGCCAGCGCGATAACCAGCTTCGCTACGCCCGCGTGACTTTTATATATTACAGAATTGACTCATTTGTGTCAATTGCTCAAAGCCATTTTTTTAAAAATTTTCAACTATTTTTTTACAAAATACTGCGGATACTTAGCCCTTACATCCTTTACATCAACATAATGACGGTTAAGATGCTGAACAATCAAAGCCTTTGCCCCCTTCTCGTCCCTGTTCTTTAATGCATCAAGCAAAGCCTTATGTTCGTTTATAATAATTGTAGTATCAGATGAATACATTCTAAGCTCGCGGAAACGGTCATAATGAATATTCATTGTCTTTACCATGTAATGGCACTGCATTTTATTTGTAATTCTGTAAAGCATTTCGTGAAACTCATTATCCAGCTCCATAAACTTTTCAAAGTTCTGATTAGACTGATAAAACTTCTGAAGATTTACATTTTCTTCAAGCTTTATAAAATCCTCTTCGGTAGCTTTTCTGCAGGCAAGTTCAACAACAGCAACTTCAATTGTAGAACGGATAAAAACAGCTTCTTCTACAAGCTCCATGTCTATAAGGCTGACAAGACTTCCGCGCTGTGGTAAAATCTCAATAATTTTAGTTCTGGCAAGCTCCTGTAAAGCCTCGTGGACTGGTGTACGTGAAAGATGAAGTTCATCTGCAATATCCTGCTCGCTGATCATACTGCCAGGCTGGAGCTGAAGATTGATTATGTTTTCGCGGATTACCCTGAGAGCATAATCTCTGTTTGATTCTTTTGAAAGTTTTTCTATATTTTTCATTAATAAAATAATAAATGACGAAAAAAAACTAGTCAACTAGTATACAAACATTTAATGGAAAAACCTTACCTTATTTTATCCTTCTCCATTTGACTTTTTTCCCCAATTTACATAAATTAAAAATATGAAGAAAAAGAATTACTACAGCTACAAAACTGCTCATTATTATGTAAAATCGGTTGAAGTTTCGGATAATCCGGATATTCTGTTTACTTCTGTATGGAATATATATGATGTTTCTTCTGCTGATAAGGCTGCAATAAGGAATAATGATAATGATTATCTGGCAAAGCTTCCTGTAATCGGGTCCTTTCATTTTAATGGGAAGCAGAAGATGGGCTGTATAAATCTTGAATATGATTTTGAACAGATGACCGAAGTCGGTGAACTTAAGCTTATTTTTTCATATATCTGCCGCTGGGCTTTTTCTCAAAAGGATGTTTACTCTGTAAAAACGACATTCCCTCAGACAAAAAATTATGATGATATATTTGATTATCTTGCCTACAAAAAAGAAAATGAAGAAGGAACTGTTACCCTGCATGCTTCAAAACCGCTTAATACAATTCTTTATCTTGTTTTAGGTATGATTATTGGATTTATTCTAGGCGCTGCTACTGCAAATATGAAAACCGGCATAATTTTCGGTTTTGTAGTCTGCGGAGGAATTGGAATCCTTATGGACAGCAATTACACCCGCCGCCGCAACTGGGTCGAAAATAGGGACTAACTATTGAACAAATATTTATAATTCAATATAATTATAATGTTTTTACGGAATCACCGAAAAAAAGGAGGTGACAAAAAAGATGGCAACAATCACAGTTGATGATTCAGAGAACCTGGAAAAAGCTATTAAACGCTTTAAGAGAATGGTTGAAAAAGAAGGCATTATCCGCGAATACAAAAAGCGTGAATATTTTGTAAAACCTTCTGCTACACTTCATCAGAAGAAAACAACTCTTGAAAGAAAGCTTTTGAACAAAAGACGTAAGTCAGAGAAAAAAGAATACTAATCTTTATTAAAAGATTAAGAAGACTGTCCGAAATCATTTTAGCTTCGGACAGTTTTTTTTATGCCCTCTTCAATTCATCAGAAACATTTCGTATCATTGAATAGAATAAATACCTGTTTCCACGTTTGCCAATAACCCTTATTGTACTTCTAATACAAATCTTCTCACCTTCAGCTTTACAAGCTTCATCATTTTCAGGCCGACAGCACGCATAAAACCAGGTTTCACATTCCTGTTCGTCATAAGTTTTTATTGCTTCCTGAATCACAGAAATATAACGCTCTTTGTTTTCTTCATCCATAACTGTCAGAGGATCTATACCAATCAGCTGACTTTCAGAAAAATCTGTACCTATTTCTTTAAGATATTTTTTATTAACACGCTGAATCTGAATAGCTCCATTATAATATTCAAAAATTGCAGCTCCACCAACATAGTTATTAAAAATCAAAGTTTCCTGCGACATAGGATTCCAGAACTCACAGGAATTAATTGTTTCAATCAGCTGCATTTTTGTAAAGTTATCAGTTGCAGAAGTATTTTTGAGTAAATCTATATAATGCTGCTCCGGAAGAGGTCTTGAATATAAAAAGCCCTGTATATAATCACAGCCAATACTGTTCAAAAAATCAGCCTGATTAACATTTTCAACACCTTCTGCAATAACCGGCATATCAAGCCACTGAGCCATTCTTACAACAGAACTTAAAATTGTGCCTCCCCTCCTGTTATCAGATTCAGAGGACAAAAACTTCATATCAAGCTTTACAATATCAAAATCAATATCCTTCAAAACATTAAGTGATGAATAGCCGCTTCCAAAATCGTCCATTTCAACAATATAGCCACAATCGTGCAGTTTTTTAATTACATCATTTACATACTGGCTGCCACCAACTGTGGCCGATTCAGTAATTTCAACCCGAATATATTTAGCAGGAACATCATATTTTTTTCGTATCAATTCAAGATTATCAATAAAATCAGTCTTGAAAATATCGTGACGTGAAAAATTAGTAGAAACAGGAACAATCGAAAGCTTATTATCAATACTGTATTTCAAAAAAGCACAGACGTTTTCAAAAACATATAAATCCAGCTTTGTAATAAATCCATTATTTTCAAAAATCGGAATAAACATTCCCGGCTGTACCAAGCCCTTATCTGGATGATTCCACCTTACCAGAGCTTCCGCCCCAATAAGCTTACCGGAAGAATGATTATACTGTGGCTGATAATATACAACAAACTGCTTTTCGTGCAACGCAGTATTCATAATGCCCGTAATTTCCTGCTCAGAAAGCATTTCGTTACGCATAGATTCCTTATAAAAACAGAACCTTTCGTTATAATTACCACGTATAGAACTTTGTGCAAGAGCCGCACGGTCAATCATGGCATCTGCAGAAAGCTTTTCTTTTGTAGTCATATAAATACCGGCATAGCACGAAACTTCAAAAAACAAATCATAATTGCTAAAGCTGTCTAAAATTAAATTGACTAATTCCTTTGTGCGTTCAGAATCTGCCTTTAACAAAACCGCAAAACTATCGGAACCGGCTCTACAGGCAACTCCAAAATCTCTTGTAACATCGGTCAGCAATGCAGCAAGATAAATTAAAAGCCTGTCACCTTCTGCAGTTCCGTAAATATCATTTATGGCCTTAAACTTAAAAATATCAATATAAACTAATGCCAGTTGAGAAGATTCTACAAGCTCAGGATTTTTTTCCAGGATTTCTTCAACATTGTGACAGAAGGAAGCCCGGTTTTCCAGTCCTGTAAGTTCATCGTATTCTGTCATCAGCGTAAGCCGTCGGTGGAAAGCAATTTCATCACTTATATCTGTAAAGGAAATTGTAATTTTTGTTCCAGGCTCAGCGCAGACAAATCCAACTCTATACCATTTCCAAACCTGCTCGGCGTTTTCCAAATAAAGCTCTGTAAAATGAGCATAAGGTCGGTCCATGGCAATAAAATCTTCAAGCTTTTTCTTAAACTTTAAGGCAGACTGCTCTGTAGTGATTTTATCATCCTTGAATATCTGCCACAAAGGCCTTGAATCAAAAACTGCCGAAAACTGCTCTTTTACAAAATATGTATAATCATAAGTCTCTTTTTTGCAGTCATAAATAATCAGCATATTATGATTATAGGAACGTGCTATTCTATCACTGTCGTATCTTTTTTCTGTTGATTTTGCCCAGTTTTTTTGTGATTGATTTTGAGCAACAAAATCTTCATAAATAACAAAGCAATCACCGCCACGTCTTTTAGCTTCGTGCATTGCCTGTGTACATTTTTCATAAATCTCTTCGAAAGTAAGTCCATCGTTAGGAGTTCTGGCAACACCAATTCCAGCAGATAGAAGGATTCCATTCTGCATAGTATTACGGCATAAAAGAACTATATGCTTTGTAATTCTTTCTATGATTGCCATTGAGGAAACATTTCTTATACAGGCTAAAAAGGCATCTTCCTCAATCTGCCCTATTATATCTGAAGGTTTAAGACTGCGTACAATTTTTTTAAGGATTATGCTTAAGATTTCTTCACTTTTTTTATTACCGAAGGTGTCTTTTATTTTACTAAAACCGTCAAAGTCAAAAAGGATGAATGCACAGGAGCTGTCAGAAGTAACTTTTTTTACAGTATCTTCAAACAGTGTTTTTGGAAGAATCCCCTCATATTTGCATAAAGAAGTTTCAACAAAAGGCATAAAACGAAGCTCCTTTTAAGATTAGCATAGCATAATCCTTTTAAAACTTTATTACACACACTCCACTTAATTATAATACCACAATTTTGAATAAAGTCCATAGTGAAAGCTAGCGAAAGTCTCTGCTTTATGGTACCAATCAATTTTACTGCTTTCGCTCGTAGTTTTGCAAAGTGTGCAAAACTACGCATTGAAACTACGCATTGCTACATAAAAACTGTTACTATGAGCATAAAAAAAACCGGCGTAGATAATCATCATAATTATCATAAACACCGGTTTTATGGGTCTGAAAGATTTAATAATTCAGAATCAGAACAGGAAAAAATTAGTTCTTTGCTCTTTCAAGGAATGAACCATCGCGTGTGTCAATTACGATTCTGTCATCTGTGTTGATGAACAATGGAACGCGGCATTCAATTCCTGTGTCGAGTGTAGCTGGTTTGAGTGATTTTCCAGAAGTATCACCTTTTACTCCTGGTTCGCAGTAAGTAACTGTTCTTGTAACGCGAACTGGTAAATCAATACCAACTGGTTTTCCTTCGTAGAAAGTAAGGTTGATTTCAAGGTCATCATCAGGAGTAATGTATCCTGCATAGTCACCCAAATCATCTCTTGAAAGCTCAAACTGTTCGTAAGTATCCTGATCCATAAATACAAATGTGTCGCCATCGATGTAAGAAAGTTTTGTTACGTGTGGTTCAAGGTCAACTTCATCAAACTTTTCACCGGCATCAATTCCAAGATCCATTGTAGAACCTGTTACAAGATTCTTTACACGGAAGCTTGTTACCATTCCGGCACGTCCTGAACGCTGTCCGAGCATTTTCTGTACGATAAGCGCATTGCCTTCATAAACGAAAGCTGTTCCAACTTTTAACTGTGATGTCATTAACATAATATAAAACCTCTAAAAAAGATTACGAATTATTCGCTATATTATACTGATTTTGTAAATAAAAGTCATCAGGTTTTGTGCAAGGTCACCATTTTTTCTAAGAGATAGAGCAAAATCCCTGAAGCCATAACATAAGCTGTCTGATTCAGCAAGGAAAGCGGAAATTGAAGCTTCCATTTCTTTATCAGTTACCTCATTTTCAGGTTTATTGATATTGAGCCACACCTGTTCCACAACTTCAAAATCGTCCTGTTTAAAATGCTGCTTCATTCTTTCTAAAAGAGCTTTTACCTTTACAAGCTGGTAATCTTCACTCTGCGGGTAAGCCTGCCACACAAAAGGAATGCCGCTTAAACAAGCCCTGCTCAAAGATTCTTCTCCACGGATGAACAGTAAAGAACAGGTTTTCATCATTTTATCCCAGGCGTCCTGGTTTAAGTAAGGCAGCTTCTCGACAGCCAGCCCACGGTTGTTATTTCCCTGTTTATCATCACACTTCTCTATTGCTTCCAGTAAAGATTTCTGCCCCCTGCCCTGTGCTGCAAGTATTTTTTTCTGCTGACTTTGAACATCTGAATAATTTTTTATTGCTTTTACAAGAGGCTTCCAATCACGCTCATACGTAAACATAAGGATTCCGCCATCAGTTTTTCTTTCCGGTAAGTTTTTCCATTCTTCATCAATTATGAGTCCGCCAGTTTTTTCTGTAAAACCCGGCATAAAGTTTACTTTCTGTACCTTTGCACTGCGGGTTAATGATTTTAAGCAGTGAAAGGTTTCTGCATAAGGTTCAGCTGTAAGGTAATCAATCATAATCACCTGAACAGTACGTTCAAGCTTATCTTCAAAAAGGATTTTTTCCATCCAGTCTGGTCTGCCGCACTGAAAGCATTCCAGAATAACAGAAAGCTTTTCTCCATCATTTTTTGAAAACTCGCTGTAACAAAAATCGTAAGCATTCCAGTTATAAACATTTATATTCTGAACATTCTGAAAGTTTTTAAGAGGGACAACCTTGTCGCATATTCTGTTAAAGGCTTCCAGATCATCAACAATGAGATTTATAGAGTTTTCCTGTGATTCTTTCTTTGGGGATTCCTGCTGGAGTTTTACAAGCCTTTTTGCCAGCCTGTAAGCTACTCCAATATCGCCATAATTATCAACTACTTTGCAAAGGATTGTAA
>JAEEGH010002253.1_pt1 | contig 52392 bp, 41 predicted proteins | sample 9134181 | NCBI WGS metagenome assembly JAEEGH01 (sample SAMN16246544, study PRJNA631951) | gut metagenome | biome: gut microbiome; feature: rumen; material: DP-attached | host: Bos | place: Iran: Karaj | collected 2018-10 | reverse complement strand
CAGGTACTTCTGCTTGTTGGCATAGAACAGCTGGTTCTTGACACGTGAGAAGATCACATTCTTGAACACCACGTTGAACGGCTGCTCATAGAAGCCCAGGTTGTTGACGGTGAAGGCAGGAGCGATAGTAGAGCTGTACTGAACCATGGCACCACTGCAGTCATTCAGGTCGATAGTAGCAGGATTAGCCTCATCACCAATGATATTGATGGTGGCATTGATCTCCATCGGCTGGCTCACGGTGTAGTGACCACCGGGAAGCAGGTTGATGGTGATATAGGCAGGAGCCAGACCCTGTTCCTGATAAGCCTCAGCCAGATCCATTGCCAGGTCGGCACCATCCAGCGGAGTGAGCTCGATAGCTGCTGTAACAGCCTCAGGCTTGTAAATGCCCAACCAGCGTGGGTCACCGGTACGTGTCAGCTGCTGTGGAGCCTGATCACCAACGGTAAAGTCGCCATTAGCAGCATCCTTGAACTCAGGATCGCCCTCGACACAGTTCTGCACAATATCCTCACCATCCTTCTTACCGGCCTTCTCAACCTCAGCAGCGTTGGTGCTTGCACCACCAAACATGAATGTGTTTCCATCAACATCCCATACAGGAGTAGCACTGGTCTGACCCCTGTTGAAGCCTACGACAGTCTGACCACTCTTACCGCAGTCAACGAAGATATTTTCCAAAATGTAATAGACATTCTGAGCAGTACCATTCTGCTTCAGGTCGCAGAAGTTCTTACCATTAGCGATGTTCACGATGGTAGAGCTCTTCACGTCGAACTGCTGGAGCAGGCTTGCGTCATTACCGTCAACATTCTTGGGACGGCTGCCATACTGAGCGAAGAAGCCAGTGTTCTTACCCTTTGCCCAGATTGTTGACTTAGAAACCTTCACATTGCCAACATAACCCTTACCACTGAAGTCGATAAAGTTCTTGCCAGCAGCAGGCATCTCGATGACGCAGTTCTCAACAGTCAGCTCTTCAAGCAATGTCTTCTGAGCATCCTTGATAAAGGCAGTTGTCAAACCAGTAACGGTTACGCCACTTACCTTTACAGAGTTAACGAGCTTGTGGTCACTGTCAGTTCCGTCAGCCTTCTTAGCAAACTCCTCAGTGCCATTCAGTACGATGAAGGCATCACCAGCCAGGGCAGAAGCATCAATCGTACCATTACCACTGATAGAAACATTGCCAGCAGTCTCAATCGGAGCCTCAACAGTATAAGCACCACCCTTCAGCGACAGAGTAAGATTCTTAACGATTCCACCCTTTGCAGCCTCTGTAATAGCAGCAGTAATGCTACTACCGCCTGCCAGATTCTTAATCTCAACGTCAATGGTCTGAGGACCGGCAGCTGTTGCAGTCATAGTAGCCTCCTTAGTCTCAGGATTGAAGGTTGCAACGATGTTGTAAGTGCCAGCAGCAGGAATTTCGCAAGTCTGGTTGTCACCATCAGGAATCCACGTAGAACCATTCTTCACAATCTTATACGAGATGGTTGCAGCAGCTTCAAATGCCACACCTTCGAAGGTCTTCTCATAGAGACCAGTATCCTCATTCTTGGTCATCTTGTTGGCCTCAGCAGTAGCATCCCAGGCAGTACCAAACATAAAGTCCTTAGCACCACCGTCCTTTTCACCAACAGCTCCAGCTACCACGTAAGAATCCTCGCCACCAGTAATGGTGAACTTAGCGCCTTGCTTTGTGGAGAAGTCGAACCCAGTCAGGTCGAGACGCAGTGTAACATCACCGGCATTAGCAAGATTGAATTCGATGTTGCCGCCATCCCAGACAGCATCAGTAGCCTCGTTGAAGGTAGCGAAGGTACCACCGAAGTTGTAAGTCCATGAACCATCGAAAGCAAACTTCACCTGATATGGGCCTCCAGCAGGAACATTCTGGTAGGTAATCTCGAAGACACCATCAGAAACCTTGGTCATCTTGTTCTCAGCAGCAGCTTGATCCCACAGTTTGCCGTTCAGCCAATTTCCAGAACCGTTACCAACAGCATAGACATCGGTGTACTCAAATGTCACGGACTGAACATTGTCGCCAGTCACGGTAACCTCGTTCGTCGTGGGATTATAGGTTACGGTGAACTCGCCTGCACCCGTCAGGTTGAAGGTAACATTATTACCATTGGCATCGCCATACCATTCCGAACCGTTCTTCACCACTTTCAGCTGAACACCAGAATAAGCCTGCTCAACAGTATAGGACATACTGTAAGTACCGTCAGCGTTCTTCGTCATCTTGTTGTACTCGTTGGTTGCATCCCACGCCGTTCCAAAGATGGCGGCAAGATTACCAGCAACAACGTAAGTATCAGGCTTAGGAATCAGCTCGATCTGGGTCAGACGGATACCTGCAGCATTGACGATAAGGCCCTTATCCTTCAGTATTGCGACATCAGCCTCTTTCACTACATATTCTGCTGTGGGCACATCATAGAATGTTCCATATTTATCAGTTTCGCCCCAACCATAAACAAGCATGATATTGGGAGTGCCAGTAGACTCATAGGTCAGCTTGATGATATCACCAGCCTTAACGTCGGTGTTTATGAAATGGAACTTTTGTACTGTAGCCTGAGTCCAATTCAGCGTCTCATCACCTACCCAAACCGAGTTCTCAGAACCGGTATAAACACCAGGCTCCAGAGAAATCTTCTTAGTAGAATAGCCAGCGCCAAAAATCTGAAGACCATTTGCTTTCATCAGTTTCAGCATATCGCCAGTGACAACGAACGCTGCATCTGTCACATTACCGCCACCAACGGGAACGCCATTCTCCAACTGATGCCAAGCACCATCGTAAGGAGCAACTTGAGCACCCCAAAGATCTGTAGCCGTAACACCCTCAACGGCAACGTGGAGGATATCACCGACGTTGGCATCAGCAAGTTTTTCTGCTGCAATTTGTATTGTAGAACCAGACCAGTCAGAAGGCATGGCCACAGGCTCTTCACTGCTCCAGAGAACGACAGAAGCTGCTGCGAAGGTAATCGACCAGCGTGGGTCACCCAGAGCAGAAGGAGCAGTAGCGCCCTCAGCCAGCTCGAATGTACCACCGAAGTCAGGAGTCTCAGTGCTCGTAAAGGCCATGACACCAGCTACGCTGTTCTTAACAACATCGTCACTTGATGCTGAAGGATGCTCATTTCCGCTTGTATCAGCGCCATCGAAGTTGAAAGCGTTGCCATCGGCTATCCATGTCGGATTAGTACTCTGGCCACCACCATTCATACCCTGCATAACCTGACCTGACTTACCAACATTGACGAAAATATTATTCGTTGCTGTGTAAGCAAGCCACTTCTGACTATTCTGACGGTGAGTAAAAAAGTTATTGCCCTTAGCCAGGTTGTAAATCGTGTTGTTGTTGAAAGCAAAAGTCTGGGTAGCATTAGCATCCAGTTCTATCACCTTCTCACCACTCTGTGAGCTATAGAACGACTTAGTCGTAGCAGTCGGTGCATAAATGGTTGACTTAGTAACGTTAATGACACGGGCTGCACTACCCTTCGTAAAGTCTATCGTTGTAACATTAGCAGCCAGTTCGATGACACAGTTTTCAATGGTAAATGCTGCAATGTCATACTTCTTCTGAGTGCTGTAGAACAATGCCTTCTTCAAGCCCTTGACAGTCACATCTTTGAAGCTGATACCATCCACCTTGGTAATTTCTGTAGGAGCCTCAGCAGAAGCTGCCATCTTAATCATCGGAGTTGTCAAAGTAGAAGCGTCAATCGTTGCACCATTGCCATTAATGGTCACACTGGCAGGAGCATTAATAGAAGAGCTAATAGTATATACACCGCCAGCTGTCAAATTAATCGTGATATTCTTAGCTGCACAAAGTTCTGTAGCTTCCAACAAAGCTGCAGAGATATCACCACTTGCGGGAGAAATAGTGACATCAACAGGTTCTGGAGCGGGAGTACCTACAGTAAAGCTGATGGGCTGGAACTGGATGTTATCATTATAACAGCCAATAGCACCAACCATTTCTGCGCAGACAAGACCATTTGCAAGTCCCTCAACAGCAAACTGATTATAGCCTGCAATAGTAGCATCACCTTTCTTGATCTTGAAATTCTTACCATTGATTGCTGCGACAGTAACATCAGTAAGCTTAACAATCTTATTAACATTTGCTGCAGTTATGTCAGCCAAAGTGGCCTCATCATAAGTTACCTGAATTGCACTGGTACCATTGACAGTAAGAGCTGCATCGGGCACAACCTCGAACAATCCATTGTAAATAGACACTGTACCTGTCCAGTTAGGAGCAATAGCCACGCCTACGCCCAAATCCTGAGTCTTATTCTTTTCTTTGTCATAGATCAAGCTAGAACCGGTATCGTCCTTAATATATACATACTGGTCTGTCGGCTTAGCCACTACATAAGCTGTTCCAGTAAATGTGAAAGCAGCTTTATCTTCCAATTTTACTAATTCCGAAATAGTAGCTACAGTTCCGTCATCGGGACTGGAAGCATTATATTTATACTTGAAACCATAGAAGGACAACTTAGATCCGGAACAATAAAACTTATACGACTTATTGGCCGTAACAGAGAATGTGTAAGTACCATAATACTTTTCTGACACTTTTATGCCATTATAAGCTTCCAAGGCTGTTCCATCTTCCAGGACATAAAATTCCTTATCCGCGTTAAGGATAACGGCTACACTGACCTCTCCGTCATAGACAGGCTTGATGGTATAGAATGTTCCACCAGTCTTATTGCCGTTTGTACCATTACCTTCTGTGTAAGCGGCAAAATCTTCAACGGCAGCGTCTCCTTTTGCTTCTTTAGCAGCTTTAAAAGCTTCGCCGCCTGTCTCACCATAGGTAATCGTTGCGACGACTTCGTCGCCGTTCTTTACTTCAACGGTCTGGCCAGAAGTGAACGTATCACCTGTCGCCAAAGCGTAGATTACCTCTTGTGCTGCCTCTCCTGCCCGATGCACAGCATAAGCTGCCACCGCAATGAGAGCCACCATTAATAAAGATAGTTTTTTCTTCATAAGCGTTTGTTTTTTAAAATTGGTTTGTTAATAATGTTATTTTAAAATTAAATTGGTTTTGTTCTATTGTGTCATCTGTCAATATTCTATCAATTCAAGTCCTTGATTGCGATAAAACCAAAATCGCGTATCACTCGACAACAGTGTCAGATGCTCTGCTATTGCATGAGAAATAATAACATGGTCGGAAGGGTCTTTATGATCTTGCTGGAGATTAAGCCGCAAACGAGAATAGACAAATGCACTATCACGCCTAAGGGGCAAAAACTCAATGCCATAATCACGTTCAATGCATATTAGCATTTCCTCCGCTGTTTTCCAATACTTTGACAACAAGCGCTTATTGTTAAAGAAAACCACCAACTCTTTCGCTGTCTCAAAACTGGCAAAAGGAATGTTCTCAGGATCATCGTAGATATCCCAAAAACCTTTATCTAATGAATCCGAGTCAGTGATAAGGTCAATAACTGCGCAAGTGTCCAAAAGTATCCGCATCACTCATCTACATAAGTTGTCAGCCTGGCCTTTAGTGCCGAATCCAGGATAATAACACCTCTTCTATGGGCTCTTGCAAAAGCCATCCTTGAGGTTCTTGGCGTTTTTTTAGAATTTATGGCATAGTTCTCTGCCATTCTTTTCTTCTTCTCTGCAATAGTCATTTTTATTTTTCAATAAATATTGTTATTTTGCCTTCAAAGTTAGGCATTTTCTAGGATACTGCCAAATATTTTAGTTTATTTAATACACCACGAAACGCTCAACGGCCAGCGGAGCCACCATTAATAAAGATAGTTTTTTCTTCATAAGCGTTTGTTTTTAAATTGGTTTGTTAATAATGTTATTTATAAAAGTTTCTATTTAATTCTCCTGTCGTTTCTCCTTTTGTACAGCAATCGGCCATCGCGCAACACATTCGCCTTGAACTTGGGATTCCGGATGTCGGCAAAGATGTGTGTGTCAAAAAAGTACGGTATGTGCGAATCGTACAGCTTGTCGTTCAGCATTCGGAGCGACCGTTTGGTCAGATTTTCACCATTCAGTGAGATGTCAATGTCAGAAGCATTATCATAGTCTCCCCTGGCGCGGGAGCCATAAATGAAGGCTTCCTCAATCTCTGGGACAGAGTCCAGTATCTGTATCAGCTCCTCATAAGAGCGTTCGCTTAGTCCGTACATATAGTCTGCATTTTATTGTTTAACTCCTGCAATAACGGATAATAGGTATTGATGATATCGTCAGCAACATTCAAGTGCCACAACATCTGCTAATCTGGCTAGTGCAGAGCCAAATGTTTCGAGCCGTTCTTTCCAACGAGGTGTCTTTTCTTCGCTCATAAGCGTTTGCTTTATCGAGTTAGTAATATAGTATCAGCTTGCAAAGGTAGTGATTTTTTTTGAAACGTCCAAATAATAGAGCATCTTTTTAAGAAAAGGGGCAAAATTACCTGACGACATGCAGACGACCATTGCGAATATAGACACCCTTCTGCGTGGGACGCAGCACCCGACGACCCTGCAGGTCATAGACCTGTGCAGCTCCGTCAGCAGCAACATTGCCGAGGCTCGAACCAGCCTCGTCGAAGGACTCAGCCGGTGTAACCACAGGCGACACGATGCCAGTAGTACCACTCAAGTCGCCAGTCCATACCAGATAATCGGCAGGCTTATATTCATGTGTCTGCTCGTCGACTTCTACAGCGTCCGTACAAAGCATCAGGCTTACATCGCCCTCCGGCACCACAAAATGAAGCGACACATCCTGTGACTCATCCTTGTCAGCAAAAAGTCCTATGCCCGATGCCTGCTTGCCATTGACAAAGAGATAAAGGTTGTTATAGAGCATGCCTCCGACGTTTTTAAGTGTGACATGCATCACGGCCTCGGTATGGGGCTTCAATTTGCCTTCAAAGCTGACATGCTCTACAACCCATTCCGGCTCAGGCTCACTGATAGTCAGTGTGTTACCTCTGATAGAGATTCTCAGATAAAGATCACCATTATACCCCCACAGCCAAGGGGTCGTACCCGAATCACGACAGACACAGCGCATTACATAGTCGCCACTGCTGATGTCTTCACCAAAGGCTAACTTCTTATAGAAACTGATACCCTGACAAGGCATCAGAGGCATTTGCCTGACCACCGTCCATGTGCCAAAAAGCTGGTCTTCATTCTCATATATTCCCAGTCCGAAATCAAAAAGATGTCCTGCTGCAGACAAATTACAAAGCATGGCCGAGATGCCAAAGGAGAAATCCTCAGAAACATCATCACGCTTCACGACCGTATCTTCCGCTGACAGACTGCGAACGGTCAAGCGAACATCCCACGACATCACGTCAGGAAAGACATTGATCATAGCACCCTGATCGATATTGAAGCCGTCCAAGCCCTGAGTGCCGCCAGCACCCTGTCCCAAGGGGTTACACAACGAGAGTGCATACCAGCCGTCAAAGTCGCCTCCCCATCCCCAATTAAAGTGGTAAAGGCCGTTTCCGTCGTAGCCATCGCAAATAAAGGCATGTCCCTCAGAACCGGCTGCCGAAAACGTGTGGCCCGTCATCAGCACTGGGTGCGCCTCGCTGAGCTGTTTATAGATCAGCTTGTCCCATGCCCATGCCGGATACTGATAGCGCTCTGCATAATAGGCAAAGGGATTATAGTCGAAATAGCTGGTAAAGGCAGCAATGATGGGATCGGCACTCGACGCCGGCCCATAGTTCATACTCACCGACTGTCCGCAATACTTCATCAGTCGAGCCACCTCTAAAGCCGAAGCGCTGCGGTCGCTGGCGAGATAGCGGTCTTGCATCAGTGCATAGTCGAACGTTGTAGCAGGCAATTCAGGCATCAGCAGTCCGATATCCCTCGACGTATAGGCAGGAATGGCTGTCGTCGCCACCTCAGAGGCATAGTACTTCAGTATCTGAGCCATTGCCGTAGCCAGACAACCCGTCGCCGAACGTTGGTCTTTCTCGTATTCTGGAGCTTCCAGGTTATAGGGAGCATGCTGGTCCCACTGCGTCGTCAGCAAAGGGGCTACAGCATCGTGCTGTTCCGTTACGCGATAAGGCTCCGCCAGTCCCTGGCGCACCATCATCAGCTCTTGTTCCATCCTTGCCAGCCAGTCAGAGAAAGCCGGAGGCACGTTTGCAGACTGATAGCTACCACCAGGACTATAGCCCAATACAGCAGGAACCTGCGCATCATTACCGTTGCCAGCCAATACCACAAAACCATGCCCGACAGGCTGGGCGTTATAGATAAAATAGCAAGGAGCATCGCCAGATGCCTTAGCTGCCAGTTCCACGTCAGCACCCAACAGTGTGGCAGCCCGCTGACGGGCAGCCTGCTGTCGACCATTGTCTGCAAGAAGCAGCAGGGTGACAGGCAACAGCAGAAACAGAGTTATCAGTCGCTTTATCATCATTAATACCGAGAGGACACCATCGCCTCTTTCGCCTGCAAAGATACACTTTTTCTACGTAATCACCAAAAACATTTGGATTTTTACCCGAATTATAGTAATTTTGCAGCCATGAGCAAGCACTTACACCCACTGCATACCGACATTAGCGGCCCCGAACGGTTTACCTATCCGTTCTGCTACGAGCCACATCCGCTCTGTCAACTGGCTGCCAGCGAAGTGCAGCAGTACATTGCTGACCATGCCGACATCCGCGAAGATGCCGACAGAGGAAAGATGTTCGGAGTGTTGGTGGTAGAAGCCACCACCCATCACCCAACACCCATCACCCAACACCCAACACCCAACACCCACTACGGCTTCCTCACCGCCTATAGCGGTCTGCTGGCCGGACGCAACGACTGGGACTATTTCGTGCCCCCCGTCTTCGACGCCCAACAGCCCGACGGCTATTTCAAGCAGCAGGAGCGGAAAATCTCGGAATTACGGAATAACGGCATCACGAAATCCCTCTCCCAAGACCTCCAGCTCTGGCTCTTCCACCAATACCGGCTGCTCAATGCCCTTGACCAGGAGAAAGACCTGGTTGACATCTGGCAGGAATACTACTCCCGCCCGAAGCTGCTTCGTAAATTTCCTTTACCACCAGGCGGCACTGGCGACTGCTGCGCCCCAAAACTACTGCAATATGCCTACCAGCAAGGGCTGCACCCCGTCTGCATGGCAGAATTTTGGTGGGGTGCCTCCACCAAGACAGAGCTGCGCCAGCATCTGGAATACTATCCTGCCTGCAGAGGCAAGTGCAAACCCATCCTGACGTGGATGCTGCAAGGTCTCAATGTCGACCCGGACCCGGAAACGCTTTATACTCAACAGCTTGAAGTTCCTGTCATTTACGAGGACAACTATCTGTTGGTCATCAACAAGCCCAGTGGTCTGCTCTCTGTTCCAGGACGCACCGAGGCCTGTTCGGTTGAAAGCATCATGCAGCAGCGCTATCCCGGCAGTGCTGTTGTCCACCGGCTGGACATGGGCACCAGCGGACTACTCATCGTGGCCAAATCAATGGATATCTATCGGCTCCTACAAGAACAGTTTATCCGTCATGACGTCAAGAAAAAATACCTCGCCAAATTAGAACCTCAAGAAAAACATTCCTCATTCCTCACTCCTCATTCTTCATTTCCTGCCACCGGCAGGATCAGTCTTCCCCTCCGCCCAGACCCTATGAACCGGCCACGGCAGGTTGTCGACACAGAACACGGCAAGCGTGCCATTACCGACTATGAATTTCTCAGCGACGACCTCATAGCCCTCTACCCACACACCGGCCGTACCCACCAGCTCCGCATCCACTGTGCTCACCCCGACGGCCTGGGCCGTCCCATCCGTGGTGACGAGCTTTATGGTTTCGGCCACTCACATGGCGACAGCCGTCTGATGCTCCATGCCGCCGAGCTCTGGTTCCGCCATCCCATTACCCAGGAAGAAATGCACTTCCAGCTGCCGTTTACAGAGTAAAAGGGAGTTAAAATGGGAGTTAAAGGGTTTTTTACATGATATATATCATGAATTCGGGGAAAAAGGGTAAAAAAGACAATGAATATTTGGCCTATTCAATTAAAATACGTACCTTTGCAGCCAAAATATTGTTTTGAAGGATTACAAGCGACATATTATTCTCGGGGCATTAGGCTTATTTCTATTCAGCATGGTTGCTGGAGGACGCACCTCCAAACGCCCTGTTCCCCAACGACACCTCTATGACAACAAGCTCGATACGCTGACCATGGGTGAGCGCATCAGCCTTCGTACCAACATGATTGACTGGTTTGCGCTGACCCCCAACATCGGCCTGGAACTGACGTTGGGCAACATGAACTGGAACCATTGGACGGTGGGAGTCAGCGGACGATGGAACCCGTCGACGAAAACGCTGGGCACCTCATATAACGTCTATGACCTGACGGATGTGCGTCTCGACCTGCGTCGCTATCAGCACGGACGTGGTTCACGCCGCTCCTTCTTCCTGGGCATCTATGGCACCTATGGCAGTCACAACGTGAAGTTCAGTGAAAACGGATTCAACGGCACCCATATCGCCACGGGTCTTTCGGTAGGCACCATCGCCCCTCTCTACAGCTACCGCAATGGCAGTAGTCTCGACCTGGAGGTGGCCCTGAGTGCCGGTGTCATGTTTGCCAAACACGAAGAATACACACGTGAAAACGACAGCTACGTGACAGTGAAGCCATCAGAGCAGTTCAAGGTGTCGTTCGACCCCCTACCCTATATTGCTGCCAACGATGTACTGCGTGTCAGCCTCGTCTATCATTTCGGCCCTTCGGTGGCAAACCGCTATAAGCGCCGTATCGCCATTGACGAACGCTATCGCCTGCACCTGAACGAAATGAAGTTACGCCGTGACTCCACACACCAGGCTGATGCCGAGTTGAAGGCCATCCGCCGTGACTCGCTGGACAAGGCTGACTATGAGAAACGTTTTGAGAAGCAGCGTCTGGAACTGGAAAAGAAATTCATCAACGACTCTCTGCAGCAGGTGAAACGCCAGGCTGAACAGGAAGAGGCTTTGAATAAAAAGAAGAAAGATGAGTAAGTGGAAACAGATACTGATAGTGGCACTGGTGATGCTGATGCCTGTCAAGGCCCGTGCGCAGCTGATGGCTGTCAACACGGATGCAGCGCTGTTGCTCACCCAGACCTACAATGCCGGCATTGAGCTGACTGTCAGCCAGCGCAGCACGCTGGGTATCAGTGTGCTGGGCAACTATCACCCCTGGGTGCTTAAGGACATGCGCCTCATCGCCCTGCAACCCGAATGGCGCTACTATTTCAGCGGGCGTCCCATGATGCACCACTTCTTTGGCGTCAGTCTGCTGGCTGCCAACTACAACTTCGACTGGAAGAACGAGAACCATCACGGCGATGCCGCTGGTGCTGGACTGACATTTGGCTATGTGCTTCCGCTATCGGAGCGTCTGAACATTGACTTCCATGCCGGAGCCGGACTGGTATTCTACCACGAGGAAGGCAAAGGCGTGGGCAGCATGATTCTGCCTACGAAACTGGGCATTTCGTTGTCCTATATTATAAGATGAAGAAAAAGTGAGCAAAAAGATATACATCATCCTCCTCATGTTATGCTGCCTGGCTCTGACAGGTCAGGCTCAGGTGGTACACGTCACGGGTAGCGTGATGCGTGCCATGAAGACCATGGACGGTGGCATGCAGAATGCCCCCGTCAGCACACCGGTCTACGTATTCGACAACGTCAACGAAGCCCAGCGCCAGGCCAAGGAATACCGTGCCCAGACCATGCGTCAGGGAGGCTACGCCACCATCAAGAGTAACGACATGGTCACCCCCGACTACGAGGGTCACTTCGAGGCTGATGTGGCTATGGGTGGTGCCCTGCTGGTTATCGACGAGGGTAGTCCGCGAGTCATCAAAATCACACAGCAGCTGAAATACGACATCGTGCTGAAGAGTGAGTCAGCCGATGGTATCCTGTTGAAGAACACCGATGTCTATGGTGAACGCCGAGGCATGCAGATGCGTGAGTTGCCACCTATCGACGATGGTCCCAACCTGCACTGGAACGTCACTGTGGGTATTCCTGCCGACTATGGCAGCAAGCATGCCCGACTGATTTTCCAGCCTGCCGTTATCGACTGTCAGACGGAAGACACGATACAGCATCTGGAACCCATGGTCTTCGAAGGCACGAAGTATCATCTGGCCCAGATTCGTCGCAAGAGTTTTGACTACCAGCGCAACGACTCGCTGGCAGCCTACAACCAGCCACAGCCACTCACGGATATGCCTTTCTCATTCCTGTGGGAGGCAACCTTCCCCAAACCCGACCCTGAGCGCAGCTACAAGTGGGTGTCAGACCTCCGTCTGGAAGACTACACCCATGTCTACTATGACGACAACACCAAGGAAGGCACCTGTAACAGCCGTAAGCCGTGGAAGATGCTCGATGTCGGTTTTGCCCGTAAGGAGATCACTCTCGACGAGCGTTACTACGAACAGGCCAAGGCTCAGTTACGTGAGACAGCCCGCGACCTGCAGCTGACCTTTGAGATTGGTACGGCAAAACTGACCAGCGACTCCATCAATATGCTGACCATCAACCACCTCATTCGTGAGTTGCGCAGCTATGGTCGCCAGCTGATGAATGTCAAGATTCAGGGTACGGCATCGCCCGATGGTAATGCCGAGCGCAATGCCGAGCTGGCCAACAAACGTGCCCAGCACGCCCTGAACATGATCAGCCAATATGTAGGAACAGCAGGTATGCAGGTGGCACCACCGAAGGTTTACACCTGGACAGATGTCGCCGACTCACTGGACCAGCGTGGTCTGAAGATGGAGGCGACAGAGCTGCGCGAGCTCATCAGCCGCAACTCATTGGCCGGCATCCGCCGAATGACTGCTGAGGTGCCTGCTATCACCCAGATTCTGCAGAACCTGCGACTGATGAAGTGCTCCTATACCATCCGTCAGAATAAGGTGATGGATCCGGAAGAGGCATTGTGGGCCTACTATAACGACAAATCGTATGCCGAGGGTGGCGACAACCGCTTCTCGAATGGAGACTACTACCACCTGTTCCGCCAGATCAAGGACACCACGGAGCTGCGTAAGCTGACCATCCGCGCCTATAATGAGATGAAGGACCGTACCACATCGAAGTACAGTCCCTTTGCAGCTTATATCGCCAACCGTATGGCCTGTTATGCCATTGAGCGCGACGAGGCGAACACCTCCATCCTGGCACCCTATATCGATATGAAGTCGGCCTTGGAGGCTCAGCGCCAGATATCGTTCGACAACGAATACAAATACACCATCAATCGTCGCGAGCTGGTGGCCAACCAGGCCGTCATGTACTTCAAAACCATGAAGTTAGGAGCTGCCTCACATCTGGCTGACAAGCTGCCGAATACCGATGAGTTCCGTGACATCAAGATGTTCACCGATTTAGAGACGCTCTTCTTCAAGCAGAACAAGACGCCCGAGGAGGAACAGCGTGCCATGACGGCCTTGCGCTATGCCATGCAGACCAGCGACATCAACAATGCCGTGCTCAACTTCGAGCTGGCACCGGAGCTGGGGAAGACCTACGACGACGTGAAGCCACTGATTGATGCCCTGCCCGATGACAATCCCAAGAAATGGTATATGAAGGGTGTCATTGCCGCCAACAGTTCGGAGACCAGCGACGACGACTTCATGGAGCTTGCTGCCAAGTATGGTGCTGAGAAAGCCATACTGATGAAGGAGAACCAGACCCCGTCGTTCATTGCCTACATGCAGCACTGCTTTGACTTGGATCCTACCTATTATAATAAATACTATAATTCCGACGCCAATATCAGCGACGAGATCAAGAAGAAGTTCCCGTACGACAAGAACAAAGCACAAGAATACCGTGAGAAGTTCGAGAATCTGATGCTTGGCGACAAGAAGAAAGATACGGAAGAAAAGGAAGAAAAGGAAGAGAACGAAGAACATGAAGAGAACTGACGTGATACGATACAGCCTGCTGGCACTACTGCTGATGGCAGTAACAGGAAGCCGCGCCGACTCCATCCCCGAACGGATGGAGGACGACTCGACATCCTATGAGCTGCCAAAGCCAAGGGACTTCAACGCCATCCGCTTCTCGATGGATCGACACCACCGCTATATGGGGGATATCATGAAGCAGGGAAACACCTACATCGACTTCGGTGCAGGCCTTATGGCCGTGAAGCATCTCAACCAGAACGCCACAGAGCCTCTGACCACACTTCATCTGCGTGTGGGACGTCAGTTCAGTCCCCTCCACTCCGCCCGCATCGGACTGACGGGTGGCATCGGCTACATGCGCAGCGGTGCCAATGGTGACGGAGCACAGACACTGAACGGCACCTATGGTGCAGAAGCCGACTACTTGTTCAGCCTGTCATCCTACCTGCTGGGATACCGTCCCGAGCGTCCCCTCGATGTATCACCATTCATCGGCATCGGTTTCAACCAGGCCATTCTGGGTGGTGGCAACAACAAGGCCACAGCGCACGACCTGAAAGAGAGTGCCTTCTCATATAATCTGCATGCCGGCGTACAATTTAAGCTTTTTGCCGGTCCCTATGCGGCCTTGACAGCTGAGCCCTTCATACAGCTGAACAGCCCGGGCATCGACCTGTCTGACCAAGGCACCAACTGGCATAGATATAATGTATCGTACGGTCTGAACCTGTCGTACATCTATTATTTCAACAACCTGCTGACACCACCATCGCTGACAGGCGACTTCAAGCGTCGCTTCGGTGAGGGGCAACGCTGGCTGCAAGGCAGCGATGAAGACAAAAGACAGCGTCGTCCGCTGTTCTTCCACTACGGAGCGGGCATTGCTGCCTACAACACCTTCGACGACCTGCGCTGGGCAAATACAGCAGGTCCTACCTATAGTCTCGGCTTCGGAGGCTGGCTCTCGTCAGCCATCGGTCTGCGTACTACCCTGCATGTGGCTAACGGTTCATGGGCTGAGCAGGGCGATAAGGTCAATATGATGGGTTATGCCTCGCTGAGTGTCGACGCCCTGTTGAATCCGCTGGGCTTCACCCGCCACTACGACTGGGAGACATCAGCCGGTCTGACCCTGATAGCAGGTTACGAGACTGGTCTGTTGAAGATGATCAACACTGGTGGCCATAACCGCAGCAATGTGATGGGCTACCACTTGGCCGTACAGCCTTGGGTACGCCTGAGCCATGACACCCGTCTGTTCTTCGAGCCGATGTATTCACTGCTCATCCATCGTCAGGGATCGGAAAACCGTAAGCGCGACGACCAGGTGACACTGAAATTGGGTGTAGAACTGCTGATGGGTGATCGTCAAGATGCTAAAGCCGAAGCGACGGGAGCTTTCCAGCCCTCAGGCTATTACATCGGAGTCGGTGGAGGATGGAATGCCACCGTCAAGAAGTGGCGCTATGCCGACCACTCTGCAGGATTCCCCAAGAATGCCATGCTGATGGCTGGCTATTACTTCAACGAATACAGCGGCCTCATGCTGAACGAAGAGTATCAGACCGATGCCATACAATTGAATAATGGCAAGGAGCAACGGTGGAAAAACTGGATGACATCAGTGGACTATCAGCTGAATGTCTCGAACTATTTCACGGGCTATCAGCCACGACGTCGCTGGAATATGAGTGTCATGCTGGGACCCACGGTAGCCTTCAATAGCGAGAAGACACGCTTCGGCGTGAATGCGGGCTTCCAGCTCGACTACCGTTTCAGTCGCCATCTGGCACTGTTCTATCAGCACCGTCTCTACTGGATGGACAAGAATCTATATACGTCCGACCAGTTCTATAACCAAGCCGGAACGGTCATCAGCAGCATGAACCTCGGTTTGATGTATATGTTCAATGACCTGATCGGACCGGTGACCCGTGTGGCCAACGGAACAGCAAAGGGCATCAGTGCTGCAGCACGTGCCACAGGCAAGGGTATCAGCAACTTGTTCCACCAGCAGCGTAGCCCGTTCTTCATAGATTATGGCTATGGCCTGGCATGGTTCCCAGGAATGCCGGCCAAGGCCAGCGACACCTTCGGAACATCACTGCAGCTGGCCTTGGGATGGTGGATGCTGCCCAGCATCGGTGCACGTGTAGGAGCCACAGCCACCAAGGGCGGTGCCATCCGCGTCAGTGCCAGCGAGGCTGGTGGTGTGTCGGACGTCATCACCTCTGTCGGAATGGCCACCGTCTCCGCCGACCTGCTGATCAATCCGATGGCCTTCCGCAGCAACTACGACTGGGGACAGCGCTTCGGCGTGAACCTGATTGGTGGTTTCCAGCGTGGCATTATGGCTGTCGAGGGTAATCACAGTGAGGCACGCGGACGAACCCTTTATGCCAACGGATGGCGTGCCGGTATGCAGCTGTGGATGAAGCTGCAGGATAACCTGCGCTTCCACATTGAACCCATGTATACCATGATTGACTGTGACGAGATATACATTGACGATGCCACCAATACACGCGTCAGACGATATGAAGCAGAAGGCTATCACCTGCTGGATGCCAAGAACGCCATGAGTGTGCGTGTTGGACTGTCGGCACTACTGCAGAATCCCAAGAAGCGTCATCATGGCGAGCAGAGTGCCTTTACCCATCCGCACTTCTTTGCTGCTGTCGGTGGTGGCTGGAACTTCAACCTCAACAAGTGGCGTTACGATAATGGCGGTGTAAACCTGAATGCACTGGCTATGGCAGGCTATACCTTCAACGAGTACCACTCGCTGCGTGCACAGTTTGAATATGTCTCGGACGATGTGGCGGAAAAAGGACAGGATAGCCACAAAACCAACATGCACTTCATTTCACTGGACTACCAGATTGACATGACCACGCTGTTAAACGGCTACGACAACCAGCGCCGCTGGTCAGTCAGCACCTTCTTAGGTCCGTCGATGGACAACAGCCAGAGCATTGGCCTGAACTTAGGTATGTCGGCTGCCTACCAACTGGACAAAAACTGGGGACTGTTCTACAACCACAACATCTATATGTTTACGCTGTTCGATGACCACAGGCTGTTCACCACCGAGCAGATCTCCTCACGTTTGTCCGTATTAAACACATTCAACCTCGGCGTATCCTATCGTTTCTGAATAAAAAAGCAAATCAAAATAAAGTCATGAAGAGAATCGTATTCACCGTTATTTGCATTATGGGAGTCTGCAACGCATTGTTTGCAGAAAGCTTCGACAGCGATATCGCACTGCTGAAGCAGGCCATCAGCAAGGATTCCGTCCATGCAAGGCACTTTGCTGAGAACCTGCTGAAGAAGGACAAGAAGAATCCAGACCTGGCAGCAGCCATCGGCACGACATTCCTGCATGCCAATAGGCTGGAGGATGCGGAATACTTCTACGACAAAGGCTATCACATGTACCGCATCTCGACGACAGTCATCAATCTGGCCGGCGACATTGCCCTGGCCAAGAACGACCGTCAGCAGGCGGAATACTACTACGGACGCGCCATGTATTTCAACAAGCGTGACCCGGAGGCGTACTTCAAGTATGCCAAACTCTATACCAAAAAAGATCCGGACAAGGCCATCCAGAAGCTGAAGGTGCTCCGCTGCTATCGCCATGAGCCGGAGATTGACCTGAAGATGGCTGAGGTATATTACGACAGCAACCGTTTCAGCGATGCTGCCAACGTCTATGCTTCCCTGCCCGTTGAAACCCTGGGGAAGGAAGAGTTGACCAGCTATGCGCTGTCATACTATTTCCAGCAGAAGTTCGACAGTGCACTGGCTGTCACCCGTCAGGCCATTCAGCGTTTCCCGCGCCATCCGGCATTCAACCGCATGCTACTCTATAATAATACGGAGCTGAAACGATATGATGATGCGATGGCAGCAGCAAACAAGCTGTTCTATCATAGCGACAATGCCGAATTCCAGTATCTGGACTATATCTACTATGGCTATGCACTCAACGGCCGAGGCCACTTCGACCAGGCTATTGCACAGTTCAACAAGGTACTGGAGCTGAATAAAGACCGCAAAGATGTTATCAAGGCCATCTCCGAGGCTTACGAGAAGATCGGTGATTACGACCATGCCATCACCTACTACCGTCAGTATGTTGACAAGATGGATGCCGACGAAAAGACGCCCTTTGAGGAATTCCATATCGGCAACCTCTTCTATGCCAAGGGAACGGACGAGAAGAAAACCAAGGAGCTGACAGCAGAAAAGATTGAGGCCCTCCGTCAGGCTGATGCCCAGTTTGAGAAGGTGGAACAGATGCGTCCCGACAGCTATTTGGGAGCCTACTGGCGTGCCCGTACCAATGTGGCTCTGGATCCGGAGACGGAAAAAGGACTGGCCAAACCCCACTACATGAAGGTCATCGACATCATCACCTCCAAGGGTGAGACATCACCCCAGCTGATGGAAAGCTACAAGTATCTGGCTTACTACTATTATCGTAAGCACGACAAGGACAGCTGTCTGATCTATGTGGATAAAATCATGGAGATAGATCCGATGGACAGCTATGCGCTGCAAATCAGCAATGCATTATAATTAGAGATTTAAGCAAAAGGAGAGAGGTCAAATCCTCTCTCCTTTTACTTGAATCCTTGCATCTCCTGCATTGGTATGCACGATGACATCCCGGATGAAATAGCCAGACACGTCGTCGGCATTCAGATAGAACATCAATGTCACGGCATGGCCGGGACGGATAGGCTCCTTGGGATATTCCACATGTGTACAATGGCAGAAATTCTCGATATCATTGATGACCAAGGGCTCACCGCCATCGTTAATCAACTGGAATTCGTGTGAGACGACAGACCTAGAGCCGTCTAACTGGCCGAAATTATACTCAGTCTCTTTCAATAAGATATGAGCAGGGCCGTCATGCGGCTCTACCACACGGTTCTTGTCCTTACAACCAGAAAGGCCAAACACCACAAAAGTGACAAGGGCATAGAGGGTAACACGACAATACTTATTCATAACAGTAACTTATTTTATCAGCAAAGGGCTGCCACAAAACGAGGCAGCCCTTTGTAAAGTTTCAACTTGTCTGGATCCTGATTTACTCAGCAATCATGATAGAAACACGGTTCTTGTCGTTCTCTGCGAACGGCTGCTCACGGTCACCCTTAGAATCGTAGCTGATACGATCAGCAGCAATCTCATACTGCTCAATCAGAGCCTTCACAACAACGTCAGCACGCTGGCGAGCCAGACGGTCGTTGATAGTTGGGTTACCTGTCTGAACGTCAGCATAACCGGTTACCTGAACCTTTGCCTTGGGGTTCTCCTTCAGGAAGTTGGCAATCTCCTGGATCTTGCCAGCCTCAGAAGACAGAATCTCATACTTGTTGATCTCGAAGAATACATCGCGACGAACCTTCTCAATCTTCTTGACGGGCTCAGGAATAGTCACGTACTTGTAGATGGTGTCATAAACCACAACATCACGGTATACATCGTGAGTCTCGGTCTCAACAGCCTTACCCAAGTTGATGCGCAGACCTGCCAGAGCATTGAAATACCAGTCGGGGTTGTCAGCCTTCTTTGAGTTGTACTTGTCAGTCAGGATGTTGGCATTACCCTCAATCAGCAGAGATACGGCGGGGCTCAGACGGAAACCGAGCTGCAGACCACCACGGCCGAAGGGGTTAACCTTTGTGCCATCCCACAGATACTCCAAGTTGTAGAGGGGCTTACCACCATTGTAAGTAGTGTTCTGAGCTACTCTGTCAATGTTGATAGCATCGTCGTTCTTCCAAGCAATGTTCACACCACCGCCAACGAAGATGGCAGCAGAGAAGAAACGCTCAGGATTCCAACCACCGATGAGGTTGGTCAGATCGAAGATAAAGTCGATGCCAGGAGCAACATAATTCCACTTGTACTCAGTAGAATTCAGCTCCATACGCTGACCTGGAGAATACTGAGTGACCTGAAGAGAGTTCCAACCACCCTTTGACTGCCAGCCATTAGCCTGCAGACGAGCTGCGAACCAAGGATTAAACTGATATCCCAGACCCAACTGAACGTTAGGACTGATCAGATCACCGAACTTTGCTTCACCCAGCGTATACTGGGCACCACCCTGGATATCAACAAAGAGGTGACTCTTGAACTTCTTCGTTACGTCCTGATGGTCAAACTCTTGCACAGTGCGCTGGTCAACGCGGTCAACCACCTTCTCCTGACGCTGTGCTGTAGCGGTCAGACCTACAAAGGCCAGAGCGGCTACGATAATCATTTTCATTTTCATACTTTTACTTAATATTAAGTTAATAAACGCATTTTGCGTGCAAATGTACGAAAAGTATTTTAAAAAAGCAAAGAATTTGACTAAAAAGTGCAATTAAAGCCCAAAATCAGCCCATATAAAGCACTTTTCATGCATAAAAATGTAACATAAACAAGAGAATGCCTGTCTAAAAAAGTGCCATGCAAGACGGTCGTTTGTGGCAAGGAAGATAGCATCTTGTGGCAAGGAAGATGCTATCTTGTGGCAAGGGGAATAGTCGCTCCCTCCGTGGGAACATCAGGTTTCCCTAGGGCAAACCTGATGTTAGTGCCGAGGAGACCTGGCTCTTGTGGCATATCGTTTATGGAGGCTAATACGTTGAAAAATGGCCAAGACCTCACACGATCTTTCGGAGAGCCTTTGTATAAAGGACTTAAGGCACGTTAGGTGTTTTTAAAGAGGTAACTGACAGGTACCAAACAGGTAACTGACACCTAACCCGCTTCTATACCTGATTTACCAATTTACATTTTTTAAGAAAATAATTTCCGGGACATATTTTTTACTTCAAAATAATGTTGTACCTTTGCACACCATTATGTTTAACTTAAAATTTATCAACCTTTATGATTCAAAAATTAAAAACTAAAAGTGAAGTTTCTGCTTCACAACAACGAATGCTCGAAGCTGAACAGTTCCTGAATGAGCACTACGAGTTCCGCCGTAACGAGCTGAGGGGAGTGGTAGAGTATGTAAAAAAGCCTGTCGAAGGAGCCCCCGACTGGCACGTGCTCACCGAGGAAGATTTGAACAGCATCATCATTCACGCCATGCGCGAAGACGTCTGCGAAAAGGGGAATCCGCAGACGGACATCAAGCTTCTGGTACAGTCGAACGAGGTGCCGCGGTTCAATCCTATCCAGGATTACCTGAACCATCTGCCAACATGGGACGGACAGAACCATGTGGCACAGCTCTTCTCGCGAATTCCTGGCATTACAACGGAGCAACATGCCTTCTTGGCCATCTGGCTCCGATCTGTTGTTGCTCACTGGCTTCAGATGGACTTGTTGCACGGCAATGAGACCGTACCCACCCTGATTGGTGCCCAAGGGTGTGGCAAGTCGACCTTCGTCGCTCGCCTGCTGCCTCCGCAATTGCGCATGTACTATCTGGATCACCTGAATCTGTCGAACAAGCATGACAAGGAGATGGCGCTGACGAACAACCTGCTTGTGAACCTCGACGAGTTGGAGGCCATCAGCCCCAGCCAGCATGCTTCTCTGAAACAGACACTGTCAAAGAGCAAGGTCAACGGACGTCCTATCTATGGCACAGCCCAGAAGGACCGTCTGCGCTATGCTTCCTTTGTGGCCACGACGAACAATCCCCATCCGCTGACGGATGCCACTGGTTCTCGTCGTTTCATTTGTCTGACCATTCCGGAAGGACAGCTCATCGACAACACTGGTGACATCGACTACGATCAGCTGTATGCTCAGGTGCTCCACGAGATCCGTGAGCTGAAGGCCCCCTACTGGTTCAACAACGACGAGGTGAAACGTATCCAGCAGCTGAACCTCAACTACATGGAACAGAAGGATATAGCTGAGATGGTGAATGTCTGCTTCCGCAAACCTCAAGAGGGTGAGGTAGCCCAAAAATTGAACGGCAAAGAGATGCTGGAAATGATCAAGCTGGAGTATCCCTCGCTGACTATCAGTCACAGCGTGAAGGTTCAGCTGGGGTTTGCCATGAAGGAGCTGGGGTATGAACACACCTCAAGATCCAATGTGATGTACTACAAAGTCATCCCGCTGAAGGCGGCATAGTAACCTCTACGTTACCTGTTAGTGACCTCTTTGTTACCTCCTCAGCCAACACCTAACGTGCCTTAATCCCTTTGTGCAAAGGCGATACGACAGGCAACGTTAGGTGTTGGCCATTCCAAGGAAAAACCAGCAACAAGTACTTAAATGATTACAGGCTTTCTATTTGTTCTTTGGTCAATCCTGTGACTTTCATGATTTCATCGACAGCCATTCCCATTTCTCGCAAGTTGCAGGCTACCTTCTGAATGCCCTCAGCTCTGCCCTCAGCTCTGCCCTCAGCTCTGCCCTCAGCTCTGCCCTCTGCTCTGCCCTCAGCTCTGCCCTCGGCTCTGCCCTCGGCTCTGCCCTCGGCTCTGCCCTCGGCTCTGCCCTCAGCCATACCCTCAAGCTTTGCAGTCATCAGGACGTCGTTTTGGATCATGATTGCATTTAGGTGCTCGTCATAAGCATGACGGTCAGACGGACTGAGCATCATATATTGCAGTTTTTCCCTGGCTTCACTTAGTCCCGGAGCAGTAGTGTCATCTTTTATGTGTCCGTTCTTCAGATAGTCGACCCATTCCTCTAAAGGCGTTGTCGCTATGTCATTAAACTCGTTGACACGTATAATAAAATACTCAGGGAATATCTCTTCAGGGGCTTTCATCCGAATGGCATTGTCTTCCTTAACGTTTATCTTAAGTGTGTCCTTCGTATGAACACCGACAAAAGTGTTACTTCCATGATAAAGGTAGTCTGCCCCCTGTCCCAAATCAAAGTAGACAATGCTGATAGAGTAAACTTTCTTGATCTCACTATAGACACTGCCCAACTTTATATGCTCTGTGATGGCTTTTGCTGTGCCATATAAAATACGCTCTAAATAATACAATTCCCGGGTCAGTTGCACTTCAACTATAAATATCTCCCCTTTATCGTTCTTCGCCTTGATATCAACACGATTGTATTTGTCGTCTGCCGAATTCTGATTGCTCTCACTTTCCAACAGTTCTACGATATGTACGGGCTCATTCAGGAGAACAGTCATCAGACCTTCAAGCACACCAAAATTTGCCTTATCACGCAACATGCGTTTTACGGCCCAGTCGAATCTTACATATTTGTTGTCTGCATTCATAATATTTTTCTTTTCTCACCTGCAAAGTTACGCATTTGTTTTGAGACTTCCAAAGAAAACAAGAAAAAAGTGGCGGCTCTCCGGAGTCGCCACTTTTCTATAATTCGCTTAGGAGGTGCTACTTATTATATAAGAGCAACCTTGAGCAGTTTTTGTCCAAGACGGTGTAGAGCATCCTGAAACTGCTGTACTTCACTTGCTGTAAAACGTGCCTCTTTTCCGTTTACCTTATTACCATTTAGACGCTGAGATAGCCACGACTTGCTTTTGCCGCATTGTGATGCAATATAACTCAGAGAAATCGCTTGGGGAACTTCTCCTAATTTCTTTCTTATGATTGTTCCATCTAACTCCTCTAAATTATCATGTACCCCCTCTATAACACCACGAAGGTTATCCATAATCAATGAGGTCTCCGCAGCTTGCTCTTCTTTTGAAAGACAAGCAAACCACTGATTATATTCGTTAACAATACGATTCTTCTCATCTTGGTCTTTAGCATTAACATAAGCTGAGAAGTTCTCCTTTAACTTCTTATCCTTTATTAAATCTACTGGCTGTTTCATAAACGATATTGTTAAGTTATAATTCTTTTTTTAATTCTCTTATTCTTGCAAGGCAATCGGCCATTACGTCAACACACATTTCTATGGCCTCATCCCGATCCTTGCCTGGAGGCATTATTTCCGCCAAATGTTTTGCCATTTCGTTCATCTGACGATATTGTTCTTCTGCAAATTCTAAGTCTGTCAACATAAAGCATCAATACTGATTTTACAAGTGCAAAGTTAATAATAATTTGTTTAACGACAAAATAAATTTATGTTTATTTTTAACTTTTCTCTATCTTAATATCAAAACAAGAAAAAAGTGGCGGCTCCGAAGAGTCACCACTTTCTATTATTATCGGTATAATCAGTGATTTTACTTATTCACGACCTTACGGCCATTGACAATGTACACGCCCTTCTTATCCATGTTCTGGACACGACGACCCTGGAGGTCGTAGATGACATTGTTCTTCATATCACCTGAAACAGTGCTGATACCTGTGGTGGGTTCCTGATTACCTGGTATGACGAAGGTACCTACGTTCAATTTATCATTAACCCTACACATAGAGGGTGTCACGCTGCTATCGCCTGCCAGCCATTTACCATAGTTGGCATCGCCAAAACATCCTGGCTCACAATAATAGGTGTAATTACCTGGATGATTGTTGAGGTCACCGGGCGAAAGCGGGACATCAGGTACAAACTTGACGGCAAACACGTTTGCAAATTCTGGATTTTCGGGATAGTCTGCGCCAAAGTTAGGATAGTTTTCAAAGTGTCCTGTCATTGCAGTGCCTCCAATGGTCGTTGTCCGGAAAGAAACCTTTTTGTTAGGATTAGCCACCATAGCATCAAATCCCCACTCCTTATAGGCATATACTATCAATACATTAAAATCAGCAGCCCTATAGTAAGAAGCAGGATTCTGCTCCATTAAAGGCAGGAACATATTATAAGCATTGTAGGTATAATTAAACTCATCAGTTGCAGGGGTCTTCTCCTTAATTTCGAAAGATGCTGTCAGTTCCTGATCAACCACGGCCTTACCATCTTCCACTTCGTAGGCAAAAGTACCCTTAGGCATAACCAGCGTATACTTGCCCACAGCAAGACCTGTTGTACTAACATAGAATTGAGTAGCATTCTTCTTGGTAAGGATGGTTCCGGTGAACGGAACCGTCTCGCCGGCCTTGTCGCCATCAGCATATTTGAAGACAGGCTTAGCTTCCGTACTCAAAGTGGCCTTCTTGACATTTCCAATGGTGAGTACCAGTTCGTCACCTGCCACGACAGCCTCTGCGGGTGCCAATGATGCAGTAGGTGTTACAGTGGGAGTTGCACCACCATCCTCAAGATTAAAGGTGGCAGATAGTTGGGTATCCTTAGCGGTCTTACCTTCAGGCACCTCATAAGCAAAAGCTCCTTTATCCATTACAACATGATAGGATCCAGGTGCCAATCCTTTGGTATTGACACTGAACTCATTGACTGTTGCCGTTGGGGTCAGAATAGTACCGGTAAAGTCAACCTTGGTATTGTTGCGCTCGTCGTTGGTATTGTAGGTATAATAAATTTTGGATGCATCAGCAATCGTTGTCTTGTCAGGACCATGAACAATCAAGACGCCTTCATCGCCGGGTTTGGCGATTGTTACCGAACGCATGGAGACACTAACGATGACGTAATCTGTCGGATCTGTCGGGTCATACTCTTCAGGCTCTGAAGTTTGCGTCAGGCGGAAAGCACTGGACTTAGAGGCATCAAATTTCAACGGTGTGGCAGGGTAGGTAGCTATTGTTGTATTGTCGTAGTTCAACAGAGCATAAGCAAACTCTTCGTTGTCATTCACCGTGCCGAGGCTGCCATAGATGCTAAATGCGCCATAGAGTTCCTTCGGATCTGCGCCCTCAACACTGGCAGCAGCAAACTTAGCCAACGTCAGTTTATTGATGTTGCTCTCTGTCTCCGTCAGATTAGAATCAGAAGTACCCTCATGAGAGGGGAGCGTTGTCAGCACATGGAGGAAGCGTCCTTCTTTCGTCTTGAACACGACCTTACCCTCTGACACTGAAGCTACCTGGAAAGCAGCAGCATCGTCCGAACTGGCATCAAGGATGACTTTCGACTTATCAGCATTGAAAGCCAAATAGATTCTCTTACCATTGCTGTTTACACCAAAAATATTATACCACTTGTCAACAGCAGGCAACGTCACGTCAGTCTCATTATACAAGGCATTCATAGCCGTCAGAAGCGATTCGTCAGACGGTATTTCGGTGGCATTAACCAAAGCCAGCAAGGCCTTATAGCTAGCGCTTTCAGTAGAAGGATAGCCCACGCCGCCCTCGCTGGTTTGTTGCAATAATGCTCTGGCAATCTTCATCGCAGGTGTATCCGTATCTGTTGTCAGGACTTCAAAAGATGCCGTCAGCTCCACGTCTACAATAATCTCATTCGATTCCACCTCATAGGTGAAGGTACCCTTCGGCATCACCAAAGTATACTTGCCTGCTGGCAGTCCAGTCGTATTGACACCAAACTGGGTGTCAGAATTCGATGTCAGGATAACACCGTCGAAAGATACGGTCTGGCCTTTCTTATCACCATCGGCATATTTGAATACGGGAGCGGCAGTGGTAGCCAAGGTAGCCTTCTTTACACCGCCAATGGTCAGTTCCAATGCGTCACCACCTTTCTCAATGGAAGAGCTTGACAGGGATGCTGTAGGTGTGACTTCAGTAGGAACATCCTGTGAGCCATCAACCGTATAGCTAAGGGTCATCGACGGACTCCAACGATATTCCACATCGTCTGCAGGCAAATCATTGTGGAACATTTTCTCGGGAATCTCCACCGTCCACGATGAGGCTTCCGTCACATCATGGGTATGGGAGATGGTCGCTACTTTATTGCTCACGGATACCGTACCAGAGAACTGAGTCTCGTCATTCATCTTGAATTTCACTGTACCAGTTCCCACCTTGACAAATGCCGGGAAAGTGAGTTTAATTTCCTTAGGCAACTTACCCAAAGAAGTGCCACTGGCAGGATTGACAGAAGTCGGAGTAAATGTATCGCGCTTAGGAACGATGGTGAAGCTAATATTAATGGCTTCGTTAGTAGCACCCTCTGAAGTCTCGAACTTACCAGCCGGAACAGAAACAGTATAACTACCTTCAGCTGAAATAGTTTCGCCTAAAGACAGCGTCACCGCACTGCCAGAGGCAGAAGCAGTCATTTCCTTGGCTCCGTCAAAAGAGGAACCCGTCAAAAGAACCTTATTACTGTTTACCTTAGTAACCGAAGTGTTATAATACAAAGTCATCGATTTGAAAGCAGCCACAGAGGTGCCGTCACTCGGCTGACTGTAAGAGAAAGTCAGCGGAACAGCTGGAGAATTATAGGTAACCTTAATCTTAGTGAAATAAGAATAGTCTGTACCATTATGGAACGTGACAGAAGTCGGTTTAGATTCTCCTGCCTCCCATAGGTTAGTATCAGTATTGAAGCGACCCGGCTCACCGGATTTTTTGATGAGGTTATTGGGTTGGTCAAATTGAATTGAAACAAGCGTAGAACCTCCAGAAATACTAAATTTGATATCGGTACCCAGACCTAATCCAAGTTCATACGAGCCATAGCCGTTATATCTGATATGCGGTCCCGCACTGCCATTATTGACAAAACTAATCGTTACGGGGCCTTGGGTAAAAGTTCGTTCATTGGGATAACCAAGATTCAGTACAATAGCTGCACTTTCTTGATAACCTCCTAAATCTTCGGCTGTAATCGGAATATTACAATTCAATTGAGTAGGATCAGAAAAGTCAAAAGTAACCTTTTGTTGGACTGCTGCTATAGTATGTAAGCTAAAAAATAACAGCAGAAGGGTAAATAATTTCTTCATGTTGAAAGCCTGTTTCTATATAGTCGTTTACGTAATGTCGCGTTTAGAGATGTTCAACGTCAATGTCGTCCTTAGAAGTCTTGACACAGAGTTTCCACTCTCCGTCAACCTTAACGGGATTGAACATGTACATCGTCTTAGCAGAATCAGCACCTGTCTGCTCGGGAGTAGCAAATACCACCTCGTACTTCACATCGTTACAGCCTTCCAGCATGAACGAATAGTACTGGCGGTTATAGGTCAACACAGGGAACATCTTGAAACGACGAGCCAGACGTTTCTTCATCTGATCCGTCAGCTGCGTCAGTTCCTCTGTACTATCATTATACTCATAAAGAGTTGCTATCACTTCGTCAATCTTCTTACCCTTCAACTGCTCCATGGCATTATCGCAGATCTGAAGCATCTGCGTAGTATCGTTAGCTGTCAACATACCACGGAACTCTTCCACGCGCTCTTCACGTGACTTTTTCTTGTTAGAACAAGCAGTACCTAAGCAAAGTACTGCAACTGCAATGAGCAGATAATTAAGCTTTTTCATTTTTCTTTTTCCTATTTGAAGTAAAAAGAGAGTGCGTCCGCTCTCTGCGAGACGCACTCTCCTATTAGAGCTTTAAATTAAAATGTATTCAAAATAAACTGGTTCTTTCCTTAGGGAAGAGGAGTCGTACGACCGTGAGTGGTATCGATGTGCCACTTCGTGCAGTACTTCTGAGAACCCCACTCGTAGAAGATAGTGATCGGGATGAGTACGTCGAACTCAGTCACGTTGTCACCATTGTTCTCGTAGTAGATCGAACCGAACTTAGCAAGTCTGTTGACGTTACGCGGCTTGATACCCATGTACTGCTCGATAGCTGCCTCCTGAGATGCAGGAACATACTGCCAGAGCTTCCAGTCGTCAGCTGCATTGAAGCTTGTTGCATTTCCGATAGGACCAGAAACCTTCTTACCAGCAGCATTCCAGCCGATACCGAAGAGACCATATTGCTGACGCATGTACGGCTCACCGACGAACAGACGAACCTGAGTAGAAATCTCACTCATCTTCTTGAAGGTGTTCACATCGGCCTGGTGCATGTTAGTCCAGATGTTGCTCGGAGTCAGATCAACAGCGATACCCTTCACGTTGTAGTAACCCCAGAACCAGAAGTGGTCGTCGTACATGTAACCCTGACGGTTCTTATCACCACGCCAGTCGTACAGCTTCAGGTAGTCAAGCAGGTAGAGAGTATTCTCTTCAGTGTTAGCATCCAGAGCTGCGGGAATCTCAGTCATATCGAGGTTGATAGGACGCTCCCAAGAAGCGATGAATGTAGCAACCGGATTGTACTTATGAGGATCAGCAGGTGCAGCAATGTACGGAGTCAGACCTGTTGCAGCGCAATACTTCTGCCAAATCTCACCGTTAGTACCATTACCACCATTCTCCTTCTCATGACCACTCTGCAGAGCCATGTCAAGAGCACTCTTGTAATCGTCACGCTGCTCCTGCTCAACATACAGAGCAACATCGCAACCATTGTTGGCAACAACACCAACCCAAGCGCGGAGCTGCTTGTTGATGAACTCACGAGCATGATCGAAGTCGCAAGAGCCGTCAACCTTGGTCGGATAGCCAAGAGCATTCAGCACATCGTAAGCAACGAGGTTCTCAATAGCTCTACCAGCCTCAGCATCCTCAGCAGTTGCACCGATAGGCAGCCAGTGAATCAGCTCGAACGAACCAGCCTTGGTGTAGGTAGAAGCATCCTTAGAATACTGCTCGTACCTCACGAACTTAGCGATAGGAGTATACTCACCAGTCTTCACATTCTTAGCATACAGGATAGTGTCGTTGAATACACCGTCGTTGTACTTGATAGCGCACTGCTGCAGGATAGCCTTCAGATCAGCGTCAGTCTTGACAGCAGCCTGAGCATAGCTGGGATCCCAGATGTGACCCATGTGGGTATCCTTAATGTCAACAATATGCTTATGGAAGTTAACATCGGTCGGAGTAGCATAAGTGTGCTTCGGAGAACCCTGGTGATCATTGTTCCACCACTCAGAATTGTTGAGCTTCATGTTGACGTACTTGTCAGGAGCAATCTGACGCATACCACCCTTGTTCTGCTCGTTACCCTTGATAGTCTCAGTATTACCAGACTGCCAGTGCTTGTAACCGAAGTCAGGATTCTGGTTAATGTTGTTGTCAGCATATTCACCCCACTTCGTACCATTGCGGTAGTCGCCACGCTTAGAGAAGCTGCTGCCGAACTCAGTCAAGCTGTAGCTGCTGGTCTTCTCAGGAACGTACTTACAGAACAGCATGTTCCAAGTGTCAACGTTACGATAGTTGTGAACCTTACCATCCAAAGAAGCAGGAATACCGAATACACGGCTCTGAGCATTAGGCAACTCAACATAAGCCTTAGAGTCAACTGAAGTCATAGCGGCAGCGTCACCGTTCTGCGGAGTAATGATGTACTCAGCGAGACACTGGTTACCTGCAATCTTATAACCATCAATCATAGTCTTAGCAGTGATCTTGTAGTTCTTCGGAGCGAAGAAGTACTTAGCGTGACCACAGTAAGGATCGTTGGTAGCATTCGTCTTCTCAGTGTTAGTGATGACGAACTTGTTGGTAACCAATGTAGAGCTCATCTGGTTAGTCCAACGCTGATCCTTAATAGTAGGAACTGCAGCATTACCCGGAGCCATGATGTCGAAGATAACACCTGACCAACCCTGCTTGTTGTAGCTCTCACCATAACCATTCTGGTAGTTGAACCAGTAGTTGTTGTTCTTCTCAGAGTACTTGTAAGCCCATGCCTGACGCTTCAAGTTCAAGGTCAACTTAACCCACAGATAAGGATACGGTGAGCTGTAGTTGTTAACCTCACGGTCACGATGAGCATAGTCGTAAGCGACATCCTTAGCAGCGAAGCAGATCCAACGGTTAACCTTCACACCTGTGGTCAGAGCCTCAGGCTTATCGTGAGTCAGGTACTCAATCTCTTCCTCAGACAGTGTCCATGAGAAGATGTGGTTGGTAGTACCTTCACCGTTAGGATAGTAAACAGCGTTACCGAGGTCATCGTTCTCGAACGCGTTGCTGGTCTCAGCAGTAGCGAAGCCAGTCTCAGGAGCTTTACTATCGGTACCATAGATATCCTTACCGAAATTGTAGAGCTTGAGCTCGTAACCACGCATGTGAGCATCCTCAATACCAGGAACAGTTACCTGATAAGCCATAGGAGTCACATACTTCTTGTCGTTCTTGTCAACCTCTTCAGAACCTTCCTTACATACTGCCCAGAAGTAGTCGTCGAATGCCAGAATCTCCATACCAGTGTTGTCAACACGAGTGTCAACGACATAGCGGCCCTGGAGAGCATCCTGCAGAATCCACTTAGAGAACTGAGCCCAAGTAGTGAAGTGAGTGATAGGATCGCAAAGGTTGAAGGTATAAGTTGCCTCATCATAAGCTACGCTCTTGTTCAGCGGAGTGTAGTTGATGTGGAGCAGGATATAACCATCGAGCAGGACATCATCAGCCTCGTTCTTCAGCATAACGCGAACCAGCGGCTCACGGTCAACACTGACAGTAGAGCGGTTATTGATGGGATAACCATCGTTGTCAACAGACTTTGCAATGATAACACCAGTCTGGTCGGTAGTCATGTTCCAACCATCGATGCGCGCGTCTTTAGCAACACTCTTGTCCTCGCACCAGCTCTTGAACGAAGCATAACGAGAGTCACGAGTGCCGTTAGTACTGTTCTGATAGTCAACGAGCTCGAACTCGTAGTGCAGACCCCAAGCAGCCTCTTCACCATAGTGCAGAATTCCGAGATCGTAAGAATAAGGATTGTAGATACCAGGAATCAGCTCACGCTTCTTCATGTTCTCACGTACATAGTGAACACCGAGGTAAGGACGCAGGTCAATACCCTCAGGATCCTCACACATCAGCTCAAGAGCAGCACCATCGGGATCAGCCAAAGCCTCCTGAGGAGTATCCCATACGTGGATACGATTCTCATAACAGTTGAAACCCTCACCGAGAGCCCAACCTTCCTCGTCACCGATACGGCTTTCGTCACCGCCCTTGAAGTGGTTGATCTTCGGCTCCTTGTACATGGGCTTCTTGTCCCAGATCAGACCTTCGAGCTGAACGTGAGTCGGAACGATCAGAGCATAGTCAGAAGTAACGTGCTCGTCAGCAGCAGAATTCATCTGCAGAGCAATCGTGTTGTCACTGTTGTTCTTGTCATACGCATAGCGAGTCCAACCATACCAAGCTCCATACTGAGGATCACCTTCCCAATACTTATTAATATTACCATTGTATTGGTTGTTGTTGGCATAAGGACCACTGGTCACCTGAGTGTTATTGGGATCAGTGCTTCCAGTTTCCTGCTCGTGGCCTTTCTCAGGATAGCTAATCGAGCTATTGGTGTTGCCGTTCGGGTTAATGGTCTCGTCAGTAGGCCATGGAGCCAGAAGATCGGGATGAGCAATCTGCAAACCTACATAGACAATACCAGAACCATCCTTGCGGAAGGACTTCGTGTTGGGAACTAAGCCGTTACGCCATGTGCCACGAGCGAAGTTGTTGCCAGACTTCTTGGTAAAGTCATAGAGCTCATAGAACTCCTGCGGAGAAGTTACACCAAGAGTAGAAGCAGCAGCACGGGTGTTGTAATAAATAACATCGGGCTCCAGAACGTTGAATACGGGCTCGTTTGCATCATAGTTAACCTGAGCGCTAGACGGATTCAGGTGATACAATACCTCCCAAGCGGGACCATAGATCCACTCGTCAGCAGGCCAAGAGGGATTGAACCAGAAGATACGCTTAGCAGCATCTGCGTCAGCAGCACTGCGGACATACTTGCGGATAATCTTGTTACCAGTAGATTTTTCATCATACTCGAGATGACGACCCAGTGAGTTGGGATAGAAGTCACCCTGTCTGGTATACTTCTTAATATCACTGCTCAAAGAAGTGTAAGAAGTTCCATCGGGGAAGGCAATGTCCTGACGAGTTTGCTCATCTTCTGCGGGAGCCTTCTCAGCAGTGTGGTGAGAGATGTTAATCCAATCCACGGGGATAGAATGCCAACGATGGATGGTGTCACCAATCCAAGGATACTCGATGCTCTCAATACCGTCGAGGTAGAGATGAGGAATGAATACCAGACCCTTCAGGTCAGCAGACAGAGAGATGGTCACCAGCTTCAGGGCACCCTCACCGCCTTCTACACCATAGAGATACAGGTACTCACCAGTCTTCACAGCTGTGATAACGCCACTAGGTGTGTTACCAGAATCAGACAGGAAGCTGATAGAGGTGTGCTCTACGAACGCACCATCCTTGTACTTGTCGAAGCAACCAGTCTCGGCATTGGGCACGTAGTAGATACCAGTACCGGCAGATGAACCAGACTCACCAGGCTGTCCAGGCTGTCCAGGCTGTCCAGGATCACCAGCTGAACCAGTGTCACCCTTGTCACCCTTGTCACCTTTGTCACCCTTGTCGCCTTTCTCACCCTTCTCACCGATGGCCTTGTAGTCGGTCTTTACACCGTCCTTGTACCAATAGCCGTCGGTACCGATGGTCCAAGCAACACCGTCCTTACCAGGAGCACCGTCCTGACCATTGGTAATGTCGTAGGACGTTCCGTTGATAACGACACGGATACCGTTGCTAATCGATGTAACACTCTCCAGAATAGCTCCCTCATTGATCTTTGTCTGAATGGAGTTAATCGCAGCAGTGTTCTTGTCGATCTGAGCCTGTAAGTTCTTGATGTCATCATCGTAGTCCTTACAAGACACAAACATACTCGTAGAAGCAAGGAAGAATGCTCCCATGAGTAATGCACTCAAAATCTTTTTGTTCATACGATTAAATTTAAATTAATTAATAAAAAAAGAAGTTATTTGTTCTCTATTCTCTCACACTATTTACCCGCGTCTCTTGCTACGAGTCACGTTTTTGGGTGCAAATATAGGCATTAATTCGGTAACTTGCAAGGATTTTTGCACATTTTTTCAAAAAAGTGCCAAAAAAAATGCATTTTTCTTCATTTTGACCCCTTCGAGGGCCATTTTTGCCCTCTTTTTTTTGTTTTTTTAATAGTATCTCTCTCACCTGCAACTAAATTATCAATTTTTCACTATACCTTATTATATATATAGGGCAGCTACCTGACCTGCAACGTCGGTACCTTGAAAGCGACGGATATACTCCCGGCTTTGGCGGATGCGCTCTTCCCTACCCCGGGCACCACGAAGGGACATCTTCAGAGCCTCAGCCATGTCGATGACATGATCGGGACTGACATAAAGGCTGTGAGGGCCGCCGGCCTCCTCGAGGCATGACCCCGTACAGGCCACCACCGGCAAGCCGGCAGCGATGGCCTCGATGATGGGAATGCCGAAACCTTCATAACGCGACGGATAGACAAAAACCTCAGCCATGGCATAGATGGCTGCCAAATCAGTATCGGGCACACCACTGAGCAGATGGATGCGTTCGGAGGATGGCAGTTGTCGAACATAGTCCGTCTTCCGACCCACGGCAACCAAATGGACATCCTGTGGCAACAGGTCGACAGCCTCACAGGCAAGCAACAGGTTCTTACGTTCCTCGATGGTGCCCACATTGAGGATGTAGCGCTGGGGCAGCTTATACCGCTGACGGACCTCGTCGCGCACTTCCGGCCTGACATCAGCCGAGAAACGGGGGGCAAAGCTCTGGTAGATGACGCTGATACGGTCAGCATACTGCTCTCCTCCCAACTCGACGATATCCTGACGCGTGCGCTCGCTGATGGCAATGATATGTTCTGCCTCACGGAGCGTCTGCCGGAACTTCCACTCATAGATCTTGGTATCGAGCCAATGGTAATATTCCGGATGACGCATGAAGATAAGGTCGTGGATGGTCACAATACCACGGATGCCTGACTTACGGAGACCCACAGGCAATTCCCCCGACAAGCCATGATAGACCTGAACGCCGTCACGCAACAAGTCACGGACGACACCCCGCGAACGCCACCATGCCTTACGAAGGGCTGAGGGATGTCCACTGGGATAACAGAACGACACGCCCTCGATAATCTGAGAACGGAGTGAGGCACGGCCCTCATCGGGAGCATAGAGCCGAAGTTCCAACTGATCGTCGCCCAGACGTATCAGGTCGTTGACCAGTGTGCGGCCATAGCTGCCGAGTCCCGTTCCGTTACGGACAATCCGCTTGGCATCAAGCCCTACTGTCGTCATACAAAATCGTCACCGTATTTGATTTTCACTTCACTGACATACTTGCGCACCAGTGCAGAAGAGTCGCCCTTCTTGCAAATCAGCAGGACATTGCCCTCTTCAGCGACAATATATCCATCAAGACCATTGATGACACCAAGCCGACCCTTGGGCAACTTGATGACATTGTTGTGGGAGTCTTCCATCATCACGTTCGAGTTGACAACGACATTGTCCCCGTTACCCTTACTCATACACTCATAGATGGCGTGCCACGTACCCAAGTCAGCCCAGCCGAAGTCACAGCGCATGACGCAGACATCCTCACAACGCTCCAGGACTCCCTGGTCGATGCTCAGATTCGGATAGGACGGATAGTACTCATTGACGAAAGCCATCTCCTCCTCAATGGTGTATTTGACCATGTGATTGTCGAAACGGTTAAGCACCTCAGGGAACAGACGCTGGAAGCAGGCATTGAGGAAGTGGGCACTGGAAAGGATAATTCCCGTATTCCATAGAAATTCACCACTGTCCATAAACATCTGTGCAAAGTCGCGCTCAGGTTTCTCTGCGAATGTCTGCACATGGTATATCTTTGGTTCAGGATACTTCTTAGGCATAATGATCTCGCCTTTCTGTATATAGCCATAACCAGGCTCGGCACGGGTGGGCTCTATACCCATCACCAGCATGTTGTCTGAATGTTCCACGAAATAGAATGCCTCCTCCGTGTTCTGATAGAAAGCATCCTCGTTGAGCACAAACTGGTCGGAGGGTGTCACGACGACATTGGCCTTAGGGTTACGACGACAGACACGCATGTTGGCCCACGTCACGCTGGGAGCAGTCCCACGGTTGACGGGCTCTATCATGAGGTTCTCCTCGTGAAGGTCAGGGAGCTGTTCACGGACAATGGGAGCATATTCACGGTTCGTGCAAATGATGATATTCTCTTTAGGGAGTATTTTAACAAAGCGGTCGAAGGTCTGCTGAAGCTGTGTACGGCCTGCGCCAAAGAAGTCGACAAACTGTTTGGGCATGTCCTCACGACTGCACGGCCATAGGCGACGGCCTTTACCGCCTGCAAGGATAATACAATAATTCTGATTGTTGAGTTCCATAAGTATAGATAAGTTCAAATTCGAGTGCTAAGTTACGAATAATATTGATTATAAACAAAAAAAAATACATTTTTTTAAAATTCTTCATCCTTCTTTCTTCTTTTTTGATTTTTATTCGTATCTTTGCACCCGCAAAAGCCCAGATGGCGGAATCGGTAGACGCGCTGGTCTCAAACACCAGTGGGGAAACCCATCCCGGTTCGAGCCCGGGTCTGGGTACGCAGCAGGAAGCGGAACACGACAAGGTGCTCCGCTTTTCTTATTTAAAACTTATATCTCAACTGCAGGAGGAGGTCTGCCTGCGACGAGCCGTCGATTTGCTGAAGGCCACTGGAGATGACGGAACGGTCGAAGTAGTCGGTGACGCCCAGTTTGGCAGTGAACATCAGACGCCGGTAGTCGATACGAGCCATCAGTGCATAGCGCAGGCCATGGCCATAGTACATCGGGAAGGAGAAGTCGTATAGCGCGGAACGTTCATACTGGTAGAGGCGACTGTCATAGTCGTCCGTATGAAACCACCCGACATGAGCGTCGACTCGCAGACTGCGATACTGGTATGAGGCCTGTTCGCTGAACATCACACCGTAACTGTTGCCACTACGTGTATTGATCAGAGAACCGTCGGCCTGTGACTGGAGGTTGACAGCAAGGACGGGGAAAGACAGACGCAAACGGGCATGATGCTCAAAACGATTAAGGAGGAAGGTCTTCTCCTCGTTGTCACGCTGACGAAGATGCAGGCGATAACGGGCTTCTATCTTATACTTATTATATAAGGTACGCGCGAGGAGACTGGCATCAAAGGCATCGCTGGCAGCACTGACCATATAACGCGGACCAGGGAAATGGGCATAGTCGGCATAGCCCTGCAACGAGAAAGTGCGTGATGGCGTCCACGTCAGACCGGCATAGATGCCATGTTCGTTCTGGACACTGGAGCCCTCGCTGAAACTTCGGGCGTGATAAGCGGTATAGCGCAAGCCATAATAGCGATGCAGCAGCATGGCTGTCCACGTATCTGCCAAGCGCCAGCTGACCACATGGATCGCTGCCAGTCCTCCGTCACGGTTCATCGCCGTCTCACCGGAGAAGGAAAAGCGAGGATGTGTATAGCCGTAGTCGAGCGACATGTTCAGAAAGTCGTTACCTGCCAAGGAATAGCGACGATACAACTGCGAAGGTGTTTCGGCAGGCGGAATCAGACGACGGTCGAAGTGCGTATAGACCATATTGAAATTCAAAAAGGGTGTTCCCCTGCGTACAACAGGCTTCCAGCCGATGCGGAAACCTGCATCAAACTCCTGGGTATTGTTCTTCTTCTCTAATTCCGTAGCAGTACGATGGTATCCGTCACGGACTATGGTACGGATAGAACCGTTGTCATTAAGGGTGGCATCGACATGACGCCAGGAAACAAAAGCCGTAGTGACCCAACGAGGTGTCAGCCGAACGGTTGTCGCAGCCCCTTGGAAATAGCCAAAGGATGATCGCGAGGAATGGGCTGTAAGCATGTGGGTAGCTCGTCCCAGCGACGACAGCATCGCTGTCTTGCCCAAATAGAAACCCGTATTCATCAGTAGCCCCATGCCCATCTGTACACGATACATGCCGAGGTTCAGCTCTTCCAGTTTTCCCATCTTACGCAACTGGAAATAGTAGGAATAATGGTCATAACCCAGTCCGTTCTTGTTGGCGAAGAAAGGCTCTCCGGCGTCCTGTGCTGCTGTCAGTCCGAACTTGACACGATCGTTATAGTTAAACTGATAGCGGATGTCGTGACGATAGCGATAACCAAGATAGTCAGTACGATCACCCTTGCGTTCATAGAAAGGAACTTTCAGCGTGGCCAACACCTGTTGTTTGCCATGCTTCCTGACATCAGCCAAAGAAGGCCAGATGCGCTTTGGAGTCTCTTCGCCGATATAGACAAAATGCAGTAGAAGGCGACGGGTATTCCAGTCGAGACTATTCACCATCAGCAGCTCATTCAGGGAACGCAACGGATGGTACCGGTCGATATATTCCATAATGCCTTCCACCTGAAGTGCAGACAGGAAAGGCAACCGTTCCAGCTCTTCACGGGAAGTCTGGTTAAGATTGATTTTGAAATCGGCCATCTCAGCCAACAGCTCCATGGTCTCTTCACTATAGGATTCCTCAACATCCTCCTCCGTCATCCACGACTGCAAGGCCTCATGCCAGTCACTCTGGGCAGAAGCAGTCAGCGAAAAGAGGCAGACTATGGCAATAAGCACGTATTTCACGACACAAAGGTAATAAAAAGTATTGACATTTGCCCAAATCCAGACCTTAATTAATGCAAAATCCTTTGTCATCTCAAATATAATACGTACTTTTGCGGTCGATTATGAGAATGTTATTACTGGCAGGAACACTCATGGCTGCCCTGAATTGCACGGCACAGGGGAATAGACTCAAGGACAGCGCTACAGAGGTGGACATGGACAGTCCGACCTTTGTTCCCACCGTGAAGGTCGGTAAAGTATTTGAGGGCGGTGACAGCATCCAGTACATGGAGATGAACAATGTCTATGTGTTCCCACCTGTCAGCTTTGAAAGCAAGAGACAGGCAGCAGCCTATATGCGACTGGTCAAGAATGTCAAGACGGTGCTGCCCATTGCCAAAGAAGCCAACACCATCATGATGGAGACTGCAGAATACCTGGAAACACTGCCTGACAAGAAGGCACGAGAAGAACACATGAAACGCGTGGAGCAAGGAATTCTGAAAGAGTATAAGCCGCGTATGAAGAAGCTGACCTACTCGCAGGGCAAGCTGCTCATCAAACTGGTATACCGTGAAAGTCATTCCTCCGGCTACGAACTGATACAGGCTTTTCTTGGGCCAATAAGAGCAGGATTCTATCAGGCCTTTGCCTGGGCCTTCGGAGCATCGCTGAAGAAAGAATATGACCCTGAAGGCATCGACCGTCTGACTGAACGCGTGGTACTCATGGTCGAGGCAGGCCAGCTTTAAGATGAAAAATTAAAGCGAGGGCTATTCCGAATAGATAAGCTGCACAAGTGTCTGACCCACAGCAACTAACGTGTTACGGTCGATATGTTGCATGTCATCATTGACGGTATGCCACGTGGGGCCGAAGTTGCTCTGCGTGCAATCCGGATAGTGATTGATAATATCAATGCAAGGGATATGTGCCTGTTCATTGACAGGAACATGGTCATCGGTAATATATCCCATTTCCTTATTCAGGAAGACACTGCCGTAGCCGGCGGTGCTTGCTGCCTGCCATACCTTGTCGACCACTGATTGTGCATATTGCAACGAATATCCCTCACGATAAAATTTGGCTCCCTGGCCACCTACCATATCGAGCAGGATGCCGTATTGGTAGGTGTTGGGTGTTAGGTGTTGGGTGCTTGCCCAATACTGTGAGCCAAGTGCCCACGAGTCAGCAGCTCCCTGATCTGCCCACTGCGGAACGCCCCAGTCCTCAGCATCAAAACAAATAAAGTCAACAGCGACACGGGCCGAGTCGTGGAGTTGCAGAATGCGAGCCAGTTCCAGCATGACGGCAACACCTGAGGCACCATCGTTAGCAGCCATTACCGGGGTTTTCCAATTCTCCTTGTCTGGATCATTATCTGCCCACGGACGACTGTCCCAATGGGCGCAAATGAGAATTCGAGGTGTTGGGGGTTGGGTAGTGGGTGATGGCTGTTGGGTGGCAATGATATTGGTAGCCTTCAACACTGTTCCATCATAACCCTTGAGATCTGCCTGTTGAAGCGTTACCTGGCAACCATACTTGCTGAACTGCTGCTGAATCCACTGGGCACAGCGCTCATGGGACTCACTGTTCATGGTACGGGGACCGAAGTCACACTGAGCCGCACAGAAAGCATAAGCTGAATCAGCATCAAACTCTATACCGACAGCAAGCTGCTGGCCGTCCTGGCTTTTCTTCGTTGTACTACAAGCCATAAGAAGAGGCAAAAAGGCCATCAATATTACGCTCTTTATATTCATCCTTTTTCTTTACAATTTCCAACAAACATTCTACTTCTCCCGCACCCTTTGCACCTGACTCATCACACGCAGAAAATTGCCACCCCAGATCTTCTGGATATCACTTTCACTATAATGACGTGCCAACAGCTGGCGGGTAAAATTCAACATATCCGACGAACTGGCCATACCACGTATGCCACCGTCACCATCAAAGTCTGTTCCAATGCCCACATGGTCGATTCCCATCACTTGGATAGCATGCTCCAGATGACGAAGAGCATCCAGCACTGTGGCCTCGCCCTCCTTGACAAGGAAACCATTATACATCGTAATCTGCATCACTCCACCCTTCGCTGCCAAGGCTCGCATCTGCTGGTCAGTCAGATTACGAGGATGATCGCATAAGGCACGACAGCTACTATGGCTGCATACGATGGGCTGTTGAGAGATTTCAATGGCATCATAGAAACTGCGTTCAGCCGCATGGCTTAGGTCTACCATGATACCCAGGCGATTCATTTCACGGATAACCTGCCGGCCAAACTGGCTCACGCCATTATGGGTATTGCAGCCTCGAGCAGAATCACAGATATCATTGTCTCCATTATGACAGAGCGTCATATAGACGATACCGCGCTGTGCAAAATGGCTCAGGTTCTGCAGCTGACCATTGAGAGCCAACCCGTTCTCTATTCCCAACATAATGCTATGACGTCCCTGACGTTTGTCAGCATACAAGTCGGCTGGGGTACGTGCAATACTGAGGTAATGGTGATTCTTCTCGACCAGCTGTTCTATCTTGTCAAAGATTAAATCGGCATACTCCATTGGGCCGTCGACATCGGCATCAACCTTCGACGAAAAGGTTTCGCCCAACTGCGGCTGTGGTAAATAGGCTACCATAATCGTAGCATCCTGACGACCTTCGGACATCTTGTGCAGGTCTACCAATATTCGTGGGTCACGACTACCAAAGTCGACTCCACGAGAAACACCATCTGCATTGTCGCCTTGAACCTTCAGGTTGAAGAACATCGGTGTATCGCAGTGGGTGTCCAGCGTCAGCACCCGGCTATGCAAATCGCACGCTTCACGATAATGGGCTGCCTGACGAACAAGCCATGAGAAGAGGGGCATACCTTCGTCAACAGAGAGACATTCCGGGTGCCACTGAACTCCCATAATACTCTTGAACTCACGGCTTTCTATTGCTTCAATTATACCATCCGACGAGCGTGCCGTCACCCGAAACCGACTACCCGGATCGCTTACCGCCTGATGATGAAAAGAATTAACAAAAAGAGATAGCTTCTTGGCATTAAAAGTAGTATTCACATCAGCACTCTGATAGATATCAAAAAGGGTGGATTCCTTCTCAATTGTCACACTATGTGTAGGCTCTGAACGGTCTGCATCCTGAGAATGTTTGATAGCACTAGAGGGGATGTCTTGGGCAACCTTACCGCCTAAAGCCATCGCCAGTGTCTGAATACCACGACAGATGCCAAGCATCGGAATCTGACGGTTATAAGCTAACTGGGCCATCAGCAGTTCTGGCAGGTCACGCTCAGCATTGATGCCACCCAATTGCGGTATCGGTTCCTCACCGGCATACAGAGGATTATAATCTGCACCACCACTCAGGAGTAAACCATCAATATGCTCCAGCATATTAATGATGACATCGGTATCACTCAGCGGAGGAAGAATGACGGGAATACCGCCCGCACGCCACACTGACTTATAGTAACCTTCAGCCAACTTACATGTCTGATCACCATAATTACCCGTGATACCGATAACGGGCTTTTTCGACGCTTCCGGATAAGAAGCATAGGCCACCGCCAGCTGCGACTGCCAGTCAAAACGGTTTGCCATCTGCCTATTCGTCAAGATTTACGGGAATTTCACGCTTGATACTTTGTTCCAAAGATATCAGCGTCTCCGTGGCCACTACACCGGGAATGCTTTGAAGACGACCGTTGAGAAGATGCATCAGCTGCTCATTGTCACGGGCATACAGCTTCACCATCATCGTATAAGGGCCAGTAGTAAAATGACACTCAACGACTTCAGGAATATGAAGCAAACACTCTACGACATCCTTGTACATCGAACCACGCTCCAGATTGATGCCCACATAAGTACAGGTTGAATAGCCCAGGCTCTTGGGGTTGACATCAAAGCCACTGCCCATGATGACATGATTCTCAACCAGATGCTGCACACGCTGATGAATGGCAGCACGTGACACACCGCATTCAGCAGCAACATCTTTGAACGGGATACGTGCATTCTTCGACAAAACACTCAATATCTTTTTGTCAAGATTGTCAATTTTTTCCATTATACTCTTTGTTTGTTTACAATTTGTAAGCAAAAGTATATAAAATATCTGAAATAAACAACATTTTGCAAGAAAAAGTTCAAAAAAGAGTGCAAAATGTAGGATTGTTGCTCGAAAACGCGGACTATAACTTACGAATCAGGGTTAATCCGTCACGTAAAGGAAGAATGACACGTTCCACCCGCTTGTCGTCCAAAATAGCATCATTAAATGTCTCAATACCCCGTGTCTGAGCATCATGGTCATAAGCGTGATCAACCACATGGCCATCCCATAATGTGTTGTCAGCCAAAATAAAGCCACCGGGGCGTAATACTGAGAGTGCCATCTCGTAGGTTTCACGATAGGTACGTTTGTCACCATCGATAAAGGCCATATCAAAGGTGACACCCAAGCGTGGAGCCTCAGTAATGGCATCACCTATGATAAAACGTATCTTGTCCGCCACTGGCGACTTTTCTATCCACGGACGGGTAAAATCCTCCTGTTCATCATTGATTTCAAAGGTATAGACCATACCATCCTCTTCCAGGCCCTCGGCCATACAGATAGCTGAATAGCCACTGAACGTTCCTACCTCTAAAATATTCTTTGGACGAATCATGGAAACCAACATCTTCAACAAACGTCCTTGGAGATGTCCTGACGCCATACGTCCATGAAGCATATGGATATTGGTAGCCCGCCAAAGCCGATAAAGATACTCCGGTTCGGGATCAATGTGAGAAACAATATATTCGTCGAGGCTCATAAATGTCAAGCCTTCAGTGCTTCAACGCCGAGACGGTATGAATCGAGCCCAAAACCACAGATAACCCCCTTGCATGCCGAGGAGATGAACGAGTGGTGACGGAACTCCTCACGCTGGTGAACATTAGATATATGCACTTCTATCACCGGGCACTTCAGAGAACGAATACAGTCGTGAAGAGCCACAGACGTATGCGTATAGGCACCGGCATTAAGCACAATACCATCGTAGCTGAAACCGACTTCCTGCATCTTGTTGATGAGTTCTCCTTCCACATTGCTCTGAAAATAGGAAATCTCAACGTCAGGATATCGCGCCTGCAGTTGAGACAGGTACTGATCAAACGATGACGACCCATAAATGCCTGGTTCACGGACTCCCAACAGGTTCAGGTTAGGACCATTGATAATCATTATTTTCATTTTATCACCTTTTTTTTTCACTTTTTACCTTTTTTTTGTACCTTTGTGCGGCAAAGGTAATAAATAAAATGGAAACAGGCAAAAAATCACAGACAAATCTGCTTCGGGCATATCAACGATACCTGAAACTACAACGGGGATACTCGTCAAACACGCTCGACGCCTACGAGCGTGATCTTTTGAAGTTACAAGACTATCTTGAGAAGGAAGACATACACCTACTGGACGTGAAACTACCTGACCTGCAACACTTTGCCGCCAGTCTGCACGACATCGGTATTCATCCTCGATCACAATGCCGCATTCTCAGTGGGATACGCGCCTTTTACCGTTTCCTATTACTTGACGGATACCGCGAAGACGACCCAACAGAACTTCTGGAATCACCCGTCCTGGGTGAGCATCTGCCGGAAGTACTGTCATCAGAGGAAGTAGACAGACTGGAAGAGTCCATCGACCTTAGCAAATGGGAGGGACACCGCAACCGAGCCATTATCGAAGTGCTGTTCTCCTGCGGACTACGTGTCAGTGAACTAGTCAACCTACGGCTGTCAAACCTCTTTCTGGACGAAAAATTTATTCGCGTTTTCGGAAAAGGCTCCAAGGAACGACTTATTCCCATCTCACCAAAAGCCATCAAAGAACTGGAATTCTGGTTTGACGACCGTAGACACATGAAGATCAAACAAGGGGAAGAGGACTACGTCTTTCTGAACCGTCGCGGAGCCCATCTCACCCGTACCATGATTCTCATCATGATTAAGCGTCAGGCAACAGAAGCAGGCATTCAGAAGACGATTTCACCCCACACTCTGCGCCACTCTTTTGCTACAGTGCTCCTGGAGGGCGGCGCCGACCTCCGTGCCATTCAGGCCATGTTAGGCCATGAATCCATTGGCACCACAGAAATATATACCCATATCGATGTTTCTACTCTACGACAGGAAATCTTGGAGCACCATCCAAGAAACAATAAAAGACGATAATGAAGATAGATACCTATGAGAAAATATTGTATAATGCTGTTATTGATATCGTATGCAGGCTGCTGGGCGCAGACGGACTCATCAAAAGTTAATTCACTGAGCTTCGGCGTAAACTTGTTGACACACGGCGAAATATGCCGTGGAGGATTACCCAGAACCGATGACGCAGACGTGGTAAGTGAAAACCGCTCGCAGTTCCTCCTTGGACGTCTCCGACTGAATGTGGACTATGAACGCCCTGGGCTGCAAGCTCATGCGGTGATACAGAACAAGGCCGTATGGGGCTCTGGTGGTAGCACTGATTTAAAGCTCTATGAGGGGTGGGTTAAGGCGAAAGCCCGCAATGGACTCTTCGCACAATTGGGTCGTGTGGCGTTGAGCTACGATGACGAACGCATCATAGGCCCCAACGACTTTGCCATGATGGCCCTCTCGCACGACGTGTTGCGCTTGGGATACGAAGGCCACGGCCATCAAGCGCATGCAATTCTGGCCTATAATCAAAACGCTGAAAACGTATACGCCAACACCTATTACAACAACGATGCCGGAGCACAATACTACAAGACCATGCAGACCCTATGGTATCACTACGATGTGCCCGCCTTCCCATTAGGTGCCTCACTGCTTTTCATGAATATTGGCATGCAAGCAGGCCTACAGGATGACAATTATAATCCGCCCTCCACCAAGTACCAACAGATGTGGGGCACCTACATTAACTATCATCCCAAGCATCTGACACTCGAAGGTTCTTACTACCGCCAGACTGGTAAGCAGGTAAACAAATACAAGCAATGGAAAAAAATTGATGCCTGGATGGCCTGTGTACAGGCTACCTTTAAGCCCACCGACAACTATGGTTTCAAGGCAGGCTACGACTACCTGAGCGGTGATGACTACGTACCCGTCATCTATGGTGGTAGCGTAGGAATGGTGTACCATGATGTAGAGAGGGGGTTCAGTCCACTCTTTGGGTCACGCAGCAAGTTCTACGGCATCATGGACTACTTCTACGAGAGTGCCTACATCAATGGCTTCACACCTGGCTTGCAGGATGCCAGTATCGGTGTGTTCGGCAACCCCACTGACAAGCTGACATGTAGTATTGACTATCACTACTTAGCCGTGGCAACTGACCTTTCAGAACTCAATCGCACGCTGGGCCACAGTATTGACCTACAAGCTTCTTACCGTTTCTCAAAGGACATCTCACTAATGGCAGGATACACTTTCATGGCTGGCACAGAAACGATGGACCGCCTGAAACAAAGTAATAGCAGCAAGACTGCCCGCTGGGGCTGGTTCTCACTCGTCGTCTCACCCAGCATCTTTACTACCAAGTGGTAAAAAGGAGACGTTTTTCACAAAAGTATCACTTTTGAACATAACCGACTGATAACAAGGAAATTACAAAGGTGGCACTTTTATTAAAAGTACCACCTGCCATCACCACAGTAAAACAAGTTGTTTTGGTGTCGAAAAAGGCCTTCCTTTCACTGTAAGGTACCGCTCCTTGCCCAGCAAAACAAGTTGTTTTGGTTATTTCTAATACTCATCCTCGTTGAAAACTTGGTTTCCGACGATTCTATACTGATTTTCAATTACTTGCATCATTCTTAACTATTTTTAGCCAAATTAACTGCACGGTCTAAGACCATCAAAGGCGATTTGTTGGCGGGTTGGACAAACAAATGTTTGTTATCTATACATTTTCTTCTGTATATCAGAGATCCCATTGGAATAGATATTTTGACGGATGTTGAGCCCACTATGTGGGCGATTGCTGCGCTGTCCGTTGACGCGATAGTAGTTAGTGCGCACGGCAGATCTTAAAGATTGATTGTTTTTTGGTCTGCTAATAGATGTGTTTTCGCTATCAGGTATCGTTGGGAGGTACATTTCTGACAATGCGGGATAGCCTTTGGCAGCCATCAGCGAGTCCCAAGCAGCGGGCAGGTCGATGCTGACCGTAGAAAAACCGCCACCAGGCATAGTCTGAACTTTGTTGCGCGAGGCGTCGCCAGTGATGAGGAATGCTGTAGCACCCTTCTCCATCGTGGGGATGGTGGCCATGGTCTCGGCCTCAGTGTCGTACCATGCAGGGGTTGGAGTCTTCTCAGCTCCTTCAGAACGTGTGATATAGCCCAAGTATTGACTGAAGGTGTGCTCACCACCATCCTTGCGACCTCCGGCATTGGCATAGTAGTTGGCAAAGGCCCGCTCATAGGCTGAGCGTCGCGAGTTCTCGATCAGAGCATCCTCAAGCTGGCCGATAGTCTTATATTCATCCTTCAGAATGTTGGCCACGGGTTCGGTCATCAGCATTACACGATTGGTAAACTGTTTACCACTACCCAGCGCAAACTGACACCGCTCGCTGATGTCCCACGCCATGAGCTGCATCACGCGCTCGGGATCAATGGTCGAAGGAGCCATATTGTTGCCCCACATTAGGGCTGAGGCCAGCGTCACCGTGTTATCGTTAATACTGTAACCGTGCTGCTCGTTCCAGGTCTGCCAGCCCACACGGTGACAGGCCTCCTCGTCTTCCACCAGACACCATGGCTGCAGGTAGCCAAAGGTACCCATACGGTTCTGACCCACGTAGTAGCCGGCGAGATTCTGCAGAGCCAAAGCCATGAAACGACTCAGTTCGGTATTGGCCTCAGCATTGATTTCGCCCTGTCCGCTTCTGATGCCCAGCTGCCGACAAATTGGCCCGTTGAGCCATGAGTAGGGAACCCATGCGTGGGTGCTCTGCAACGTGCGACGGAAGTCGCCACCGCCCATTGCTTTTGTCATGGCAATCAATATCGGCATATACTCAGGTCTGCAACCAGCCATGCAGGCATTGACGGCAACATGCCACGTTGTGGTAGCGCGATTGGCACCGGGCAGCACGGCAATTGTCTCGTTCCACGCATGGTCTGTATATTCCAGATAGGTCAGCACCTTTTCGTAGGTTGGTGGGAAGAACGGTGTGCCGTCGCTCCAGCCCATCGTCTTGAAATGTACGTAAATCTCGTCGAGCGTGCCATGGAACACGTCGTCAGTAATGCCCTGCACGGCAGCTGCCGACGGATATTCATCCTGTGTGATAGGAGTGGTGAGAGCTGTCACAATCTGTGGCCACGTCACCTCTTGGGTGTTCTTAACAAGCTGTTCCTCGGTGTGAGAGGCGAAGGCACCAGGATAGACAGCCACACGCAGCACGGGTACGCCACAGTTTCGGGCTGTATATCGTGCCTCCTCGTCAAAACCGGGAGCGGTGACAATAACTGAGGGGATGCCCAGTTTCTCTGCCACGATGCACGAGCCAGTCTCCTTCGGTGTGCAGATGCCGCAGCCACCATTGCCCGCAATGACGGCATCGACCTTCAAGTCAATGAGCCGCTGGCCGAACAAGTCGGTCGACTGTCGCGTAATACCCGGTGCGGGATATGGGCCTGCAATGGGCAGTTCATCATACATAATCACCCTGGCCGAAGGATAATGCTCCTTGATAAGCCGCTTCAGTTCGGGGTGGGTGATATTGTACATGAAGTCCTCGCCCACGATGGCGATTGTCTTGCCTTCAAGCGTTGTCAGTCGCGGAGCCATCTCAATAGGCTCGATTGTCGAGAATCCCACAGGACTCACCACATTGAACTTAGCAATTCCGCTGTTGCCAGGGTCGCATGACTCGTCGCAAACAAAACGGTCGCCTTGGGCGGAAGCAGACACCTGCGGCAATGTCATCATGATGACAAATGCTACATTTCTGAATAAACTGTTTCTCATACTGTAATTTTTTAATGTTTCAAACGTTTGCTAATAAGATACACTAAGGGCAGAAAGGTTAAATAGCTAAGCAAAAAAAAAAATTTTCGATGCACTTTTAACTTTCTGGCGTCTGTGGTGTCATAATAATATATGGAAATCAATCTGGAACAGACATCTCTATACGAATTGCTGAAAGTTCCCACCTGCCGTGACGAGGGTTTCCGAAGGCTGATGGCTAAGTATGGCGACAGGCTATACTGGCACATACGCCGTATCGTAGTAGGCCACGACGATGCGGAAGACACCTTACAGGAAACATGCGTCAAGATTCTGTCGGCTATCGATTCGCTGCACAGCAGTGACAAACTGATTTCCTGGATATACAGTATTGCTACCAACGAGTCGTTGCGGCATCTTCGTCGTCAGACACGGCTGTTCCAAAGCATCGATGCTTTGGGGCCTGCGCTCACAAGTAAACTGGAAGCAGAGAATCCAATAGACGGACAGGAGGTGGAGATGGCATTTCAAAAAGCCCTGCTCACCCTACCCACCCAGCAACGCATTGTCTTTAACATGCGCTACTACGACGATATGAGCTACGAAGAAATCTCTGCCATTACTGGCAAAAACGTTGGAACGCTGAAGACCAATTACCACTATGCTACGGAGAAAATAAGGAAATACATCAATAACAATAGCATATGACAAAAGATAAACATATAGAGATGCCTTACCATGAGGCCGACGGGTATGTGAACCACCTCGTGACATCTGCTACAGAAGGGGCTATACACAAGCAGAAACAAAACAGGAGTGTGCATTCCTTGCGCACGATAGCAGCGGCAGCCGCCGTAGCACTACTGTTGGTAGGAGGGGCTGTTACCTATTATTATAACAACACTCCAGCCTCGCCAACGATGGTTGTCCAAAATCAGCCCAGTCCTGTAGACGATTTCCTTAACAGTCTCTCGGATGAGGATGTGCAGATGCTGACCTATTATGAGTTGGAGGAAATAACGGTAGAATAAAATTCAAATATATACGGCTATGAGAAAAATCATAATAACATTATTGCTGATGGCAACCATCATTGCATCGGCACAGAACGTCCAGAAAATCAACGAGCGCTACTTTCAAGCGAAAGTTAGTGAACTGGCTTTGCGCCTTGAAATGACAGACAGTCAGAAGACCAAGTTCATACCCGTCTACCGCCGCTATAGTGAAGAGATGCGACAGACTGTAGGTGTCAAACAACGGCCGTCGAAGTCTCTCACTGACGAAGAACGGTTGGAGTTGACCAAGCGCAAGATGCAACGGCAGCAACAGGCTCAGGCAATCCGTATAAAATACATTGATGAGTTCTCTAGATTCCTTTCTGCTAGTCAGGTGAGCCGATTCTTCGAGGTAGAGAGCGAAATTCAAAAGAAACTGATGGAACGACGTAATCGGACTCACGGTTAAAAAGAAAACAGCCAGTTTATCTGCATTTTTTGGGGGCACACAGCATTATATTTAAGAGCTCGTCAGAAACAATTACTGACAGGCTCTTTTTATGGAGAATCACATATGGAATCCACGGCTTTGGCTTTGTTGTCGATCCTCCTTCATTTCATGAACAATGTAGGAGAGTTGCCCCTTTACTCGCTCACACTCATCAGATTTCAAGAAAGGAAATGAGGCTTTGAGAACAGTATCAGCAGCTTCCTCCTTATCGGGCTGGCTATTCATGTATCGCCTAACATCGCACTCTTGGCGATAGCTGAAACTACGATAGCCAGACTGAATATAATCAACAACAGCCTTAACAGCACCTCTTAGCAGTTCTGAGAGAGTTGAAAGATAATGACCAAGCCGCTCGCGATATTCATGAAAGTGTTCGGAAATTCCGAACACTTTACCTTGTTGATTTTGTACTTTCTTCGATTACTTCCCAATGCCCACCTTTATCTGGACCAATACGTTTAATTATACCTTCATTCTGAAGATTTTTGATATGCTTAGCTATACCCCTTACATTTAATTTCAACTGTTCTGCAATTTGTGGAATCGTTACATAAGGAGACTCTGACATAATCCTCACGATATCTTTCCTTGTACCTTTCAATGCACTTTTCAGTGTACTTTTCAATGTAGTTTTCTGTGTAGCCTCGGCATTACTACCCTGTAAAGTGGGAACATATGGAATCTCTATGCGGTAAACATCTTGTTCTTCTATAATGGGTTCCTGACCATTAACATAGAGCGGAGTGTAAAAGTTAGGTTAGGCAAATAAATCAGGCTATTTAACGCCATAAAACACCAGCGAGACAAACAAATAAAATTTGCTTATCTCGCTGGTTCTTAACTTGTTAGCCATAAGTCAGAGCCTTAATACTCATCCTCGTTGAAGAGGAAGTCCTCTTTGGTCGGATAGTCAGGCCAGATGTCTTCAATGCTGTCATACACATCGCCTTCATCTTCTATTTCCTGCAAATTCTCCAACACCTCAAGTGGAGCCCCAGAACGAATGGCATAGTCTATCAGTTCATCCTTGGTTGCCGGCCAGGGTGCGTCTTCAAGTTTTGAAGCTAATTCTAATGTCCAATACATAATGATATTTACAATTTTAAGATTTACTATTTGCTTTTTTCGTTATTCTTTTCGAATTTGCCCGCAAAAGTAATATTTTTTTTCTTATTTGCAAGCGTTTTGCCAAACTTTTTCTTGCTTACCTTGAATAAAATTAAGTTTTTTGGCCAAAACAAAGAGATAATCGCTCAATCGATTGATATACTGTTGCACCTCAGGCGAGACAGTAGCCTCCTCGGCAAGTGCCACAATACACCTTTCTGCACGTCGACAAACAGTACGGCAGACATGTGCTTGAGCTGCTTCACGAGTGCCTCCAGGAAGTATAAAGCCTTGACGTTCTGGCAACAATGTCATGATACCGTCTATTAAGTGTTCTAAACGTTCTATCTCGCCCTCTGGAAGGAAGGCCGAGGGGTATAGCGGAGTCTTGTCCTGATCGGTAGCCAGATTAGTACAAACATTGAACAAACAATTCTGGATACGGTGTATTTCAGTTTGATCCTCACCTTCTGGAAGCATAGAAGCCAATAAGCCAAGATGTGAACTTAACTCGTCTACGGTTCCATACGACTCCAGCCGTGCACAACATTTAGAAACCCGCTGTCCACCTACTAACGTCGTCCGTCCCTTGTCACCACCACGGGTATACACTTTTGTTATTTCCATAGTTGTATCAGAAGTTAATAGTATAATGATGTTTATAACGTTTCTTGTCAAAAAAGATGATACCACAATAATAAAGATCAAAGGTTGTGCCTGTACGTTCGTCATTTTCCATTTCATGCCAGCGAGACATATTGTTACAGATACCTTCCACTACCATTACAGACATCTCATCACATTTTGACAACGATGACTCATAAAGAATGGCATCATCAATATCTAAACGAACCATTTCAACCGTATTGATGTTAGTTGTAAAATGGATTGTACGGCATCCAGCGAGCCAAAACTTTTCATATTTATCTGGCAACATAAACAAAGGGTGACGCCAATTTGCCAAGCGGAAGTAGAGCCTGCCTAACTTCTGGATTATCCAATCATCATTCTTTAAGGTATCATAGGCATAATACGGCCAATGTTCGTTCACTACATTGCGGACGAACGAATAGTCGGACGGAGACTGAATACCAAAGCCCCGGCATCTATGAATACGACTCAGCCAAATCAACAACCGATTAAATTGATTCATACCTGCAAAGGTAAACAATATCTTTTAAAACACCAACAAAGAGAGAATAAAAAAAGTAGAAGCCCTGAATCATTTCTGACTCAGGGCTTCATACTTGCCTTGCGGCTGGAAAAAAGTGGCGGCCTCCTACTCTCCCACATTGCATTGCAGTACCATCGGCGCAGGCGGGCTTAACTTCTCTGTTCGGAATGGGAAGAGGTGGGACCCCGCCGCAATAACCACCTGATAAATCTTCGAATTAGGAATTAGAAATCAGGAATTAGAAATTATGATTACTCATAACACTCTCCGT
>JAEEGH010002252.1_pt1 | contig 52411 bp, 53 predicted proteins | sample 9134181 | NCBI WGS metagenome assembly JAEEGH01 (sample SAMN16246544, study PRJNA631951) | gut metagenome | biome: gut microbiome; feature: rumen; material: DP-attached | host: Bos | place: Iran: Karaj | collected 2018-10 | reverse complement strand
GGCCTGGTACAAAAACCAAAGGCTCTCAAAATCTTTACTGCTGTATACCATAGCTCTCATTCTTTGAACGAGCGCAAAGGTATCATTTTCCCACCTCATATACAAGACGTCAAAATTGACAGCTTACCTCTTTACATATCTATTATATTATTATATATATTACAATATATATAATAATATAATAGATTAACTACTCCATACTTCCACTTCAAAACAACCTTATGATACAGTGACGCTGTGTAGCTGCGTAGCGGCGTTGACATAGATTAACAAAGAAAGATCTTGTTACCATCAGATATTAACGGGATTTTTAGTACCTTTGCAGTCGTTTTCAGGCAAGTCTAATATTAGGCAAACCCAATAAACCACTATTAAATATAAAAATATGGAATTCAATATGACTGCGGCAGAAATGCTGGCCTATATGAGGAACAAGGTGTTTAAAGGTGTGGACATCGACGCTGTAACCTCGATGAGCGAGGACGAAAGGCGTGAGTTTACACTCCATCAGGCCGACAGGCTGATTGGCATGTATCACAGGGGCGAATCCGCTAGTTCTCTGGCCTATCTTTTTTTCGTTGAGGAGATAAAACCCGTAAAGGAGAACCCCCTGATGCAGGAACCACAGGAGGGTGTTGTGGGATGGATTGTGGAACTGATGAGACTATTGGCTTATCTGTTTTCATCCCTGCCATTCGACTTGAATTGGATTATGAGTGGCTACGAGCCCATAGAGGGCGATCTGCAGAAGCAGTTCTTGCCAGGTAATGAGCGATTGGAGAGATGGCTAAATGCCAAAGAAGACGATGCACCAAGAGTAGTGGCATTAATTGCAAAAATACTCTTGGATCAGACCTATTTCGCGGCCACTAAAATCGACTCGGCTTTATCAGATTATTATGTAGCCTCTTGCATGTCAATAAGGCCAGAATGGTCTGACAAAGAGGAATGTGTGGACTATAAAGAATGTGTGCTGAGTGCAATAGAAGGGGCAGAAGTACATTTGCAGGATGGCTATTGCCTGGGCTTGACAGATGAGGAGATAGGGCTGGTGGACTCGATGTGGACCTATGTGCCTCATGATTATCCAGAGAACTATGTGGAAGCTGCTCGCGAGATATGGCAAAAGATTGAGCCTATCAGGAATGGTTTCGGCGGTGGCCATAAGAGCAAGGAGGACTGCGACCGATTTGTGAAGGACATGGTAGAGATAATACTGCCGATAGCTGAAAAGCATGAGGTAGACATGGAGTTGGACGATGAGTTCAGTCTGGCACTGGCATATGTGAAGGACTGGCTGACAAATATATATTATGGCAATGAACGTATACTCGGATAATATCAATATAGTCACCCCACAGAGTTTCTCACAAGGCTTGCAGCAGCGAGTTGACCGTTTACAGAAAGATGCCAACAGGCTGTTTTCGCTTGGTAATATCCGCAAGCACTGCCAGATGGCATTGATGCGTTTCTTAGCTAATCAGCAGCCTTCGCCCTATGCCAACTGGGGCATGCAACTGAGCCATGACCGCGAGTTTCGTTTTGCCCAGAGTCTTACACAATCTTACACCTCCACTAAAGAGGAAATTATTCAGTGGGCGAGGGGCTGTATGAGCGATTACCTGCTTCAGGAAGTGATGGAAGAGCGCTCGAAGCGAATAGAGGAATTCTCGAGAATGAGAATTGCCAGCCGCTGGTATCAGATGAAGGATGACGACGAGACATGGCGCGTGTTTGCCCAGAACATCCCTTTTGGTATGGCAGGGAGAGAGGAAGAAGTCAAGGAGTTCTTCGAATTACTCGATAGGATTTGCATCCTGACTGATATTTTGACTGGTCATGCAGCTGAATATGGTTTAGAGGTGGACTATACCAAGATGCCAAAGGATACCACCGGCAAGAACAACGCCAAACCGAAGCAGAAGAAACCAGCCAAGTCTCGTGAGACGATGACCTTCAAACGAAATGGGCGTTTAACAGAGGGACATCTGACGCTGTTATTCTCGAAGTTGGTTAAGGATGGTTGGATAGAAGGCGAAGAGTGTAACTTCAAAGTCTTATTCTCGAGCAATCGCGACGAAGATTGTGAATTGACCTGGCTTGGACGTTATGGAAAGGGAACACTTGTAGAACTCTTCAGACAGATGATCAATGAAGATCTCATCACGTTGGCTAATGGCTTTACCCTCTCGGCTGTGCTGGAGGGCCATTTCAAAGACAAGAATGACCAGTGGATGACAGGACTCGATAAGGGTAACAAACCTAACGAAAGGGCAAAGCCCATTATCCGAGAATGCCTGAAGCTGATGAAAGCCGACCCTCAACAACTGTTTAACGGCGACTGGCAAGATGGCGAAGACTTTGCCTCAGAATACGACCCTTATGACCATCAGGATATGCAATTACATAAGCGTTAGGGAACTCATTAGGGAAATAGATATTTTTTTTCAATTTTTTGTTATATGATAGCGGAATCTCTTTAAATTCAGGGGTTCCGCTATTTATTTTTTTTCGTTTTTAGGGGACAGAAATGGCTGTTCCCTAAAGTTCTCCCTATCGTTTTCCCTTAAATCTGCGTTACTGTCGGGGTATTATGAACGATGTCTCAAACTGAGCATCAAAACAGTAACATTTAAATAATTTATTAAAGTATGGTTAAGAACAATCAAAACAAACAAGAGAGAATGATTCTCTCAGTGAGAACAAAGGCAAACGGCTATCTGCTGGAAGTGAATGATGAGGGCTATATGTTCTTTGATGTTCGGAAGTTGCTGGCAGGCATGTTCATCCATGTGGGGATGGAACGACTGGAGGCGATGACGAAGGAGGAGATCGACATTATGATGGCGGCCACAAAGGACGGCTCGCTGGTGAAACGACTCCAGGCTGAGGTGATGACACTGAAAGCCGAGATAGCTGAACAGAAGAAACTAATCAGAGATCAGAAGCGAGAGATCAAGGAACTGAAGCGTGAACTTAAAATGGAGGATTAAGAAGATGGAGAAGGTAATCAGAATTGTAAGTGTAAGGAACACGTATGGTATAAAGATAAAGCGTTGTTGTGCTAGCTGCCAGCACAAGTGCATCGAGAAGGATGGCACAAGGACCTGCGCCATGATGATGATCAAGGTGGAGCAGAAATTTAAGTGCAAGCAGTGGCAGATGAGCGACGGGCTGAAAAATGCCGGCAAGGGTGGCGGCACAGTGCGCCATCGTGAAACCAAGGAGGTTATTATTGACAATTAAATATTAATCGAGTCGGAGGATGAGCGAGGAAACGTGTACGTACGAATGAGCTCAACTAAAACCCCGCTTTCCCCTATGCTCAAAATTCGATCAGATTATGCGAAAGTTTATAGAAATTTCGGAAGAGGTACTCGTACGCCTCGTAAGTGGAAAGTGCGTAGAAGGACGTCTGCGTCGTGACGAGTGGACAGGTAAGGTAATGTTTATGGCATATAACCGCCAGCCACGACATCGCGAGAAGGACAAGTTAGTTAAGAAGCTCCCCTGGGGCTGGGTGAAGGAATCGCTGGAGCGCATCAAGGTGTTCGGCAGTTTCCCCAAGGATGTGGGAACGGCGCAAGTGATGGGATTGCTCGAGGAGCATACACGCGATGCGAAGAACGCCCTGATAGACCGAGAGCTGATAGAGTTTATGTAACGAGAGAAAGGAGGATATATGTTTAGTTATCAGAAGAATTTTGTGAATCCCACGTTGCCCGTTGACGAAGCGCAGTTTTATGCGCTCGTCAGGGCCACCAAGTGGAACGAGGCCATAGATAAGTATCGCGAAACTGGCGATGCCTCGCTGAAGCGCAAGTTGCCTGCGTTCATCTTCCAGGCTACGTTCGACGAGACAACCTCGAAGAGTGGAAAGACGGGTGCTTGGCGCAAGCAATCGGCCACACGACTGACAGGACTGGTAGTGATGGATATCGATCATGTGGACGAGCCTCGAAAGGTGTTCGAAGGCTGGGGGCCTGACAAGATGGGGGAACTTGGAATCCATTTGGTCTACATCACCCCATCAGGCAAGGGACTGAAGATCGTGTTCAAGGCTCGCATGGAATGGGGTAATCTTATTGACAATCAGCACGCGATGGCGAAGCTATTGGGCGTGGAGGTCGACGAGAGTTGCAAGGACGCCAGTCGCATGAGCTTCATCTGCAAAGAATCGGACATTTTGTATATTAACAACGAACTGTTTACGTATGAGAACAAGGAATATAGTGAGAAGTTCACTGCTGAGTATCGCTCTGGCCACAGTGCTGCTACTAAGAATGATGTTGTGGCCAGTGAGAGTGTTGAATCGCGTTCTGAGACTGCTGGCTCAGACGATTGTCAGGAACCTATAAAGTGGAGAGAGTATGATATACAGTGTATTATTGATCAGCGTTTCGCCGACAAGCTGCCCTGCGCAGCCGACAGTAACCGCCATAACGAAAGTCTCAAGCTGGCCTCTGACCTGCTTATACTCTTCGACGGCGACAAGAACCGAGTTCAGCATGTGCTCGAAGCCCAGCCTTGGGTCAAGGAGATTATCCAGGAGAGGAACGAGAACGTGGCGCAGACAGTGCTCAGTGCTGCTGAGCGTATGGCTGACCGAGAGAAGAAGTATCTCAGTCAAGCGCCAAGTAAGCCGATGCAGGAAGCGATCCAGAAGGCGACAGGCAAGACGTATCAGAGCATCACGCAAGCGCAAACGGCGGCGGTGAGCGATGATGACATCGAGCGCTGGCTCTGGGAGTGGGGCGAGCAGATCGAGGTGCTGGCCGATGACTATCCCATCCTGAAGGACATCTGCAAGGGACTGAAGAAGAACCAGTATCCTGCGGCCCTGTTCGTGGCGGGCGGACTGATGATGACACTCATGACGCGCTGCACCTACCGATTCTATCATCGTCCTGAGGAGCTGCGAAGGCTGAATAACTCCACCCTCATCATCGGCGATCCTGCCAGTGGAAAGAGCTTTGCCACGCGACTCTTCAAGCTATTGGCAGCGCCCATGGTGGCAGCCGACAAGGCTGGTATCGCAGCCATCAACCGCTATAAGGAGGAGATGAAGACTAAGGGCGCCAACAAGGAGAAGCCGGCCAAGCCCAAGGCACTCTTCAGGGTGCATCCGGCACGAACCTCGAACGCCCAGTTCATTCAGGACATGGTGAACGCTGTAGAGGAGGTGGATGGCGAGCAGATGCAGCTGCACATGCTGACTTTCGATACTGAGCTCGACAACACCATGACCGTTCAGAAGGGTGGTTCATGGATCGACAAGCAGTCGTTGGAACTCAAGGCCTTCCACAATGAGGAGGACGGTCAGGCCTATACCAACCTCGAGAGTGTGGTACAGAACTTCATCGTGACGTGGAACTTCATCTACACGGGTACGCCCATGGCGCTGAAGAAGAAGGTGAATGCCCAGAACTTCGGCTCTGGTCTGGCCACGCGACTCACTTGCATCCCTCTTCCCTCCACCAATTTCGAGATGATGCTACGAGAGAGTTGCATCGACCTTGAGAGCGACGGCAGGTTGAAGGAGTGGGCTGAGAAGCTGGATCGCATGAAGGGCGAACTGACGGTACAGAAGATTGTGGATGAGCTCTACGACTGGACGGCCCGTCGCATGATGGACGCCAAGGAGAACGATTCGAAGGCCGACGAGATGCTGCTGAAGCGCTGCGCCTACCATGGACTGAACTTCGCTGCGCCGTTTATCGTGATGCGCCATTGGGCCAACATCCGTCAGGAGGGCGACTACTGGTGTGGTGAGTTCGAGACCGACGATACGGACTGGCGACTCGCGGAACTGATAGTAACCATTCAGTACGCCTGTCAGCGTCACTACTTTGGAGCCCTGGCCGAAAAGTATTTCGACGACAAGACGCGCGATGCTGCTGCCAACGTGCAGCGTAGGGGCAAGACTATCGATGCTTACAACCGCCTGCCCGATACGTTTACCGTGGACGACGTGATGCGCTGCTTCTCGCTCTCGAACTATGGTTCTGCCCGTACCAGGGTGGTTCGTCTGCAGAAGGACCGACTGGTGGAGAAGGTGGAGGAGTTTGTGGAGAACGGCACCACCAAGGCCCGATACAAGAAGACGGGAGCTGTGATTCTCTGACGCAGCAACACTGCTACACAGCGTCACAGCGCCATAAGTAGAATTCAAACAACTAAGAATATGAGAGAAGTAAGTATAAACATGAACGCAAAGCTTTCCGAGCACTTTCAGCTCGGAGAGCTCTGCAAGACAAGCCACAAGACGGCCGATGGCAACATCCCCAGCCGCGTGGCGATAGAGAACCTTCGCAGGATTTGTGAAGACTGGTTAGAAGATCTTAGGTATAGTAATAATGTGCTGTATAAAGAGGTGGGGTCTGACGGGGGACAGGTTCTTGTCAGTGACAAGCGGCAGAGCCGAGCGCCTGTCAGCCATCAGCGCTTGTCCGTCTCTGACAGGAACCTGTCCCCTGTCAGAAACAAAATCCTCCAGGTCCTTCTCGAACCCATTCACATTCGGCCCAAGAGGCACCACCCAGTTCGTATCAAATGCCTCCTTAATGTATTTCTGCTCTAATCCCTCGTCCGACATATGCGCCAGACAAAGATAAATTCTCTTATTTGCCATATTCTGCATTTTATGCGAGCATCATCTTTCTTAAGATACGCTCTTCGTTTCCTATTATTGGGCGACAAAGTTACAAAAAAAACAATAAAAAACCAAATAAAAATTGCGTATTCTTCCAAAAAATGTGTAATTTTGCACCCGCCTTAACCATTAACAAGGCATTATAAAATGAATAAAACCGAACAAAAACAATACTGGACCATGCGGATCCGGCCTCATGAGAGACTGTGGCATATCGACTTGGGCGAAATCTGGCGCTATCGCGATTTGATAGAGTTGTTCGTCAAGAGGAATATCGTGGTGCAGTATAAGCAGACGATACTTGGCCCGTTGTGGTACTTGATACAACCCATTCTCACTGTGATTATGAACATGGTGGTGTTTGGGGGCATCGCCAAGATGAGTACCGATGGTATGCCCCAGGCCATTTTCTATATGGCTGGCAACATTTGCTGGTTCTACTTTTCTGATTGTTTGAACCAATCATCATCTACGTTTACAGCCAATCAAGACATGTTTGGCAAGGTGTATTTCCCTCGCCTCGTAGTGCCCATCGCTGTGGTGATTTCTAACTTGTTGCGATTTGCCATTCAGGCAGGCTTATTCGTGGTGTTGTATCTCTATTTCTTCTTTAATGGAGCAGATATTGCCATGAACTGGGCCATTCTGCTAACACCAGTGTTTATCGTAATGTTGGCAGGTTTGGGACTTGGGTTTGGTATTCTGATCTCATCGCTCACTACGAAGTATCGCGATTTTACCATCCTCTTTACTTTCATCGTCCAACTCTGGATGTACGCCACTCCGATCGTCTATCCCCTGAGTATGGTGGAAGATGGTACCCTTCGCACGTTGATCTTGGCTAATCCGATGACCTCCATTATTGAGGCCTTCAAATATGCCACCCTTGGTCAGGGTTATTTCTCATGGCTTGCTTTGGGCTATAGCTTCCTGTTTATGAGCGTTCTGCTGCTGTTCAGCATCGTGATATTTAATAAGGTACAACGTAATTTCATGGATACTGTTTAATATTGAAGATTGAAAATTGAATATTGAAAATGAAAGCCATAGAATTTAATCACGTAGGCAAGCAGTATCGCTTGGGAGTAGTTTCAACGGGCACATTCAGCCACGATTTGAACCGTTGGTGGACCATGAATGTGCTGGGCAAGGAAGATCCTTTCCTGAAGATTGGCGAGACGAACGTTCGCTCCACGAAGGGCGAGAGCGATTACGTATGGGCTCTGAAGGATATCAATTTTAGTGTGGAGCAAGGCGATGTAGTAGGTATTATTGGCAAAAATGGAGCAGGTAAGAGTACTCTGCTGAAGCTGCTTTCGCGAGTGACGGCCCCCAGCGTTGGCGAGATTAACGTCTGTGGTCGCATCGCTTCTTTGCTTGAGGTTGGCACAGGTTTCCACCCAGAAATGACTGGTCGTGAGAACATCTATATGAATGGTGCCATCATGGGCATGACCAAGGCTGAGATTACACGCAAACTCGATGAGATTGTCGACTTTTCAGGTTGTGAGCGCTATCTCGATACTCCAGTTAAGCGCTATTCTTCTGGTATGAAGGTTCGCTTGGGATTCTCTGTAGCAGCCCATCTGGAGCCAGAGATCTTGGTAGTCGATGAAGTATTGGCTGTTGGCGATGCCGACTTCCAGAAGAAGGCCATTGGCAAGATGCAGGATGTGTCGAAAGGCGAGGGAAGGACAGTTCTTTTCGTCAGCCACAATATGGCTGCTGTTCGTAGTCTCTGCCAAAAAGGTGTTGTGCTTCGTGATGGTATGACTGACTTCATGGGTACTGCCGATGAAGCCATCAACCATTATCTGAATTCGGCAACTTCTCAGATAGAAGGACAAAAACTGCTGACGGATTGCATCAGAATGAAAAAGAGTTATATATCCATTAGTGATTTGCAGATCAACAATACCTCCTATAATGATACCTCATTGAAGCAAGGCCAGGAAATACTCGATGTGCTTATTAAAGGTAAAACCACAGAGCCCATGAGATGCGAGATACAACTTGTCATTCGCAAATTGGATGGCACAGCTCTTGCCAGCTTTGCAGAAGGACGATATAAAAGTCATCTAACTAATATAGACATAGGTGATTTCACTATTGAACGCCACATCCGCCTCCCCAAATATATGGCTGATGGTAACTACTTCGTTGATTTTTGGCTTCACGAACCTGGCGTACAAGATTTCGTTGCAGCCCCCAGTGTTCAGGCGCTCCATATCGAAGGTTTTTATGACAATTATGCACGAAATCTAAGAATAGAGGCTGATGGTTTCATCGGCTTAGAGTCGGTTTAACAAGACGCTCATGGCATTAGACAAATAAGATATGAACAAACCATCTATCAGCATCATCATACCTGTTTATAATGTGGCCCCCTATGTTGAGGACTGCATCAGGAGCGTCATGCGCCAAACGTATGATGGTAAGATGGAATGTATCGTGGTAGATGATTGCGGTACGGATGATAGTATGGTGATAGTAGAAAGGCTCATCTCAGAATATACTGGACCCATTGTATTCAAAATCCTCCAACATACTCACAATCGTGGTCTTTCTGCTGCTCGTAATACAGGCATCAAGCAGGCTTCTGGAGAGTTCTTGATGTTTGTTGATAGTGATGACAGAGTTCACGATGATTTCTGTAAGGATGCCTATAACTGCGCCAAGTGTTATCACGCAGACTTGGTCATGTTCAGCCATATACGAATTAACAGAGAGGGCGATCATGAATTGGCAAGAGAATTCAGATATTCTACAGATGGAATAAAATCTCAACACGAGTTGATGAATATGATATTCGAAGATGAAGGAACTGCCACTTGGAACAAGTTATATCGAAAGAACTTGTTTGACGATATTTCTTTCCCTGACGGATTCCTATATGAAGATGAGGGTACCATCTATAAACTCATAATGAGAGCATCTTGTATATATTATCTTGACAAGGTATTGTATTATCACTATTTTCGCCCAGGAAGTATAACAACGCTCAACAACCAAAAGGGGTTAGATGACAAAGCAACTCTGAATCTGCAGCGTTACATAGATCTTCATGCGTGGGGATATCATTCTGACATTCTTGAACGTAAAATAAGAGAATTTGGCTTACGATACTTAATCAGGAAGAGAAGGGATCTTTCAAATCCTGACTATATTCGGTTTACTCATATCATTCAGGACACAAAACATATCCCGCATGGTTACCCCTCCAAACAGCTGTTTTTTATATATCTTTTCAAATACTGCCCATGGCTGTTTGAAATGTATTTTACGATGAAAGGAGTAAAAATATGAATAGTCAAGCAATACCAGCAAAGGTCGTAACAGGATATAAATATCTGAGGCGAGGACAGTTCCATGAGTTTTTCCGCTTCACTCGGCATTATATCTATGCTATAACACATTTCTCCACTAAAGGCAATCGCCTTTGGGAAATGCCCTCACCTCCCTTGGATGTAGAAGGGCTTAAGATTGCTGTCTACACCTGTATCGTTGGTGATTATGATCCATTGATTGAGCCTGCATTCATAGAACCAGGGATTGATTATTATGTTTTCACAGACATGGTATGCCCTGAGAATACATGCTGGAAGAAGATTGATATCACCCAATTTGAAGAATACAAAGCGTTAACATCCTCCCAATTAAACAGAAAGATCAAGATGCTACCATTTATGTATTTGCCCGACTACGATTACACGCTCTATGTCGATGGCAATATCAAGATTATGGATGCAATCACCCCGATGATCAAGGAGATGGGAAATCACGCCTTAGGTGTTCATTATCACAGAACCAGAGATTGTATATATAACGAGATTGTGAATATCGCCTATCTCAAGAAGGCAGATATGCCCCTTGTCCGACGACAGGTTGCGGCATATAAAGAGCAGGGATATCCACGTCATCATGGGCTCTATGAGAATACCATTCTGATCAGAAAGCGCGACGATCAGGCGACGTGTCAGCTGATGGAAGCCTGGTGGCAGGAATACGTCAAATACCCGACCCGCGATCAACTAAGCCTCCCTTACATCATATGGAAGTTAGGCTATGACAAGACAAAGATACATATCATGGGAATGAACCTATACCATAACCACCATTTTAAAAAGATTAGTACGCATTAATGAAGAATAGTCAGATAACACCGCTGGTATCCGTTATAGTGCCAGTATATCATGTAGAGCCTTATCTCAGGTGCTGCCTTGACAGTCTTCGCAAGCAAAGTCTGTCTGATATAGAGGTCATTTTAGTGGATGATGCCTCTCCCGATAATTGCGGCGACATCTGCGAAGAATACGCAGCCAACCATGCTCACTTCATGGTGCTTCATCAACCAGAGAACCGAGGCTTGTCAGCCGCCCGTAATCTGGGCATCAAGCATGCAACGGGAAAATATCTCATGTTTGTCGACAGCGATGATTGGGTACACGAGGATTTCTGTAAAGAAGCCTACGAGTATGCTGAATCCCATCAGGCAGATCTCGTGATGTTTAATTATAAGAAAACAACGGGAACTGATGACGCCATAGAGAAAGTACCTGCCGTCTTCAGATCATTCCGTGAAGGTTATCATGATCCTCATGAGGCCATGGATATGATCCTGGCCAGTGGTGGTAATGCCGCTTGGAATAAGATTTATCGGAGGTCTTTGTTTGATGATATCTCCTATCCGGAAGGTTTCCTGTATGAAGACACTGGTGCCACCTACAAGCTTGTTCACAAGGCGTCTCGTTTTTGTTTCTTGAACCAAGCGCTGTATTATCAGCGCAAACGCCCAGGTAGCATCACTACTACAGGAGTATCAAAGAAAGTGCTGCATGACCGTGCTATCTTGAATTCCCAGCGCTACCGTGATTTGGTAACATGGGGCTATCAGTCTGAGATGCTCGACTATCGGTTTGCGTATTTCGCTCTATGGTATTGTGTAAATGCAAAAAAGGATTTATCTAATCCTGATGATGCCTTTATCACCCAGACACTTCGATCATACCAAAAGTGCCCAAAAGGTTTCTCTTGGAAATTGAAGCTCTTATTTTATCTGTACAAATATAGTCCTCTTTTGTTTGAGTTGTTGTTTTCTATGAAAGGAGGTAGGGTATGAAATATGTATTCTTAGACGACAACTATGGTATCGCACATATCCTGATGCGTGATCTGGAGAACCATCCCGACTGTTATGTAGTCTATAAAGATCGTGTTCACAATAGCCGTCTTTTGAGTTTTCTTTGCCAATTATTGTTATGTACCAGGATCAAAAATAGATTCAAGATCCCATTCAAACGCCTCTGGTATAGATTATTATTTAGAATCCATTATAATAAAGACGTCAAAGTGATTGCGATAACCTGTGGTTGGTACCACAACGATTGGATTCAGTATTTAAAGACCACCTATCCTGAGGCCAAGCTGGTATTGGTCATACGCGATACGGTCCAGAGCAAGGAAAAGTTCAATAAAGAGTTCAAGATAGAAAAGGCCAAGCAGAAGTTTGATCTCATCTTGAGCTATGACAATTTTCACGATGTGCCTAAATATGGGCTCACCTATGCGCCGGTCTTTATGTCAAAGTTCGATGAGTTCTCTTCCCCACTCCAATGCAAATATGACATCTCATTCATTGCGGAGGCCAAAGATAGGATGGGCGTTGTGAACAAGCTCTATCAGCGACTTATGGCTAACGGGCTTAATAGTTTCTTCTACATCTTCCGTACCAAAGATTCCGATAAACTGCCTGGCAGCAACATCATCTATGCCAATCAATATATTGGCCGAATAGAGATGCTCCGAAAAGAGCTGGAGTCTAATTGCATATTAGAGGTGTTGAAAAGCGATGCCCATTCCAACACCTTACGTTTCTGGGAAGCCGTCATGTACAACAAAAAGTTGTACACCAACTGGGCAGGAGCGGTTGATTCACCGTATTATGATCCAAGGTATATGAGAGTATTCAGCAATCCAGAGGATATCGATCTTGATTTTATCAAGGAACGCATTGAGGTAGATTATAATTACCAAGGCGAATTATCACCTTTGAAGTTTCTGGAGATATTTGAGAAGTTGCTATAATTTTATTGTCCTGTTCTCCTATGATATATAATTCGTTCAATTTCATCGTTCTGTTTCCGTTGATCTTCTTGGTCTACTATGCTATTCCTTCAAGACACACAAAAATACGCAATTTCTATCTGCTTGCAGTTAGCTATCTACTCTACCTTCAATGGAAGCCAGTCTATGCCCTCATATTATTATTTGTCACGATAGTGACATATTATTCGGCCATAGCCGTAACAAGGGTAAAACACCGCAAAAGAGCGGTTACAGTCAGCGTATTATTGGCATTGCTGCCCCTGGTGTTTTTCAAGTATTTCAATTTTATCAACGAATCCGTCAGCGGGCTATTAGCTACTGTCGGATTGGCCTTCCAGTTTCCTGGTCTTAATTGGGCCATTCCTATTGGCATATCTTTCTATACATTCCAGGCATTGGGTTATTTGTGGGATGTCTATTACAAACGCCAGAATGCAGAACACTATTTCCTTGTTTACGCCTTGTTCGTGTCGTTCTTCCCATGCATTCTCTCAGGTCCCATCAATAAAGCATCTCTGCTTATTCCCCAATTGAGAAGTCTGCGAACATACTTTGATTACTATAAAGTAGTTGAAGGGTTGAGATTACTTCTTTGGGGTATGTTTATGAAGGTAGTGGTAGCTGATCGTGTTGGTATTTATGTCGACAAGGTCCTGCCAAGCTATGAGAACTATACAGGTCTGACTTGTTTCATTGCGAGTATTCTCTATACCATACAGATTTACGCTGATTTTGCCGGCTATTCACTTATGGCGATAGGAGTCGGTAAGACATTAGGTTTTGAGCTGACAGAGAACTTCCGTAGGCCATATTTCGCAGTCAGCGTCACAGATTTCTGGCGCAGATGGCATATTTCGCTCTCAACATGGCTCAGAGATTACGTGTATATTCCTATGGGAGGAAGTCGATGCCCAAAATTTAGAAACTATTGGAATATCTTCGTGACCTTTCTGGTGAGTGGTATCTGGCATGGCGCTAACTGGACATTTATCGTCTGGGGTATTTGGCATGGGTTGTTTCAAATCATTGAGAAGATGCTCGGACAGCAGAAGTGTAATTACGGATGGTTTGGGAAGGGGATTAAAATCATAGTGACTTTTCTATTAGTCAACTTTGCTTGGATTATCTTCCGGATGCCAACACTTACAGACGCGATAGGTGTCATGTCCAGAATCTTCGACACCACATCACCAATGACATTCTTTTACGACAACCGGAATCTTCCCTTTGCATTCATCGGTATTGGATTATTATTTCTTAAGGACCTGCGCGACGAATGGGCGCCCAACCGCTTCCCTCTCATGAATAGCCCATACATATCCATCAGATGGACTACTTATGCTTTTCTTCTCATGATGATCCTAACTACAGGTGTCTTGGGGGCAGACCAGTTCATCTATATCAATTTTTAGTTATGAAGAAGTTTGTTATTAAAGTCTGTTTATTTGCTATACTTATTGGAAGCATAGATCTGATATTTGGATATACGATGAGTGCCGTATCATTACAAATTGACACAAGAGCCACAGGTTCTGACAACTATATATGTGACAAGGCCATAGACGACATCCTGATTTTTGGATCATCAAGGGCAAAGAACCATTACAATGCCCAGATGATATCCGATTCGCTGGGGCTTTCTTGTTATAACTGTGGAGAGAGTGGATGTGGTATTATTCTGGCTTATGGCAGACTCCTCATGTTACTGGAGCGGCATACGCCTCATACAATTATATACGAAATAACGCCAGAGTTTGACTTGCTAGATAAGATAGATAACCATAGACACCTGGCTAACTTAAAACGTCATTACGACAGAGCTGGTATTGATAGCATTTTCTGGAGTGTGGATCATACAGAACGATATAAAATGGTGAGTGGAATGTATCGCCACAACACATCTTCGTGGCGAGACTTGTTTAATTATCTCCATAAACCATCTAATAACCCGGAGATTAGAGGATTCTTTCCTGTCAATAGGGAAATGGATTCACTGAAAATGATAATTAGACGTCCACTCCATCATATAAAAGAAGATTACGTCTACGATTCTCTCAAGATTCAGTACCTGAATAAGTTTATAGATAAAACTAATGGAGTAAATTTGATATTTGTGGTATCTCCCACGTGGTCTGGACAAGATACCATAGTATTAGATACAGTTAGACAAATATGCAAAGATAGGGACATCCCATTTTTAGACTATTCGAACAGTCCCAAATATATACACCACAACGAATACTTCTTAGATGGTTCACATCTCAATGCCCGCGGAGCAGATGAATTTACGCGCGACATCATATATGAATTACGGAAGAGGTTTGCCTTTACAAATAATTAGGCATCTAAATATCGAATTATCTTTGCCGGGTTGCCGGCAACAACACAGTTGTCGGGGACATCTTTCACAACGACACTTCCTGCCCCGACAATAACATTATTACCGATATGAACATTCCCTATGATCACTACCGAGGCTCCTAATAACACATTATCACCAATAACAGGACGCGCATGATTCTTCTTGCCGATAGTCGTACATTGCATACAAATAAAATTCTCGCCTATCGACTCAGCATTTAATATCGTCGAATATGGATGAGCACAATAAATACCTTTCTTTAAGATAGTCGACCTTGGTATCATGAACGTTTTGTCTCCTGGTCTATACCACCCACAAAAGAAAGAGAATAAAGAACCAGCCCTATGATAGAAAACAACTCTATAGTAGCTGTTGTTATGTAAGAAATACAGAAGAGACATCACATTATTGAAATTGATATGAAACCTCTGCCTTAACACATCCAAATCTCCTTTTATGATCTCCCTCTTATTTTCACAAAAAAAGAAAAGAAGCAAGTGAGGAATATACAGCCATGAAAAAAGTATAGTTTCGAAAAATCTAATTAAATCTTTAAGCCTACGCATAACCAATATTTATCCATTGATAATGATACCATCATTCTTGAACCCTACCAATACCTCAGGCAGATAGAAATCTTCAAGGCGATTCTTCTTGCAATGTTTGGTTATATTGCGAATAATCGCATTTTCTATTCTACGCCTTCTACCGCATTGAGTTTTAGAATGCCCATGCCCATCTGTATATCTTACACTTTCCACACGGCATTGATGATACATCAGATATACAGGCAACAAAAATTCGCCCATATAGGCAAGTGTGCGTCGTCCTCTGGTGTATGGTGAAGGCTTGATATATTTCTCACACTCAAACAACACGTCAAACAACCATTCTGCATACTGGTCGAACAGCGCCTTTTTACAGATAAACATATTCTTGGCATAAAGTGTATAACCATTGAGATACTCTAGTAGTGTTGCCTCATAGTCTGGATACTTCTTCTTCAATACCATCAGCATAATGGTCATATCCTCCACCGTAATAAAGTGTGTTATCTCACGCCACACGGGATGATCGAACATTAGTTTTATGACGATGGCGTCCTTCTGTTGCAATATCCGCTCTATATCCTCAGTCTTGATATCAAAGAACCGCCTGTAATGACAGAACCCAATATACTCCACATCCTTCAGGTTTTTCCATGCCCAATATTGGGCTGTCAGTTCACAGTACTGAGGATTCTTCTCGCTGATATTCTCCCCCGTATCATCACCTATCATATCGGCCATCTCCTCTTTATACTTTGAAACAACCCTACCTACGTGAATAGGCGTATAAACCTCATCCTGATTGACCGGCCCAGGTTTATGGCAAGCCACCAATATCTTGACTTTATCCATTATACCGCCATTTTTAATGTTTTCTCTACGATTTGGTGCATATCGTAATATTTGTATTCCGCCAGTCTGCCACAAAACATCACACGTTTCTCTTTATCAGCTTCAGCCTTATATAGTGCATACCTTTCACTATTCTTGATATCATTTACCGGATAATAAGGCTCCATGCCAGGTTTCCATTCCTGCGAGTATTCTTTTGTAATGACAGTCTTCGGCTGTGTGCCGAACTCAAAGTACTTATGCTCAACAATGCGGGTATAAGGATGATCATGGTCCGTATAGTTCACGGCAATATTCCCTTGGAAACTCTCCTGATCAAGCACTTCCTCTTCAAAACGCAGGCTACGGTATTCCAACAGACCATATTTGTAATCAAAGAACTCATCTATCGGTCCAGTATAAACTATCTTATCTGCCATGGCGTTGTATTTATTCCGATGTTGATGATAGTCCACATTAAGCTGAACTGTCACACCTTCCAGTAGTTTCTCTATCAACTTATTATAGCCACCGATAGGTATTCCCTGATAGCAGTCATTATAATAGTTGTTATCATAACTGTAGCGTACGGGCAGGCGTTTGATGATAAATGAAGGCAGATCCTTGCAGTCCCTACCCCATTGCTTCTCGGTATATCCCTTGATAAGCTTCTCATAAACCTCCCTGCCAACAAGAGAGATGGCCTGTTCTTCCAGGTTTTGGGGTTCGCCAGGCACCTCTTTACGCTGTTCTTCAATCTTAGCCCTCGCCTCTTCTGGTGTATTAGTGCCCCATAACTCATGGAAGGTATTCATATTAAAAGGCAGATGATACAATTGCCCTTTGAATGAAGCCAATGGACAATACCTGAAATGGTTAAAAGGAACCAACGAATTCACAAAATCCCACACCTCTTTGTTCGATGTATGGAAAATATGCGGGCCATACTGATGTACATTAATACCTTCAATCTCTTCGCAATAAAGATTTCCACCCAGATGCGAACGTTTATCAATCACAAGGACGGATTTCCCAGCCTCTTTTGCTCGATAGGCTATCATCGAACCGGCCAAGCCCGCTCCTACAATCAGATAATCATATTTTAAACTCTTATACTTCATCTCTAGTTTTTTGTGCCTAACATGGTTAAGGCGGGTGCAAAGGTAGTAAGAAACGGGGAGAGAACAAAGACATGCAGCTGTCTTTTTGTATTTATTAAGAAAACACGCACAAAAAAGGCTCTAACCATCGCCATGATGATTAGAGCCTTCATGTTATCTCGAGAGTCATAATCTAATTTCTCCTCATATAATTCTCTTTCTTAAGAAAACTCTTAAACAACACCATGCAAAGCCCATACCCCAAAACACATCCCAATGAATTATGTATCACATCATCCACTTCAGAGAAGCCTCTCCCCAGAATGAATTGAAGCAACTCAATACCAACAGACAAGCTAGCGCCCATATACAAAGTGATAAGCCACCCTTTTCGCAAAATGGCACCAAGCAGAAATCCTATGGGGATAAATACAGCGATGTTCAGTAGATTCTCAGAGAGCAGTTCCTTCTTACCTTCAATTATAGCAACATAACTCCATAAAGGGATGAGATTATACTGTGATTCAACATAAGGTGGTCGATAGAACACTGTTGAACAATACAATAAAACCACATATATCACAAGAATTAATCCCAACGAATCGCAAAGGCCTCTCTTAATCCCAAAGGACATAACCAGTAGAATGATGCCTAAACATAATAACAAAAACGAAGCAATCAGCACGCTTTCCGGTAAATACCCGAACGATAAAGCGCAATATACTTCAAGAGCCTTTTCCATTAGTGATTATTAACGTGCAGATGATAATACTTCTTCATAAACAGCAGATAGCCTACGACCAACAACCCGACTTGCAGGAATAACGTCAATGAATAAAACTTTTAATCACCTTTATTTCTTGGGCCACCCGATCTTCTTTCTTAAAATAGACCAGTAAAAGAATAAAGCCGGATTTGGATCATGCCAGTTGAAATAAGCAAAATCTTTTGTCTTTCTAAAATCATTAAGCCAGTGCCATATTGATAGCTTATTTGTTTTAACATATTTCATATCTGACAAGATATTCATCACAAAATGACTTTGATTGGCCTTCATTGAACATTTCATACTATTTCCTTTAGTAAAATCCTGATAGTAATAATAAGGATAGAACAGTTTACAATGAAACATCGAATAGCCGACTCCGCTACTACGAAAGTTCACTTCATTTAGAATAAACTCATCATTACACAAAAAGAATTCAATGTCGAATAATCCTCTATAGCCGTAATCCCTTATCTTCGACACAACTTTCTTGGCGAAATCAATAATATTTTTATCACTAACAAAACAGCGAAAGCATCCTGTCCCACCAGTATCAGGCCATTCCCTAATGTTCTGTAGAAGAACGAAAGGTACGTTCTCTTTGTTTTGAAGCATTGCCCCGTGAATAACAAATTGACTGTCATATTTGACAAATTCTTGCAAAAGGCAATTATTATACCCCTTCTTTTTTAGGATTGATATATAATCTTTCAACTCTGATATATTGCTACACTTGCGAATATCCCCCTTCCTTCCCTTATGACTAAGTACAGGTTTTACGATACACGGCATGGGAACAGCAGGAAACACTTTTTCTGTATTCTTGTTCGTAAAATCAAGCAACATAGTCCTTGCAGTCTTTATCCCTAAACATTTCAACCATTCTGCCTGATTATATTTATTCATAAGGAATGCTATCTCACCTTGCTTATTATTTATATGAGGTAACAAATATTTGCGAGACAATTCATCGTGATTGACATCAATAACATACATTGCATCATCTGAGGATGGACATATAAGGGGAGGCAGCTTTTCATCAAAGAAACATCCACGCAATAATTCGAGCGCCTCTTCATTACTAGTAACAACATCACTCCCGCCCAAATATTTTGATTTCTGGCAATAGTTGTTCTCTTTTTCCTTTGCAACAAGAATTAAATGCGGAAGTACTCCATTAATTCCAAAGGCTCGAATCAACCCAAGGGTATTCGGGTGGTTTATTCCGATAATGATGACTTTCCTCATGTAATTATACCTTTTGCAAAACAAAAATATGGTTCTCCTATCCTTATTTCTTTATCACTTTTCTACGAGACTTACCTTGCTTGATAATATATACACCTGGTTTTACGCTATTTAAGTTATTTCCACAATATACACCATATATAGTATAAATCTGCATGGATTGAGAATTATTGGGGACCCCTCTAATATCATCTGGCTTATTATTATAACATAGAATATTATCCATCCATACAAATCGCTCTTTAATATAGCGTCTTACATTCTCAACTTCCTCGTCATAACTACCCCATATTACCGGAACCTTCTGAATATGTTGATTCAATATTGGCCAACGAATAAAGTTATACTTTTGTGCAATTCTTAATTCATCCTTTAGTGAATCAACTAGGTGCAACATAAAGTCTTCATTAAAGCCTTCACTTCTTACTTCATACCATATATCCTTAATAATTTGCCTGACATCCTCATCATCTATGATCGAACTTACGAAGTCTTTCATACCGGCGGCACAACTGCCGCCATTCCTGAAAATAAAATCTGTCTTCTCATTGATTGGATATGTACGCTCGTCATTCTCAAAAGCTAAATCAAAATCCCAGACTGGTCCTACATACGTTACATCGGAGCCACGATCCTTATACATGTGAACACTATAATATGTATCAGTGTTTCCTGACATTTCACCTACAAGAAAATGCCTTACAAACGTATTGAGATCAAGATATTTTCTCCAATGACCCTCCATCGTATTAAAATATGATTCTATATAGGAACGCTGAGAGGAGGTAATGGACTTTTCGTCAGGTGTATGAATGGTTACAGGCTTACCACCTGCAGACTTGAACCAAGAATTCTCAAAACGGGCATAGGCATCAACTTCGAAATGATAGCCGCCTGTCAATGCCAGTTTCTCATTGTCCTCGGGCGTCATCTCTGTGATTTCAATACGTCCCTTATGCACCTGCACTTGGTCGCACAACTGATAGGTACCTTTGTATTCGCCATTGACCATGACATCAACAAGGGTTCCATAAGGTGTATATGGCATCTTCATCTTCTTGCTGATGCCAAAGGCCAACAGGTTTCGCATGAGAGTCTTGTCGCCATAGTTATTGATCAAGGTCCATTTTTTGGCTTTGGCAGGCGCATCTAACACCTGCTGCTTTTCGTCAAATTTAATTCGATAAGGTTTCTTCGGATAATTAATAGAAGCATTTCCTCGTAACCGGATAGTACCTGGTTCAGACAGCATCGTAGGCTTGTCTGTAGACAGTATGCTGATTGAACAAGGGATTTGATCAATTTTATCATACGGTTCTTTGCCCTCTAAGGTATGAATTGTGACGGTTGGAAGGTTGGTGAGCTGATAGAGATGGGTATCATCACCTACACCTGGCTGACCATAGCATGTCAGTTCAGACACATCACATCTGGATCCGGCAGGACTGACATACCTAACATACCTGAAACCTTTGGAATGCTGGATATCAAAATACACAACGTCGGCAGAGGCTTGGGGGTGCGTGACAATATAGAGCGGAAGGGCGTCCATAAAGTCTTCCTGATTCGCGCCTTCGATAATGCCCAAAGGAGGGAGTGGGTCTTGACCGTCTGTCTGATGCAGGGCAAGCCCCACCTTGGTGATGACATAAGGTTGACCTAAGTCTAATCCCACCCATCTTGTCTCGGTGGTAGCATACACAAACGCGCTATTCAGACAAACAACCAACAGTAGGAAGAACTTCTTAGGCACTACGTTTCTTTTCATGCAGATAATAATACTTCTTCATGAACAACAGATAGGCGGCCACCAACAGACCGACTTGCAAGAAAAATGTCAAATAACCCGGGAATGCAATATACCATATACAACAAACGGCTTGTAAGCTCATATAAATTCCAGACACTATCAGGTGCGGAATCTTTAACTCATTGGCCATGATTTGATATGCATGTTTCTTATGAGGCTTCATGAGATTCTCTCTCAACAAGATACGATGCAGGATGGTCAGACCGCCATCAACCATATATACAATTAACATCGACAACCAACTCATCGAATGACCTCGCAACGCCAATACTAACACAAAATATATAATTATAAATCCTATCGAAAGTGACCCAACATCTCCAGCAAAACATTTTGCATGTGGTCTAAAATTGAAAAGGCTAAAAACAATAATGGCAAGGATGACGTATCCAAACAAACTTTGAGGCGCAAAATGTACCTGATACTCACTCACATACAGCAGAGCAAATGCGACAACAAGAGAATAACCTCCCGTCATACCATTAATACCATCCATAAAGTTATAGATATTCATAGCGCCAACACAGGCAATTGCCAGAACTATTATCACATGTAGAGGATAATTCATCAAACCAGAGTGATTAAACATAACTAATATGGCAATAAATTGACATATAAGTCTAATTTTAGGACTGATATTAAGTATGTCATCGATAAAACTAACTACAGCAATAATTGTTAGTCCCAACAAACCACCACCCCAATGAAAATCATGAAAAACCGACCATAACAGAAATGCGACATAAAAAACAATCCCACCTCCTCGAACGACGACACCCGTATGAGAACTTTGATGGTGCGGCACATCAAATATCTTCAGTTTCACTGCAGCTCTCATATAGGCCATTTCTAACAGTAGCAAGACAACTCCAACTAAAACATATTCTATCGTATTCATCATTCTTCTAACATATATTTAATGGTCGACTGCAGGCCATCAACAGCATTTACAGGCATCTCATAGATTCCCAGAGCCTGTCGAATCGGAGCATTGTCTACCACATAATTCTCTGTAAGTTTAATCAATCGTTCCGTATTCAATGGAAGATGTAGCACATCACCAAGTTTTGCAACATTATTCATCACTCTACGTGGAATCCGCCATAGGCGAGCCTTCTTTCCAAGGCATCCACATATTATCTTAATCAGTTCATTTGTCGCTACCGGTTCATCATCGCAAACAGGATAGATGCCGCTCTCAACATCTTTGCCAAGCAGCTCATTCACAATGTAGCACACATTTCCAATCGAGGCAAAACTCCTTTTATTCTCAAAGGCAGCCAGCGGCCAAGGCAAGCCCATACTCACCACCTTAAAGAGAAGAATCAGATTTCCCTTATTTCCCGGCCCATGTATCATGCACGGCCGCAAAATGTACGTGGCCTGCCCATTCTTAATTCTTAATTCTTCATTTTTAATTATTAGCTCCTCCGCCTTGCGCTTACTAATGGCATACGGTGTATCTCCATCCTGTGCCTTAATCGAGCTAAAGAATATGAACTTCTTCGCCGAGGACTCAAGAAATCTATAATAGATCTGTTGAGTCAGGATTGTATTTACCTTAAAATATGCCTCAGCCTCCGTCGTATGCTTGGTATCATGCGCCAATCCAGCTAAATGAATCACCGTATCCACCTCTGGCAAAGGCTGATCCACCCGAGCATCCCATCGGATAATTTCATGCTCAGCCGATAATGCATCTATCAGATTCGAACCCACGAATCCATGGCTTCCTGTCATCAGAATCCTCATGACACCAATTCTTGATAGATTTCCAGATGCTTCTCAATGACTGAATCAATGGAGAAATACTCTTCAGCCACCTTTCTGGAAGCTACCCCCATCTGCACTCTTAAATCAGGATGATTAATCAACACCCTGATCTTCTCGGTCAATGCTGCGCTATCCTTTACAGGGACCAAGAATCCATTTACTCCATCTGTTACCACATCCCTACAACCGATATTGTCCGTCGTAACAATAGGTCTACCAATAGCACAGGCTTCAATCAGCGACTTCGGCAATCCCTCCATATAATAGCTTGGAAAAGCAAAAATGTAACTTTGCTGTAACAATTCCTTTATATCTTCTCTTCGACCAAGCCATTTAATGTATTGTCCATCACAGACTGCATCCAATTGTTCTCTGGTTATTGCTCCTGGGTGATCATCCAACCCGCCTGCAATCCAGAACTCTAATTGGTCTTCATACGCGTCTCTTAGTCTTTCTGCAGCATCTGTCAACACAAAAATGCCCTTTTCCACAATCATTCTGGCGGTCAGCAGAACCACTATTTTACCCGTCTGGGGTTCGGGGGTATAACCATATTCTGTCATATCTACACCTGAGCCCTTGATCATGCGGGCCTGAGCCTCGGTGATGATACGATGATTCAAATACAGCTGTCGGTCCTCTTGATTTTGGAAAATCACCAAGAGGTTCTCTCGGTGATGCGAGAAACGAAGCACTTGGGGGAGTACCTTTGACAACAAAGACTGGTTTTCCTCCGCAAAAAAACCGCCCAAGCCACTGATGGCATTCACCACACCATGCACCTTGGCAAACTTGGCTGCCAAGGTTCCCCAGAGGATGGTCTTGATACCCACATGATGAACCACGTCAGGTTGATGACGCCGGTAGAGTTTATACAGAAACCAACAGGTATTGAGTTCCTGCAGAAGATTCATCCCTGACCTCGACATGGGCAGATTCACTGTGCGCAGTCCCTTGGCCTCAATTGTCTTAAGTTGACCGGTGTCAGCCGTCACGATGGTCACGTCCCAGCCTTTCTGCTGGGCCGCCAGGGCAACTAGCAGTCTGTGAGACAAGAAGAACCAGTCGACATTGACAACGACATACAGTTTCATCCTTATGATTTTTATGCCAGCAGATCTTTCATACTTACCAGTGCTATAGCTAAATTTACCAAAAAATAAAAGCCTATAAACACATTCGACAACTGGAAAATGATTGAGAACAGAAAAAGCACTTGCATAAATCCGATAGCAGATTCGATATTCATGGCTATGATTCGTGGCAGACTAAAGTTCCTTTTGTCCATCACCGACAACACCTCATGCGCATCACTGATAGCACGTTTCTTCTGAGCTATCAGTCGGGGATATATGGACAGTAGGGCTGTCAGGCCTCCCAAAATAATATTCCATTCTGCAGGCCACAAACGAAAAGTTGCTTCCTCGTTGAATCCAGCAATTCCAGATGAGAAGAAAACAAGTGACAAGGCAAGATACCCTCCCGCCGCATCCCACAGTTCACCACGTTTCGAACATTGTTCTTTGCATCGAGCAATATTACCATCCACACAGTCCAAGAGAGCCCATAAGAAGAATCCAAACCACCCTGCTATTCTCCATCCTAAAGTAGGTGCAAAAGACACAAGAATAAAACCAATAAGCGTTGTTATCATTGAGAGTGCAGTGACAGTCGTGGGCATTATTCGTGTGTTCAGAAGCGGCTTGGTAGCCACAACCGACAAAGGTCGCACCACATAGTACAACCATACATTCAGTTTATCTGTGTTTCGTTTTGCCGCAGGGACGCACTTGTCATAAATTTCTTGATAAGTCATCATTTTATACCATCTTCAAATATAATGAGGAAATAAGATTTATACTCGTTCTCATATTGTATTTTGATTCAGCAATAGTCTTGTTATATTTCTCTCTTTCGACAGGTTTTAGTCCATTAATAGTTCTTGCCCATTCTGTAGGATTGTCATTTAAAGAATGACGATGTATTAAATCTGTCATATCTACTTCTTTTGTTATAACATCACTCATCACGATAGGGAGTCCAGATGCTTCAGCCTCGACAACAGATATTGGAAAGCCTTCAAATAATGATGGAAATATAAATACGTCCATTGCCATCATATACTCATTCGCGTTCATCACGACACCTGGGAACTGTATCTTATCAAGAATACCAAATTGCTTTGCCTTTTCTTTAACAGAAGGCATTAGTGTGCCCTGTCCGCAACATACAAGGTGAGCCTTTGGATTTCGTTTTAACACTTCGCTGAATATCTCAATAAGAAAACGGTGGTTCTTAGGCCCAGAAAAAGTTCCTAAATGACCGCACAACAGTTCGTCATCTTTTACCCCCAACTCCTTGCGAATTTTGTAAGCCTTTTCCTTTGAAAACAGATAGTTCTCCACATTAATGGCGTTGGGGATGTCGTAATAGTTATTGTTTTTCCTATATTCTTTTCCAAATAGACGTTCTGCTGCCTTATCTGAGCAGGCAAACCAATAGTCAGCCACTCCCTTCGTTTTGTGTGCATAATATTTCTTCACCCACCTTTGTATGACATTGCCTCTATAGCCAGCACTATGGCTATGAGCAATTGTTGCACAACCATATTTCTTGGCGATTCGCAAATACACTGAAGCAGAGTTGGTTGAGTGGGCATGGACTATATCATAAGGATGAGTTTTAAAGAAATGATGCCATGCTTTTACATAGCTTGGATAATTATACACTTTGAAATATGGTAATAAATAAATATTACATCCAAGCGAGCGGACTGCCTCACCTATACCATTTGGCTTCTCTGTATCCACAGCCAGGTCAACCTGAAATCTATTAAAGTCGAGGGTCTTTATCAAATTAAGAACAAACGCCTGCGCCCCCCCCATGCCCGTGTTTCCCAGTACCATCAATATTTTTATTTTCTCTCGCATATTCTATGCTGGGGATTAAGAATTCTCTATCAGTTTGATGTATTTCTCTACAAAAGCATCCATCGAGAAAAGAGCCTCTGCCGTTTCACGACTGCGATATCCCCAACGGCTCAATTCTTCCTGTGATTTCTCGCACATAGCCTTTATCTTGTCTGCCATATCCTCTATGCTGGTATTGTCGAACATCAGGGCATTCTCCCCCTCCCTGACAATATAGGGGTTGTCACACACCCTACTGCATAGGATAGGCTTTCCACAACTCATGGCTTCACAGACCACATTAGGAAATCCTTCATAGTTACTGGGCAGACAAAAAATGTCACATTGTTGATAATGCTCCAGTATCTTGGGCGTAGCGGGATGGAAGGTTATCATATCCCCTATTTGCATGTCTTTCACCTTCTGAAGCACTTCTTCTCCGTAAGCCTCTTCACCCGTCTGCACATCACCATACCAATCGAAATGTACATTCTTTACTCCTCTTTTCCTGAGCAGGCCGACGGCATCTAAGAAGCGAAGGATGTTCTTCTGCTCGGCTACTCTGGCCGTAGTCAGGATTTTCACCATATCACCCTTCTCGGTATAGTTGGCTGCAAAATGTTTTGTATCGGTGAAGTTGGTGATGACAATGGTCTTCTGTTTCAGCCATGGGAAATGCTCTGCGATAAAGTTGGCCTGTGACTGCGAGTTAGGTACCACATAGTCTGCCTTACGGTACAGCCCAAATAATATCTTTTCCATCCTGCGAATACGCTGCGTAGTATTCCGCTCGCTCACGATGAGCCGAAACTTCATGCCCATAAGCCGCAACAGACAGCCGATGATGTTGGGACCTGTCTTGTAGGCTATCACACAGTCGTAGCCGCCGTTCTCCATGATATAGTGACGGACGGCCATCAGTTTCGAAAGAGGCGAGGACTTCACCTTCAACGTCATCGAACTAAGCCCACAACGCTGCACCAGTTCGACATAAGAGTTATGGTCATTGTAAGTAAGCAGGGTAACTCGATACCCTCGCAGTTTCAACAGCAGAGCCAGTCCTATCATCTGCCGCTCCGCACCTCCCATGCCAAGTGCATCTATCAGACAAAGTATTTTTTTCATATACTTCTTAATTCCGGATTCGTGAAGGCCTATTCAACTACATTATTTATATATGCCTCTGTGGCATTATCGCGATGCTTAATGATACACGGGTTTCCAAATACTACTGAATGACTCGGAACATCGCAATTAACAAAACAGCAAGGTGCTATAAGAACGTCATCTCCTATAACAATATCACCGACAATGGCCGAATTGATGCCTATCCAAACATTGTTTCCGATTGTAGGGCATCCCTTACGTTTGCCTCGGTTCTCTCTTCCAATTACAACACCTTTATGTATATTACAGTTCTCACCGATAATGACATTTTTATTGATTGTAATATTGAAAGCGTGCCCAAGATATAGACCTTTACCGATCTCACACTCTGGCATTATTTCCAGTCCATATTTAAGCCTGTATCTCTTTAATCTCCATTTATAGTATAGCATCCAAATCCTATTATTGCAGAAATGCGCTTTGCGCAGGTATTTCAAGAAATCCAAAGCCACTCCACTCCGATGGCCATATCTGCGTCTATCTGCATGAATATAAGTATCAATAACACGATGCTTCATACTTCAATTATCTTTTGTTTTATGGGTTCCAATATTTCCTCCCATTTCTGCATGATGATATCTAAACTAAAATCCTTGGATCTCATAATTGATTTTTCTCTCATACTTTTTAGTAGCCCACTATTGCTCATCAGGCTTTTTATCGCTACAGCCAAATCATCTACGCTATCTGGCTTACACACGATTCCCTCTTCATCGTTTCGTATGATTTCTCTTTGTCTTCCTTTATAGTCACAAGCTACACATGCGCATCCCTGACTCATGGCTTCAATGAGCACCAAGCCGAATCCTTCATAGCGACTACTCAGTACAAATATGGATGCCGATTGATAATATTGTTGTATATTGTCAGTAAAACCAGAAAATCGAACGGATGACTGAATATTCAATTCTGTGCAAATACTTTTCAGATAATTTAATCCTTCCCCTTGACTGTCACCAACAATGCATAACTCCCAATCTTCTGATGTCGGAATCACTTTTGCCCATGCTTTAACAAGCACATCAAATCCTTTCTCATACCATCCATCTATACAACCTACAGCCAATACAATATTCTTTTTCTCTATATTCTCTCCTATCGGTTCAAGAGCAAGCGGATTTGGTAAAACGGTCACATGTTTCAGTTTGTTTCCGACTACTTTTTTATCTGCTTGAGTTAAAACTGTAACATGGTCGTATAAACGATTAAGATAAATTTTCTGCAACTTTTTTGCTTTTTTTTCTGCATTTTGAGGACGCTCAAATGTATTATGTTCTGTTGATACTTTGTAACAATTCAATCCAATCATCGACATGCGCTTCCAATAGGCAGGTATCACATCAATGACGACATCAGGCTTTTCCTTCTTAAGTTGATTTCTAAGTTGCCAGCCTCGTTGTATGATTCTTCCGATACGATTCTTGACATGTGATGCCATGCTAACAAGTTTAACATGGTCCGGCAGGCTGTATGTATGGGGAGATGACCCGTCATAAATCATCACAACAACTTCGTATCCTTGTGAGACGAAGCCTTTCGCCCACATAGTTGCCACACGCTCTGCTCCTCCGCATGACAAATTGTGAACTATTATCGCAATCTTCATTAATGTGTTATCTTTCGTTTTAAACCGGATAATGGCCGACGAATCCTCCGCTGCCAAAAAACAAACAACCTTTCACTTGCCTGCTGGATTAATTTGTTGCCACAGGGTTGTCTCTTATATTCATCAAAAGATACTACTTCCTTTTTAACTATGTCTTGTAAATGATAGTACCCGCACTCTTTTTCTTTCTTTACCCATTCGTGTGCATGATAAACGTAAGTTGAATACCTTCCATTAGAGTTTGCACCGCCTCCGTTTCTGAATGGTAGGCATTTAATTCCGTGCCATAAATAAGCTTTCTTACTTTTTCCATCACTCATATATTTGAAGCCACACTCGCTTAATGCTATCAGCGTGTTTTCATCATAGGAATGAGCAGGGGCAAAAAAAACATCTGTATATATCCCGTGGTTTTCCAATATTTCTTTCCCCCTCCGTATTTTGACAATCTGATCTTCAAGCGGCAATCCCGCAAACTCAGAGTTCATCCTATAGTTTAACAATCCGTGATGAGGTGATGAGAAAACGTGCTGGTAGCCATGCATCGCGATGGTATGACCATCCTTTTGTAGTTCTAACAAGATATTCCAAAAGTCTGCATGAGGTTTGTCTATCTTCAAATCTGGATCTTGGTTGTCTGGAATTACTCCTAGTAAAGCTTTTACATTTGCTGCATCCAGAATAGCTTGGGCTTTACCCCATAGTTCCCAGTTCATTGTAGGACAAATATCGTCAAAACGAAGTAATATTTTCCTATCCATTAGTTACGCTTTCATTTATTGAACATCCTTAAACACAATTCCCACCATGTTACAACAAATCTATTTATATGTATTTTTCCTATGTATGTGTAGGATACTCATTACCCAGTTTAAATATTGCTTAAAAAAAGGCCTTCTATCATCTTTAAAATAGAGAAGGAGACCTTCCGATTTCATTATTTCTTTAAGCCATTTGAAAAAAGATATCTCATGACGAATTAGAGATAAAGTATGGTGCATCTCCCAAATATAATAGCCAGGATGAAACACATTAAATTGGGTGAGAGGAATTCCACACAGATCTTCGAAATGATTTAAAGGTAAATTTACACCATATTTATACACTAGGCTGTTAGCTCCATCATTACGCAAATTAATCTCTGTAAAATAATAATGGTCATCCATTTTACTATGCATCATTTCTACAGAAAAAAGCCCAATATACCCAACTTTGTTTATAAGGTTCTTAATAGGCGTAATTATGCTCATGTTTTTCAAGGGTTGGATATTGGCAAGGCATTCAAGCCCAACATATTTAGGATAAAGAGTCAGCTTATTCTCCACGCATGGAATAACGACCTCGCCTCCTTTCAATCCACACCCCAATACGCTTATTTCAAAATCCCTTTCTATATACTGTTGCAATATAATTCTTTTGGTGTGTTCTAATAGATTCTTCAATATAGGTATTAATTCCTCTTTACTCCTCACTACTCTCAAATCTTTTTTGAAGCCTTGGCTACTGATAAGTGGTTTAGTAATACACGGAAATGGAACAAACTCAGGAACGTCATCTATACTTTCTATAGGCGACGATGTCCATGGCACATCAAATCCCACCTCAGCAGCCAACTTTACCTGTAGTTTTTTATCACATAGTTCCTCTATACTCCATTTTCCATCAGTATACCCAAATCGCATATTATTTCCCAAAACATTTCGGTTACGTTCAAGAGCTATTGCGGCATCATCGCAACAAGCAATAATAACAGATTGTTCACTTGAAAGTTTTTCACGAATCAAATCTATGCAACCTTGTGGACTTGAAGCTGTATATACTCGTTGCACATATTTACTAGATGCTACCAAGCCTTTATTTGCCCCCCAAAGTACAGCTATTATCGGAAAACCTTCACGCCCCATAGTTTGAGCAATACCTGTACTATTAGTATGGTCTTTACCCAATACTATTATTTTTTGTTTCATATCTTAATTCCATCTATAATAGCTGCTTAACATTTTTACTTATTATAAATAATACATTCTCTATGGTCTGGTTCACAATTATTTTCTCTTCCTTATTTAACCCGAAAACATACACTAAAACAACAACCCATAAGGCTTCTACCGAACAAACAAATATGGTTTGTCCAATATTTAGCTCATATATTGAGAAATATAAGGGCCATGACATTGACAGAAGGAATACAACAATTATTGGAATAATTACAGTTCTTACAAATAATGGTTTATCAAAAGGAAGAATCTTTGAACAAAAATGGAATCTAACTATTAAAACAATTACTTGACTGACAATTGCTGCAAACGCTACTGAATACGGAGCCAACCCAAAATATAGAAAAAGAAAACTTAATATAAATCCAAATATATGACAAATCGTTGTTGCAATTTGAAAATTACGTATTCTACCTTCTGCATAGATTGTTGTCGCCAATGGTGAACTTAACGCCAAAAGTAAGTACGAAAGCAAACCATAAATGCTGAACTCTTTTGAATACTTTGGAACTATTGTAAGCCATGTTGATAATATCACATCTAAATTAAAAATTACAGGAACGACAAAAATTAGTAACAAAAAAAAGGAAAATTTGCAGGCCCTAAATAATAGCTTAGTATGCTCCTTCATCTCACCATTTGCATACGTTTGGATAAGTTGAGGATTAAAAGCTGTTTGAAAATTAGCAACAAAACCGTTTATTGTTCCATTTACCTGAGCAGACACTCCTTGAGCAGCATTTGCTGCTACAGAATGATAATAGTTTATTAAATAATTCTCCCCTTGTGTTCTACCAATTACTGTTGATTGACCAATCAAGCTCCATGTTGAAAATGAAAGTAGTTCCTTAAATAATCGTTTATCCCATACAAATTCATACTTACAATTTGCAAACTTATATTTACAATATACACCAGTAATAATATTTACAAGGACTATTGTCAGAAAAAGAAATATAGAATATAGAATCAACTTGTCGTAGTTACAATATTGGAGAATGAATACAGCGCAAAACCTTAGCAGTACCTCAATGATACTCACTATTGCATAAAACCCCATTTCTTCGTAAGCAATAATTGCAGCATTATATGGGATTCTTATCATATTCAATATGAAGACAAATATTGAGAATTGGAACACCCACTGGGCAGCTTCTTGCCGTTCTTCAGCTATATTGATTTGAGTATTCACAAACCATACACCTACTGTTTCGCCTATTATAATTACAATTATCGATAAAAAAACGAAAATATTAATGCTTGTGGAGAAAATGCGCCTAAAATAATTATTATCTTTTTCCCCCAATGCTACATTAATAAAGCGTTGTATTGCGTTTAACAAAGCCCTACTAATGAATGAAAAAAGAGTTATAAAACCTGCTACAAGGTTATATATTCCAAAATCATCAACACCTAACACATCAAGTATAATGCGAGAAGTGTAAAGAGACACAATCATTGTTAAGAGCATTCTTGCGTATAACATAATTGTGTTATGTGCAATCTTTCTATTATTTGCTGGCATTATGATTTTATCAATGTTCTATACTCATTATGATAATGATACTACGTCATCCTGTTAATCCAGTGGCAAACGCCTGTTCAAATAAATATTTTTAAGATGGTGTCCCACATATCCATAATACGCTCTAAATCCTACGAGTTCCTTTTCTTGAATAAATCACGAATAAACAGCAGATTTCTGATATATTGCTGTTGCTTGATCTTCTCTTTCATCTCGCACCACCAGGGACCTACCTGCCAGAAAGACTTGACGATATTTCTCATTTCTTCGACTACCTGGGGAATCTGATCCCAATATGGATATAACACCACCTGACGAATGTCGGTCTTACAGCCTCGGTCAAAGTCGTTCCACAGAAAAGATTCCATCAGATTGATGTCTTGATGGGGATCCAACTCTATATCATATAGTTCCTCCCGCTTGTTCTTCTTGGTGAATATGTAATAGTAATTATCTCTTACTATGGCAGTTTTTCTCTTCCACTGACGGTAATAGGCACAATCAATGACCACATATGGGAGTTTCTGGATCCTGCGGTTTAAGATGATATCCGACAACTGTACATTGGAGGTGACAAAATCAACGGTCTCCCGGTTTTCAATTCTGGGCGTAATCAAGGGGATTCTGGTGGCACGGGCATCTACATCGAATCCATAGGCCACCTTATGATGGAAGCCATTCATATGGGCATGGTCAGCCGTCACAAAGAGGCTCTCATCCCCGAATCTCTTTCTGAGTTCACCAATCAAATTGTCAAAAACATCGATATCATCACCATAAGAAATGCGACCCTGAATACAATGAGGCATGTGAATCCACAGGAAAATATCCTTATTCTGATAATCGATTGTATCAATCTCCTTGATGATTGTATCAAATTTCTCCTTAACCAGATTCTCATCTCTCTTACGATTCTCTTTATGATAGACGGCATTAATACCACACGACTGGTTAAACTTCAACGATTCATGGCGGATGGTATGGCGACCTGTACATTTGGAGTACTTATCGGCCTTGGTGACGTAATTACTGCTCCATAATAGATGACACTCGTAACCTCTGTCATAGAGCTTATCAAACAGGGTATCACCTTTGTAGGGTTCCACCTCCACATAAATGGTATTACCAGATTCGTAAGGATACTTACCGGTAAACATGGCATAAAAAGCCATGGCAGTTGATGGAGCAGCCGTATAGTGCTTATTAAACACTGTACCCTTCCGGGCCAGTTCATCAATATTCGGTGTCTTGGTGTATAGGCTGTTATACGGTCCATAATACTCTGGCAGTGTCGCGTCTTTCGACACCAGCACAATATGATTTCTTTTTTTACCTTCCATATTTCTATTTTACAATGTCCTCATAGAGGGAATGTATCGTTTCCTCATTCAGTTTGATAGGGTTGTTCTTCAGTCTGACAGGGTTGACTGATGTGCTCAGCAATTCTAGATCTGATGCTCGGTGATTAGGCTCTGATATTGGGTTGGCCATTTCCATCTCCTGCATCATCTGGCGGAATGTACCTATGGCTTCCTTGGGGTTCTCACAGCCCATAGCTTTTGAAATGTCGAGGAAGATATTCTTGAGATATTCACTTCCCCGGGAATCAAGGCATTGGTCCATGTGGTCTGTCATATAGGTCCATATCTCAGGCAGACATACTGCCACAGCATGACCATGAGGGAGTTTATACAAAGAGGTGATCTTATAACTCATGGCATGAGCGGCTGTAGTAGCAGTAATATTAATGGCTCTTCCACCATAATTAGCGGCGAGCATAATATTGACTGCAGCCTCATCATTATTGCCGAAGATATACTTGCGCCAGTTGGCCATGATGAGTTCTATGGTCTTACGGCTATATTCGTAGCTTTCTTCTGTGGAGTTAACACTCCACCAGGATTCGATACCTTGGCATAAGGCATCGAGCATCGTGCATTTCTTCTGATAAAGGGGCAAGGTCTTGAGAACCTTCGGCTCCAAAATGGCATAATCCGGGAGTATGCCATCATTAGTAACCGTCTGCTTGGCTCCTTCATAATACATCACAGCGTTGTGAGTGGACTCAGAGCCTGTACCGGCTGTGGTGGGAATAGCAATGAAGGGGAGTTTCGTGCCATCGCATTCTACCCTGGTGTTGACCAGAGGGGGAATAATGGCTGCATTGCCTTCTTTGGCCAAGACAGCCAATTTGATGCATTTGGCTACGTCTATAGCACTGCCTCCGCCAACGGCTAACAAAGTATTGCACTTTGTTATCTGAAAGGTATCAATACCTTTGCAGACATCCTCGTAACGGGGGTTGGGGGTGAAGTCTGAGAACTTCACGTAAGGGAAGTTCAAGGCTTCTATTTCTTCCTTAATGTTAAGGAAGGGATAGCTGCTATCGCAGACTAAAAAGACTTTTCTTGAGTCTTTTAATAAATCTGCAAGATGCTCTATTCCATTAAGAATAATTTGTTTCATTTCGTTCGTTTCTCTGGCGCAGAGAAAGAACCAAAGAGACATTCACCCAACCAAGGCCTTCCCTCAAGGGAAGGATGCAATTGACTACGTGCAGAAACCGCACTTCGTCAAGATTTTGGTAAAGTTCACAAAGCTTTCGCCCTGCGGGTGAACTTTGGTTGTTTCTCTGCTACCGCGGTGTTGTTATTCCTTCAAGAACTTCATCAGGGCCTCTTTGTTTTCGATGGGGGTGGTGGTGGGGCGGCCTAGGTCTTTGCGATTGCCTTTTTTGACTTTTACTTCTAAGAAGATTGGGGCTTCGCCTAGATTGGAGAGTTGTTTTTGTAAGTCTTCCTTGGTGGAGACACTATAAACAGACTGATAGCCTGCGGCTTGGGCGATGGCGGGGAGGTTGATTTTCAGGCCGACGGTGGGTTGGCCGCCTACTGAGTCGTGGGCACCATTATTGAAGACGACATGGATGTAGTTTCTGGGCGCTTTGCTTGCTACAATCGCCATAGAACCCATGTGCATGATGCTGGCGCCATCGCCGTCGAAACACCATACCTTGCGATCTGGCTTGGCCAACGCAATGCCCAAGGCAATCTGAGAGGCATGGCCCATGGAACCGACGGTCAGGAAATCACGCTCATGACCTTCATTCTTCGCCGTACGATACTCAAAGAGTTCACGACTGATCATACCGGTGGTTGAAACGATGACATCCTTCTCGCTCAGAACTGATGCTACCGTCTGAATGGCTTCTTCACGACTCATCGTCAGATTATTCTTCTCTACGTTCTGAAGCGTATAGGCATCGAAGGTATCTTTTTCGATGACTAGGGCATAACACTGTTTGGTGGACTGCATATAGGCGACTGCCTTCTTGATTTGAGCCTCTGCCTCTGCTTCATCTTTACTCAATACTGTATAGTCAATGCCCATTACTTTGAGCAATTCAGTCGTCACCTTGCCTTGCTTTACATGCTGAGGTTCATCATGCACACCGGGTTTACCACGCCAGCCTATCACCAAGAGCACAGGGATGTTATATACATCGGGATCTGTCAGCGATGCTAAAGGGTTGATGATATTACCCTCGCCTGAGTTCTGCATATACACCACGGGGATCTGTCCGGTTGCCAGGTAATGGCCGGCAGCCAGTCCCATAGCACCGCCTTCATTGGCGGCTATGATATTGTGAGCCTCATCGGCATGGTCTGTGATATAGGCACAAAGATTCTTCAACAGAGAATCAGGCACACCAGCATAGAAGTCAATCCCATTGCTGGCCAATGTATCATAAAAAAACTTCGGTGAAATCATTTTTCAATTTTCAATCTTCAATGTTCAATGTTCAATTATGATCATCATTCCTCTGGAATGAGGGTGATAATATCCTTGAGGGCATACACTTGTCGTCGCACTCCTTTATCAACCACTTTAATCGGGATGGCCAAAGCATTCCTTGGGGTCACCCCATTTTTGTAACAGGGAGGAAAGTAGTATTGTGTTATACATCACACTGACGTCTGACATTCCAAAGCATCAATATCATGCAGTTTCAAGCCTAATTAGAATAGGACACGTCACATAATCGCCGGCAAAGGTACGAATAAGTGAGCAAAATGCAAAATAAATCCGTATTTATTTTCATTTTCGAACGTGAGTACCTTCGAAATGCATCCCAAAAGTCTTAAAAAACATGAAAAAAGTTTTATAGTTATTATTATCGTTACTGCATGTTTTAACTATCATTTATTTAAAAAGTCTTATCTTTGCAAGCGTGTTCACGAAGAGCACGTATTATTAATCAATTATCAAAACAATATGTTCAAAAAGTTATTAATTAAGGAGATCGTTAAGATCATTCTCGAGTGTGTCAGACGCGAAAAAGGCCGTCTGACCAGAATCAGCAACACCTGCAACATCAATCGTGGCAAATTTACCACCGAAGGTATGGCAGGGATGCGAGTTTCTCAATTTATTCTACTTTTCTTTGCCATCTGTCTGAATCTGACAGAGAAGGAATTCGAAGCGATGATGAAGGAAATCTATCACACGATTGTCGACAAATCCGCCGAGTATGACTTCACAATTTTTAAGGACGACACCACCGAAGACAATTCAGACAACGAGAAGAAGAAGTAACACACTTTCGATCAGGATAACAAAACACTAAACTAGAAATTACTATGTCTAAACAATCAGTACGCATCTTCCAGGAGATGCCGCTCATTCGTGAGCTATTAACCAAAGCTGTCGAGGCCTATAACCCCACTGGGGATGATAGTCTCGACCCATCATTGAAAGTCTGTCTGCTCGAGGATGTCCCCGGGCAGGCGGACACTTTTGTCACCTGTCTTTATGCCATTGCCCAGGATATGGACTTTGGCGAGTGGAACGATTTCTGGGTCGACATGGGCATCCGCATCTTCGATGCCGAGAACGAATTCAGATATGAGGATTTAGAATCAACAGATGACGAAACCAACGAATTTTAAACCAACAAAAAAATCATGACTGAACAAAAATCACTTGTTTTAGAGGAACTCTCCTATGCAGGGGAGGCCTCAGAGATTACACCCGAACTGATTGAACTCGATCAGTGTCGTATCACCTCAGAAAGCACATTGCCCGATGAAGACTTTATGATGGAGCTCTATGGCAAGAAGTGTTTCCCAAGGAAGGATCTGACTACCTTTACAGGTCCTGCCAAAAGCGGAAAGACATTCTGGACATCGATTTTGATGGCCTGCTGTGCCAAGGCAGCCGATTCGGAGCGTAAAGTGCTCGAATTGCAACGTATCAGAGAAGAACCACTCAAGGTAATGTGGTATGACACCGAACAGAGCAAGCAGACCACGAAGAACATTCTTGCCAACAGAATCTTCAGAATGTCTGCCGAAAATGCAGAAGCATCCGATGACACCCCTCAACCAACACCACTCGACCAACAGTTCTTTGTGTTCAACGTCAGGGCACTCACCTGTCAGGAACGTCGCGAAAAATTACCTCTGGCCATTAAGACGTACCGACCAGACATCGTCATTATCGACGGTATTGCTGACCTGTTGCCCGACATCAACGACGGTCCGAAAGCCACCGATCTGATGGAACAACTATTACAATTGGCCGATGAGTACAACTGTAACATCACCACCATTATCCATCTGAACCGAACTGGTGAGAAAAGTAATCTCAGGGGATGGCTTGGTTCTGTGATGCTCCAGAAGTCATACGAAGTATTTGTCTGCGAGAAACTGTATGGTACTCCGATCATGTCTGTGGAAATGTCGACCTCACGCAGGAACTACCTCGACGAGAAGCTTTACTACAAGGTGGACGCCCTGGGCATCCCATACATCATCGACAAGCCAGATATTCAGCCACGTAACGACAAGGGACAGTTCACTTCGAAAGATGCCGATAGGACTAAGTCAAATAATTTCAACCATGAATACTTCATTGATAGTCCCCAATCGGAACAGGGATGGGAGTGGAATCTCCCAAAGCTTTTCTCTGACGCCATGTCGGGCAGAGCGATGGCTGGAAGTGATGATTTGATGGCGGCAGTACAACGGCTCAGCAATATTAAACAGAAGCAATATTATTACAAAGTGCTCAGCGAGGCCGAGAACAAAGGTATCGTCAAGAAAACCTATGACCGTAACGGACGCATTGCCATCATCATGCCACCGAGGTGAGCTATCCCCCTCTATACATGCCCTCCCCTCTGTAAAGAGGGAGGGCTATAGTATGAGGGGTGCTCTCCGAGGTGTGCCCAATTTCTCATTCAGGGCCATCCTTGAGTCATTGTACGAAGAGTCATTCACCCTCTATCATCCGAAATCGCCTATACAGTGTAGCCTGTCTATCACAAGCCAGTTCTGCAAGGCACTTGTCAGTAGCGGCTATCTATCGTTCGATCAGATGCTCAATGCCACCTGGCGCTATCGGCTTGGAGAATCGAAGAATGGCGGTGTCATCTTCTGGCAGATCAACCGTGATGGATGGCCTCACGATGGAAAGATTATGTACTACCTCCCTGACTGTCACCGTGACAAGAGTCGTAACCCCACATGGGTAAGCTATATCCTCGCCCATCGAGAGGGATATGAAAAGGGAGGGTCATCGCATTGTCTCTTCGGTCTGCATCTTCTTAGAGAGGCTGATAAAAACGTCACCATCGCCATCGTAGAGGCAGAGAAGACTGCCGTCATCATGAGTGAGCACTTTCCTCAGTACATCTGGTTGGCAGCAGGCGGATTAGGAGAGCTACAGCCCGATAAATTCCGTCCTCTGAGAGAACGTAAAGTCATTCTCTTTCCAGATACCGACCCAGATGGCATCGCATTCAAGCGATGGAGTAACATCGCCAAAGAGGTCATGAGTGCCATCTTCTGGGAGGACTCCCCTCCTATCCGTGTCAGCCCCATCCTGGAGCAGCATGCCACACAAGAACAAAAACAACGCAAAATCGACCTAGTTGATTTTATGTTTGATTCTTGCAAACCCCAATCTGAATAATGCAGGTTTCACCTGCAGGACCTCATCTTACCCAACCCTCTCTTACCGTAAGAGAGGGCTTCAGACCACTCTCCAAGCCTCCCACCCGCTCGGCTTTGCCGCTTGCTACCGAAGGGACGCAAGAATCTTGGCAAGAATAACCCTGCATTATAGCCGTCCCTTATAAAAGGACTCTAAAGGTATGGCTCTCCAGCCTGTGTCCCTTCGGGATTCGCCATGGGTTTTGAATGGGGCTCCTCGTCCCATACCCTCGGTGTTTTAACAATGGCATAGATTATTTAAAAAACACCCCGACCCTTTGATGGGTCGAGGGTACCTATTTAAAAGAGCGACAGGAGGAGCGGTTGCATCCTTCCCTCGGGGGCGCTCGACCTCTGGTCGCTTGCTACCAACGGGACGCAAGAAGGCCTTGGTTGGGGGAATGTCTCTTTTAGTTCTTTTCTCTGCGCCAGAGAAAAGGACAAATTGGGGCCTGGGGGTATCCCCCAGAAATATTATTAACTTAAAACAATAATAAATGCTTTATAAAGCAATGTATAAATCCGAGCTAGCTCGGTTAGCCGGAGTATCGTCTAGAACTTTCGCCAGGTATTTAGCAACTCGTCGCCAGATCCTGAGCGAAATGGGCGTTTCGCAATACGCCCAAATGCTCCCACCAAAAGCAGTAAAGTACGTCTCCGAAGACTACTGTATCGATCTCCCTGAAGAGATCGAACGCCTAAAACACATTAAATTTGTATGATGTCTGCCGAAGCCTGCCAAAGGTCGACAATGCACTTCCGCATTGTTGTACCTTTGCATTCGGTAAGCAAGCCGGGATGTTACTTACGGTTCATCCAGACGTTCCGAACAACTCATTGAGATTATCTCTATACCCCTATAGAGATTATTCGAATGACACGAAGAGACTATCCGGATAGCACATCGGAACTATCTGAACGACCGTAAAACTACCCCCTCGCTCGGCTGCCAAGAAAACTATTCAATATTCACTATTCATTATTCATTTGACATTATGTCACAGAAGTTTATTAAATCAAAGAACAACAACAAGTACAATTCGGCTTACGGAAAGTACTTTGCCGAGGCTGTGTACGACAGCCATTTTATTGGCACCGAGGAGCTCGCTGAGTTCATCCAGCGCCAGGCCTCCGTGAAGAAATCGGATATCAAGGCCGTGCTCCAGGAACTTGGCGAGGCCATGAAGCACTTCTTCGAGATGGGCCAGAAGATCAAGCTCGACGGTATCGGTATCTTTAAAGTAGGTTTCTCAAGCATTGGTGTTGAGAAGATCGAGGATTGTGGTGCCGCCACCATCTCTACCCGTCGCGTTCTGTTCCAGCCCGAGACCAGTCGTGTGGTTGTGGGCCAGGAGACCAAGGGCGGAAAGGTTAAGTTGAAGTACGTGAATGCCATCACGCTCCTCAAGGATGTGGTCTTCGAGGAGACTCACGACAACGCCATGAATGTCGAGCCCGAAACTCCCGACACCGGAGATTAATGGAGAAAGGGGGCTCCTCGCCCCCCCACACCCCTCGGTGTTTTAACAATGGTACAGATTATTAAGGGGAGCAGTCGCTGCGCTTCTGCCTGTAAAGCGACCAGCTACGCGTAGTCGCAAAAACCATGGCGAATCCCGAAGGGACACAGGCTAGAGAGCCATACAAGAACTTTGATGGAGGCGACCAGTCGCCGGAATCAATTACAACCTACCGTCAACGATTGGCGGGAGGCTTGGAGAGTGGTTCGAAGCCCTCTCTTACGGTAAGAGAGGGTTGGGTAAGTTGAGAAGTGCAGGGCTTGCCCTGCCAAATCCCCCCCTTATTTTAAGGGAAATTGTTTAATCTTTAAAAAATGAATGAAATGAAGCTTTTTAAAAATGTAACAACCGATAAAATCGGAAATTTTATTCTAACTGTAATAACTGCTTTTGTATCAACCTTCTTGATGCAAAGCTGCGGCCTTCCTAACGTACTGTAATGCCAATGAGCAAGCTGAAACCCATGAAAGAGGTCGAATTCATCGTCCTCCACTGTACTGGGACACGCCCCTCGCAGCGAGTAACCCGCGACGACATTGACCGCTGGCATCGCGCTCGTGGCTGGCAGGAGATCGGCTATCACTGGTATGTAGATCGCGATGGTGAGATCTACCCTGGTCGCGATGAACGATATGCCGGAGCCCATGTGCGGCACTATAACGAACACGCCATTGGCGTATGCTATGAGGGAGGCCTCGATGAAAAAGGGCGGCCTGCTGACACACGAACGCCCGCCCAAAAAGCGAAACTCTATTTCCTATTGAAAGACCTCAAGGAGTCATACCCCCAGGCTAAGATCGTCGGCCACCGCGACTTCCCCAACGTCGCCAAGGCCTGCCCCTGCCTGGATGTTCAAGAGGTCTACGCCGATCTTATCAACCCAAAAGAGTACTAACATGCCACTATTCCTATTCCATCGTCCCCGTGATGACAGGTTACCTGATCCAATTATCCCCCACCTAATAATGGAAATATCAATCGTTTTATGCACAATTTTGTTAAAAATGCGCATATATGATTAAAAAAGAGTTGAAAATCTTGCAATAATTCGCAAAAATATCTACCTTTGCACCGTCTTTACTCAAAGTAAGGAACCTACAGAGGTCTCGGACGCTGAACCAGTTAATCAGCGTCCATTTTTATTTTTCATCATTTTCAGATACTATGTTGTGTTTACGTTTGTGTTTCTCTAAACGATAGTATTGGAATAAAACAAAGGCACCGGTTAATTATATTACCAATCGGTGCCTTTGATAAAAGTATACTACACTCTTTTCTATTCTGGGGGTATCTGAATCCCATAGCAACCATCCTTTGGACACAGCGTGACCCGATAAGTCTCTTAAAACTCTCTCCCCGTTCGGTTGCCCTGCGTAGAATATTACATCCAGTCTCCCCTACAGAAACACCACAGTCTCGCTGGTCACCTTATGCCTATGTATCGGCAGTCGTCCTTAAGTCAAAGTTCGTCCGCAGCCTCCCGCTAGAGCAAGCCTTCCGATGCAACTCCTCTAGTAACTCTCCATTTATCAGTTGCACTTTCAAATTTCACATTTCCTTATATGTGGAGTTCATAAAGTATTAATATCACTATAAGTCTTAATTGTTATGTTTCATCCTCTGAAATGCTTTCTTGTTGGCAAGCATATTTTAAACTGTAAGTGTTTGTTCCAACAGATCCAGCAACTTTTTGAAATCCTCCATGTCTGCATCCGTGGCCGTAGGACAAAACGCAGGCAGCAATTCTTCCTTAATTTTCGTCTTCACAGGCGGGAACCTCTTAAAGTTAACCCCATTATACGCCGTATCAATAAGATTCTTCCCCAGTTCTTTCACTTTATCCTCTTTGAAATAGTCTTCAATCAAAAAGTCACCTCCTGCCGGTGCATTAGCCTTCATTGGTAACATTACAATAGAGGCGTTGGTAATAGAAGGAATTGTTTTTGCGCCCGTAAAGTCAGAACATTTCAATTTATCGTTCTTTAATATCTTCCTAGCACAGGTCAAACCCGCATCATCCCTATCCACCAATCTGATAATCTTTCGCCCAGCAATTGGTGTTATCTTTGACATGAAGTCCAAATCTGTATCACCATCCGTACCACTTAATTCCACGAACTCCACTGCTCCTGCCAATGTAGGATAGTTGGCAGCAAACAGTGACACGGCTTTCTGGATATACTGAATATCTGTCTTTCCCTCCGTCAATATTAGATGCTTGTTAGTAAACAACATATTAATAAGCACAACATCAGTAGCCAACTTCTTACCTGCTTCCAACTGATTGTTCACGGCTTCGGGTTTTCCGGAATTCATCAAGATAATGGACTGCGCATCCACATCCTTGCAGACAGAAGGCGAATGTGTGGTGACAAAAATATGACGGTTCAGTTTGAACTGCTTGATGGTCTCAATAATGTTCACTTTATTATCTACATGCACATGCGCATCAGGTTCATCCAGCAGAAAGAGAGTATCCTCATGTCCTGCCAATTCCAGTGCAGCCCTCACCAACAGCCGCTTCTTCAGGCCTTCACTCATGTCTTCGATAGTCAGGTTAGTATTAAACTTCACCACAACACTCTCAATGATTTTACTGTTCTTCGGTGAAAAAGCAATATAGAGGTACTCGAACAACTGCTGTGCATCAATATTGGCATTGTCCAAAATCTGCTTGAACTCATCCAAAGTATATTCTGTTTTCCCGTCTATCTGATGTACGAACTGCAACACAGGATTTATGGCAAAATTCGCATACGTCTGACTATCCTTAAAACCGAATTTTAACGCATTAACCTGCTGGATGCCTACACCATGCATCAGAAAGTCCTGGACATCAGGACTATCGGAACACAACAAAGACAGAAGTGCCACATCCCAGTAGAACCTGTTTAGATAAAGCAACTTGGGGAACACAGTATTCACATTCACTGAACCCTGTTGCTGATTCTGATTGATGTTGGAGATAAAAGTGTCATATGAAGGTTTGTAAAAGTTATGCCATAACCGTTCGGACTCTCCACTATAGATGGCTATCACACGTTTGGGATAGTCCATGGTGTTATTCACGCTGACTGCACTGCCGTTTCGTTCCTCCGTCAAATGACCATTGTAGAACTTCATCTTATTAGTGTTGCCATCAGCCTCCCATTCAATTTCAAAGTTCGATCTGAAATCAGTCTCTCCGCGAAATAGGTTTTTAAAGACGTTGCTGATAAACTCCAGCACATTGCTCTTGCCGCTGCCGTTGTTACCAATCAGCAGCGTCAGGCCATTATGGTTGGCAAGGTCGAAATTCTGCCTTTTGATATTCTTGAATTCCTCTATCCAAAGTCTGGTAATCCTAATCATTGTTGCTCAAATAATTGTGATTCAAATTCTCTCTTCGCATTCTCACGCTCCATAGCAATCAACTGACGGGAATTCCACAATAACTGTTGTTTACTCTTAAAGTAGGAGCCCAATTGTTTCTTTACATCCTCAGGAGGATTGGGTATCATTACATGTAGAAAATCGCTTGCATTGATACGAGGTAGCCCCGTACCTGTGATATGCTTCCTTATTTGTTCCTGCACAATATCTGAACCCAATATACACTCAAAATAATCTTTATCCACTCCAGGCTTCAGTGAAAACACAAAAAACTCCGTGGAGCACACAATATTCTTTCCAATCTGGTCGGTGTTCACCCAATACTTGTTCAGGTTGGGTCTTAACCTTCCGAAGATGAAATAGTTGAAAGGTACAGCATATGCGTTGCTTTTTATACCCGCTCCCCGTTTCAATTCATAGCCAATCAACCGTCCCGTATTCTTCTCTACTGCATCCATACCAATATACAGGAAATTTTCTATTGGCTGCTGTTTGGGCGTAACGCGGAGTGTGTTGTCTTCAACATCTTTCTGGAAAGCCTGCACCCAATCACCCAATTTCACCATAGGATAATCTGATTTGATTTTCAAAGCTTCCAATGCTGTATCCACGCTCCAGTTTTCCATATCTTTGAACGCTGTCACGCAAATCACCTGCTTTTCAACCATTCTTCTGATGGTGGTGGCGGTCTTCTCTTTCACTTCTTCCTGAATTATCCATGGCAAATCCTCTAGCTCTTTTTGCTTGGCCTTTACTTCCTTCTGCGATACAGCATATTCATCCATCATCTTCTTTTGCTCTTCCAATGATGGCAGAGGAATCTTTATCGAAAGAAATGTATCCACATCTAGACGCTTACGGTTGGTGGAACCCTGCGACAAATTTTTAATGTATCTCACCATCTCGTCTGATGTCATCACTAACAATAGAAATTCTGGCAAAACTACATTCTTATTCACATCAAATACAGGGAAATCGGCTGTAACAATAGCACCATCCAATTCCTTTGGTACAATACCGAAGGCTCCATAGCGTGCATCTATCTTCGAGAAAATAAAATGGCCAGCTCTCACCTCAGTCTGTTTCCGCGTCTTAATGTTTTTGCCGATTATGGGAACTTCCTTTCTGACAACGACGCCACCACCATAATATTTAAGATTTAATTGATGGTATGCCTTATTATCGTCAAGGGAAATACGCTCTCCACTCTGACTTAATAAAGTTTCTAATGGTACCAATGCAAACTTACTCTTATAGGGTGTTTTTGCCTGCGACAATACCACTGACATACTCCAGGCATTGAGCATCTCCTTAAAATGAATTATCTTAAGCCTCTCCATCACTCACCACAGTTGATGATGTACTTTATACTTTTTAATCTCTTCCAGAAGGTCGACCAACTCGTTCTCACATTCTGCGCCTACGGAGTTAATACCAGCTTTGTCTACACTGGCCATCAGCACCTCATAATCCAGTGATTCTTTCAGCTGCTTGTTAATCTCCTCCTTAATCTGCTCGTTCAGTTTACGTAGTTTGGCTCTCAGCTTCTTCTTTTTCTCACTATCTGCCTCAGCCTTTATCCTGGTGTTCAGCTCATCAATTTCCGTCTGACACACCACCTTCACTTGATTTTTAACAGCAGTCAAAGTCCGCCAATATTCCGCCGCTTCACTTTCAGAGAACTTCTTCAGAAACAGAATACTAGGTTTCACGTTGGCACCTGCGGCCATAAACACATCAGTTGGTAATGATACCACCATCAATATCTTGGCGCGCCCCTCCACATAATGGCGCACATCTTCCAATTTCTTGTTATTTAGAACACCTTCAGGCAACACCACTCCCATCCTGCCTCCTGGCACGAGTAAATCCAGACCACGGTCAATAAACAACGTCTCAGTCAGGTTACTGTATTTGCTGATACCGAACAGATTCAAGAGAGGCTTTCCTATGTTACCATCTATCTGTCCCATGGCCTTCTTATATCGGTCACCATACACTTTGGTGTATTCTTTGATTTTAGCGGTATCCATAAAGCGGTCACTCTCTGCAATCAAAAGTTTCTTACTCACTTTCGAGCCAAACGGGGGGTTGGTCAATATCACCTGAAAACGGTCTTCAAAGATTCCATTCACATTCAGGAAACCGTCATGATGGTGTACACCACTGTGCCCGTCGCCATGCATCATCATGTTCATTTTGGCCGTGCGGGCCATACGCGGGTTGGCATCTACGCCAAACACACACTTGGTAGCTAGTTTCTTGACACGTGCTTCCTTGTTGCCCTTATTATCGTTCATAATGGCATCCCGCACATATTCGAAGGCATGAATCAGGAAACCACCCGATCCACAACAAGGGTCACATATCAAATCTCCTTCTTGCGGGTCAAGAACACTCACCATAAATTCAACAATCTTTCGAGGCGTAAAGAATTGACCCAACTCCCCACGAAAAGTCTTGCCCAAGAACTGTTCAAAAGCAATACCTCTTACATCATCAGAGGCAGAAGCCAAATTCAGCTTGGACAACGCTCCTAATATATCACGGAAACTGTTCTCACGAATATTGAGGCATTCGTTTTTCTCAAAGATATTATCACTTAAATAGTGATTTCTTGTATCACAAAACAATAACTGATAGTATTGGTTCGACACTTTAGAAACAGTTCTCTCCAAATCAAACTGTTCCAAAGTATAAGTCGTCCCGGTTTTCTTCTCTTTCCATATTTTGATAAAGAGAACCTTGCTGATTTCATCAAAAGCAGCCTCAGGCGACAACTTATCATTATTGCGGATAGTGTTGTGGCACTTAGTTAGAATGCGCGAAAACTCGTCACGCTGAAAACTCTTATCTTCCATTACTGCTTTCCCATTCTTTATCATTAATTTCAACTATCACCTTATTTCTTATTTAAATAAACTCTATATAACCTTGATCTTTGGACGTGTCAAATTTCTTCTTCATTTATACGTCGATATCTCCATCACCAACCATGCCACGTCTAGTCGAAGCGATGATTCGGGCTGGACTCACCATCTGTTCCACACTTACGTATTCTCCTTTACGCTTATAATACACATGGGTATATTGCCTTCTTGCTCCGCCTACAGGACTATAATCACTAAAATTCGAGAACTCATAGTCAGCAGCCCCTATTCTGTATCTGATACGGAAATTAAAGCCAACCGGGCTTTTCGTTATCTCTACACCTCTACTCAACATATTAAGATAACTAAAGATGTCTGCTATGGCTCTCATCAGATAGCTTTTACCTATTCCATTAGCTCCGATGACAACCGTTGTATAGACATCTTTCGGATAAGCGTTTTCATCATTATTCTTGCAAAAGTCCAACTTTATATTTCCTAGAACATGATGATACTGAATATATAGTGATAATAATCTAAACATCTCTCCGCAGTCAATTCATATTTATTAGTTGTACCTCCATAATCCCTCCTTTCACATCCGATGCGCATTTCCGAACAAATTGACATCCATGTGCATTCTAAGATTATCGTAACCTATCACATACTCCACTATTCCGTAATATGTACTTCCCTTTGGCGTACAATCATTATATCCAGTACTAAAAAAATGGTCTGTCTTTTTCTTGTATTCTTCCACTACTCCAATATTGGGCAGCGACTTGTTTTTTATCGTTGTGCACGCAGAATCAAGCATTGCCGGATTCATATATAATGCCATCTCTCTGCCTGTGAGCGATGAATGATGTGGTGTTTTCACCAACCTGCATTCCTTGAGGTCGTCTGGGTTCATGAGCCTGATATGGTCATTAATGGTATCACCACCAAACATCACACTATACCCATCCACATCAAGTATCATAGACACAGATATGCCATTCAGATCAGGTAACGTCGTTCCATTCTTGAAATGATGAAATACGATTGAGTCTACCGGCGACAAGAGTCTTATCTCCACTTTCTTCGGTTGGGCATTCTTCGATTCGATTTTAAAATGGTGGGGCATCTCGTATCCACCCCCTGGCGCTTTAGAGTTTATAATAGTATCTTTATTCAATGCATTCAGTTTGAAAATTGCTTCTACCAAACGCTTTGTTTCCTTATCGTATATTTTCACCACATCCGTACTTTTATTATCGAAGAAAATAGGCTTAATGACTTTTGTACTGTTTCTACAATATTTATGGAATATCTTCAGTAATCCTTTTGAGTGATCCAAATGGGGATGTGTCCAACATAACACTGAAAGATTCTTGACATGATATTTCCGAAGGATGTCATCTGTAAAGTTCCTGTATGATTTCAAACTTCCTTTATAGGCATAACTATCAATCGCCATAGAAAAATGCACTTCCTTTTTTACCTTATCAAGGAAGAGTACCACTATAGCTTCACCTTCTTTCTTATATCCAATAATGAAGATTCGAATCTCCAAATCCTCTATCCTGTCAACCTTCATTATTTCCTATTACTCCATGCTTTATGGTGAGTAACATTTATGCTCGTTCTGCTGCTGCCAAAAGAAATATCTAACGAATTGTCAGAAATCTCTGGTACCCCTAGGTCAAGTGAATCGAGCTGATAAGTAGGTTGCTTAACATCAATTTCCAGACTTTGTATCGGATTACCCAAAATTTTATCAATATCATCGTAGTCCATAGTCTCGTTCTGCCTTCCTTAAGGCTTCTTTGAATGTCTGATTAAATAACTGATATTCACGACTCGCTTTGCGTTCCACGTCTTTCACAACAGCCGCTATTTGAGCACGTTTTACGCCATCCTTTACTTGATCCTGATAGATAATCCTTACATTTTCAGGTTGCGACAAATAAGAGTCGCGGTTACTTGACTCTTTAGCTGCTGCGTTGTCCTGCCGTTCTTCAAAGTCTTTACCGATAGCATGTCCCTCTATATATACAAATATGTCAATATCTGAGATCTTGTTTTTTATATCATCAAGCATCTTACAATAATCATCCACATTTTCTGGTTGATTTTCGCCTGTAATCCGGATATAATAGAATCGAGAGGTTAAATCCAGTACGACCTCCCTTCCCTCAATTGTTTTTTTATACCTATAAACCGGTTCGTCAGGTTGCATCTCTCCCAATTGACCATTACGATAGTTTGTCGTCTCTCCTATTTTGAAACTGTCAAATCGCTCAAACATTTCTGGGAATCCTTCTATTTGTCGAATCCGCTCCGAAAGAAGCGGTAAGTTTGTTATAGGCGAACAATCCACTCTTATCACAGTCCTAATAATTGTATAAGCCATAATTTCCCTTCTCCTCTCATTTTATAAAATTCACAACTAATATACCTTCCTCACAGTTATATAAAAAAGAAGTCACCGGCCCTAAACCCGCATTTTCCATACTTCTTGAGTATCTACATATATTTCACGACGATATATATGCGGGCAGTGTCATCCTCACTGTCAGCACAATCTAGCCCCGATCCTTCTTGCTTATTCTTACATTTTGTTGGATAAGTCATCCTATAGTCGTGAATCAAGCATTTTTCGAGAGAATCCACCAATGCCTTATCCTGTGTTTCATAAATAAGAATGATATCATCATAATCTTTTTTGTACTCTTCCGTCTCTTTAAATCTTTTCTCAATAGGGTCAGCAGTCTTTCCTATCTTAAACCTGACGATATTAGGATTCATTAAAAAAGATGAAATACGAATTTTACACTCTAAGATTGCATTCCTTAGCTTTTGACTTCTAAATATAATCATAATTTCTACTTAAAAAAATTCTCCTCCAGCTCGAGCAAGCGAATCGAGGATTCCTTGATCCAGTCCACTCCTTGGGGTCACCCCGTCGGCAGGACAGGGCGGAGGAGATTGTTCCGATTTACAGCTTCACTCTTCATTGATGACTGATGACCAATGCACCTTTGATTAGTAGTAAGCGTTTGCAAATATAGGAAAAGATTGCCAAACTTCCAAATTCTGAGACCACTTTTTCGCATTCTATAACGATTACCGCGCCGCAATGGTATCAATTGATGTAGTATAAGTGGTACAAAAACAACAACAGCTACAACCTCATATGAAGTTATAGCTGTTGTTTAGCTAAATCGGAGCAAATTCAGTCACTCAAAGTTTGCTACCTTTGCAAGTGAAAGTAATATTCACAAGCAGAGAAGAGTATGGCAAATAAACCAGTAGACATGAGTAAATTGAAACAAGTTCTCCGGCTCTACAAGAATGGTGACATGTCCAACCGCAGGATTGCGGAGACAGTGGAGCTCGACAAGAACACAGTAAACAAGTACATTAACCAGGCGAAGAAGGATAGCCTGAGTATCGACGCGCTTTTAGCTCTCGACGATCCGGTTCTTGCCCATCGCATGGTGGGAGGCAATGCTGCCTATTCAGACTCCAGATTCGATGAGCTGAAAACGATGCTCCCGTACTTTGCATCTGAGCTGAAGCGCCCCCATGTGACAATGCAGTTGCTCTGGGAGGAGTACCGCAAGGAATCTGTACGTCCCTATGGGATTACCCAATTCAAGGAGCATCTCAACAGATATATCGCAGGCACTACCGACAAGACGGCATCTACAATCCTCAAGGATCTCTACGTGGGTGGAGAAAAGGCTTTCCTTGACTTTGCCGGTGGCAAGATGCAGTATGTAGACGTAGATACTGGCGAGATACACAGCGTGGAGGTCTTTGTGGCCTGCCTGCCAGCTACTGACTATGGCTTTGCAATGGCTGTACCGTCGCAGAAGGTGGAGGACTTTATACGCGCCGTAGAGTGTTTCCTGAGACATATAGGTGGAGTGCCCAAGATCCTAGTGCCTGATAACCTGAAGGCTGCTGTCATCAAACGCGAGAACGGCATGCCTGTGCTCAACAAGATTTTTGATGACTTTTGTAACCACTACGGCTGTGTAGCCATCCCTGCACGCCCTGTGCATCCTAAGGACAAGAGCCTCGTTGAGGATCATGTGCGGATTATCTACCGCAGGGTCTTTGCCCCGCTTCGTAATGACATCTTCTATTCCATCGAGGAACTGAATGCCGCCATTGCCCAGAAGATGAAGGAACACAACCAGAAACGAATGCAACAGCGTCCGCAGACTCGTGAAGAGCTTTTCCTTGCCATAGAGAAGCCCAATCTCAACCCTCTGCCTGAGAAGTATTACGAGCCCAAATTCTATACGAACCTGACTGTGGATGACAATTGCTGTGTCTATCTCGGGCGCGACATGCACTATTACTCCGTGCCATACAAGTATATTGGCTTCCGCATGCAAGTCGTTTTTACAGCTACGGTTGTGAAGATCTACACGCCTGACGGTATGCTTGTCAGGGAATGGGACAGAGACAGGACTCCCGGAGCCTATTCTACAAAGCAGGAAGACATGGCCTCCAACAGTCAGGCTTACAGGCAAAGGTCACCAGCCTATTACATCAGCAGGAGCCGGGATGCCAACGAGAATCTCGGAATCGTGGTCGAGACCATGTTTGGAAATCTGTCTAAGGATACGCCTCCTGAGGTGCTCTATCATCGCTGCGATGCCCTGCTTCGCCTTCATAGGACCACGGAACCTAGGCTGTTTAACCTCGCTTGTGAGCATGCCATACGTCTTGACAGATGCTCATATAAGTTTATTGACCGTGCCATCAAGAGCAAATGCCTTGGCATCCTTGAGGCAAGTCGTGAAGATGATATCATAGCACCGCCTGAGCATGAGAATATCAGGGGGCTGTTTGTATAGCAAGTCACTTACGTTTAATATAAATCAGTTACATTATGGACGAAATCTCAGCTACAATCAAGCAATTGCGCCTCCCTGGCATGGAACAATGCTGGAGGTCGCTCATTGAGACCAGACGTGTCGATGGCATGTCCCTGCGCGATGGACTGCTGCTCCTTTTGCAGGCAGAGAACGAGCAGAGGAATGAGAACCGGAATGAGCGTCTACTCAAGCGCGCCAGATTCCGCTATCAGGCTACCATCATGGAAACCCAGTTTGATGTAAGCCGCGGACTGGACAAGAATCGTGTTATGGAACTGGCCACCTGCCGTTACATCAAGAGTGGCATCCCTGTCATCATCACAGGGCCTGCTGGTACAGGCAAGAGTTGGCTTGCTACAGCCCTGGGCCATCAGGCCT
>JAEEGH010002251.1_pt1 | contig 52411 bp, 50 predicted proteins | sample 9134181 | NCBI WGS metagenome assembly JAEEGH01 (sample SAMN16246544, study PRJNA631951) | gut metagenome | biome: gut microbiome; feature: rumen; material: DP-attached | host: Bos | place: Iran: Karaj | collected 2018-10 | reverse complement strand
AAGGTCTTGAGTACGCAACAAAGATCAAGGATTACACAATTGCTCTTTACAAGAAGTGTGCAGACTACGCTCTCACTCGCGGCATCATCATTGCTGACACAAAGTTTGAGTTTGGTATTGATGAGAACGGTGAAGTTGTACTTGCGGATGAGATGCTCACACCTGACAGCTCACGTTTCTGGCCTGTTGAAGGCTATGAGCCCGGACACGGTCAGCCTTCATTTGATAAGCAGTTCGTTCGTGACTACTTAAAGGCAAATCCTGAATGTGACTACAATCTTCCTCAGGATGTAATCGATAAGACAATCGCCAAGTATCTTGAAGCATATAAGCTCCTTACAGGATCGGAACTTAACGTTTGATGTAATATGGTATAAAAAGATTTCGCCGGTCGCAGTAATGCGGCCGGCGTTTTTCATTTATCATTTATCAATCATTTTTACAATATTACCATATACGATATATGATAAAGTATAATCATCACTTTCAACGGAAATAATGCTTTTTCCGGCGGAATACTCATCCCAAAAGCCATATGCATTATCAACCTTTCCAATCTCATCATGATTTCCGTTTTCATCAAGAACATATACAGTTCCGTTATCACTTAAACAATATGCTTTATCACTCAATGGATCGTTCATTATATTTCCAACGGAAAAGCCATCCCCCGGAACCTTAAGTGCTTCACCCACAACTTTTCCGTCTTTGTAAGTAACGATCTTATCATATAATAAGATCCACATAACGCTTTCATCATCACTTACCGCAACATCATATACGACATTATCACCGTGGTACAGCTCTTCTGTCTGCGTCTTCCCGTCCTTATATATGATTGCATTTATCGAACTATCCTCTATATCATAAACCTTAAATTCTCTTCTTGAATATGAAGTTGAAAATCCATCCGTTTTACAAACGGCTTCCATATCGGAATTAAGCCAATAACTACTTCTATCAGCAACTAAATACATTCCTTCAAAGGTTTCGGCCTCAGGGAAATAATTAACTGTAATATCTGAAAGAATAAATCCTCTTCCTTTATAATACGCATCGACATATGCATCTGACAGAATAACTTTTGACTCGCTCATTTCGTTTGAATCGAAATAACGTAACCCTTCACCCGATTTCTTAAATAAGATTTTTTTACAATCTGCATTTAACGCAACATTACCGCTAAAAGAGTTAAATTCATCATCATAAATCTTAATAACATTGCCGTCTTTCCAGCAAAACAATCCTTCACCCATTTGAGGCGAAAAATATGCAACATGCCTGTCATTTGATACGGAAATCACGTTAAAAAATTGATTCTCGTCGAATATATTTTCACTCGTTCCGTCAACCCCCATGATAAATAATCCGTCTGTTCTTGAAACAAGCGCCGTATTACCGTCCGGAGAGGCTGTAACGCAGCATGAATCAATTATATCGCACTCTTCTATCAAGTTATAACTGTTATCTTTTGTATTGTAAACACATAAGCCTTTGCCAAGCTTGGATTTCTCTGATGTCGCCACATAAACATAATTGCCGGTAAAGTTCATTGATACGTCCACGCAATTATCATCAATGAGCGTTGTCTTTAATTTGGAATCGATTAAATATACTTCACCCTCAACAAAGATAACTCCGACCGTGCCCTCAGGGTCTGAGTAGAATTCATATCCTTCCGCTCCTTTAAACTGCTCATTTACTCCTCCGGCTGAATTGAATATCGCTCCATCGACAACAACCATTGCATTTCCCGAAACACTAATATTAGTATGCGAATTAGTATTAGTATTCGCATTTGTATTCGTATCTGCATTTGTATCTGTATTTATATCTGTTATTCTTGCCAACTCTGGCATAACATATTTTTTCACCAAGTTAAAAGCGAAATTGCAGATAATTCCGGATATAACTGCAAAAATGATCACGACCAAAACAATCAGACCGATCTTCCCTTTTTTATCACTTGCACTTGCCTTAGCCTCAGCCATATTTCCCATAGCTGCCGAGTTCTGTGCATACCGCTGATTTGCTACCTGTGTCCCGCAGTATACACAGAAATTGCTGGTATCACTAATTTCTCTACCACAATTGTTACATTTCATAATTCTCCTCCAAGTTTTTTATTGTCTTTTATAACTAAGACATCCCTACTTTAAACCCACGATTTCTATTTTACACGAAAAAGCGTAAAATCATAATGCTTTTTCCATATTTCTAAACAATCTATCAAATAAATATAAACCTCTAAAGGGTAATCTTTTTTCTCCGATATATCTTACAAAGATAAATAAACCTGCTAAATAACCTCCCTTAAACCAATAATAAAAGTACCATCACTGCGGTAGACTCCCGGTGGTGGTACTTTTGCGTCAGTATAAATCTCTCAGTCATCATCTTCGTAGGAGTATCCGTTGTCCTTTGATGAAGGTCTTTTCGACAAAATCTGAATGAGCAGTCTCACGATTCCGATAAGTACCAGATAGCTTCCGACCGTAAGAGACTTGACGGAAGTTAACCTTTGCGGCGTGGCAAGTGAGATGATTCCGATATTGATGTTGACTACAGCAATAAGTATCATCCAGAATCTTCCCGCGCGTTTTATTGTCTTTTTATGCTTGATAACGTACTGGACGCTGGCTGACGCCATTGTAAAAAAAACAATTGAGATAAACACGTTCGTCCACTTCGGAATGCGCTCTATGTTCGATACGATAAATACCATGAAACTCATGACAAGTATATGAAAAAGCATTCGTCCGCGCTTGATAAACGCCTTTTCATCGCGCATTCCCGCCTTTATTATTCTCGAAGCGCTAAACAGCGCACACGTGAGCGCAACGGCGCCGCCTATCATATTGTAGATAGCCTTAGGGATAGCAAGGAACACAATTCCAAGTAGTATTAGAAACGCATCAATAAGACCCTGCTGAGTCTTAAGTGCCTCCATAACCCTTATTTTCTCAAATTCACGCCAGAGCGATCCGAAGAACTTTCCAAGAATAATCTTAGTCTTACTCTCGGACTGCGCCGCAGATAAAAGAATTGTTCCAAAATCATGAAATCCGCCCTTTGAAATATCATACAAAGAGACCGCGCCACCTGCTTTCATGGCATCAAAAATATCCCTCGTAAACGCCTCTCTCTGCTCCATTGTAGCATTTTCTATCCAGTCATCGATAACTCTGTTGAGCGCAGAACTTTCCTCTGTAAGGTGCTTTTTGGTGACAAAGTGGTCTCCCGCAACTTTCCAGGTCATTCCCGAGTGCTGAAGCATTCTCTCTCCGTCACTTGCAACTATCTTGTGCGGAACATCAAGTTCAAAGAGCATTCCCACGATACTGTACGTAGGCACAATATGCGTAAGCTTCCACTTTACGTTTGCAAATTTCTTTTCATTAAGAAGCTCAGGACAGATTCCGGGGCCGTCGTTACTGTAAACATGCTTGATCCTTGGCTGAACTATATTCGGAAGATTCATCGCGGAATATATAGCCAGATTTCCACCCTTTGAATGTCCTCCAACGTAAACATCGCCCGCGTACTTGGACAAAATATATCTAAGATAGTTCACAGCTTCTTTTTGCGCCATGATCTCTTCAAAACTTATCTTAAAGTCCATCCTCCAGTCATCGATATCCATTGTTGTTCCGCGAAATGAGACAAACAGGCTTCCATCCGGGAAATGAATTGTCATTGCCGTTATGAGCATGTCTTTGTCCATATCGTTGACATCAAGATAATCAGAAAGTGTCAGTTCCCCAAACCGTTTACTCTTTGCCATGTAAAGTAGCACCCAATCAAAATCGACTCTCGAAAGTCCATCGATAGAATGCGTACTAAAATATATGCCGGCGGCTTTTTTGACCGAAATCTTACCGCCGGTTTCCGAATCGGGAACAATCCCGTTTAAGTCATTGTATATAAGAAGCGAAAGTGCAAGATTGTCCACCTCATTAAAGGGCGACTGCTCAAAATCAAGATCTCCGCGCCATTTTATATAATTGATAAGATTTGCCATAAGCATTTACCTCTTATAATTAATATTAGTCCTAATATGCGTTTTGTCCAATAAAACATTGTCTGCATTGCTTTAATGTGTTAAAATCGTCAAAGAAAAAATACGAAATAGGAGCATAAAATAATGAATATTGTTTGTTTAGACCTTGAAGGCGTGCTCGTTCCCGAAATCTGGATCGCATTTGCCGAGGCAAGCGGAATCCCTGAACTTAAGAGAACAACAAGAGACGAGCCCGATTACGATAAGCTTATGAAATGGAGAATCGGTATTCTCAAGGAGCACGGTCTCGGACTTAAAGAGATTCAGGACACAATCGCTAAGATTGATCCACTTCCCGGAGCAAAAGAGTTCCTTGACGAGCTCAGAAAGATTACTCAGGTGATCATCATCAGTGATACATTCACACAGTTCGCAACTCCTCTTATGGAGAAACTCGGATGGCCCACAATCTTCTGCAATTCTCTTGAAGTTGCAGACAGCGGCGAGATCACAGGCTTTAAGATGAGAATCGAAAACTCAAAGCTCACAACCGTTAAGGCTCTTCAGTCAATCGGCTATGATACCATCGCAAGCGGCGACAGCTACAACGATCTTGGAATGATCCAGGCTTCAAAAGCAGGCTTCCTCTTCCGCTCTACAGATAAGATCAAGGCAGATTATCCTGATCTTCCTGCATTCGAAGAGTATAATGACCTTTTACAAGCGATCAAAAAAGCTCTATAATATAGGAATGTCGCTCACGGCATGAAATGACGTTTTGAAAGGAAAAGTAATATGAAAGACAACAATTGTCCTTATTGCGCAGGCGGAGAAGCCCTCGCAAAATTTGGAATCAAAATCTGTGACCTCGGTGTAAGCCAGCTGGTTCTCTTCAAGGAGCAGAGCCATCTCGGAAGATGCATCGTTGCATACAAGGATCACGTACATGAAATGGTAGACATTTCTGATGAAGAAAGAAATGCTTTCTTTGCAGATGTTAATCGCGCAGCTAAAGCTATCCACGCTGCATTTAATCCCGATAAGGTTAACTACGGCGCTTACAGTGATACTCTCTGCCACCTTCACATGCATCTCGTACCCAAGTACAAGGATGGTTATGAATGGGGCGGCGTATTCGCGATGAATCCTCAGGAGAAGTTCCTTACTGATGCTGAGTACGACGAGATTATCGCTAAGATCAAAGCAAACCTTTGATAGAACTTTGATAGAAAAAACAGGGCTAAGCACTGATTATTTGTGCTTAGCCCTTTAAATTTAATCTGTTATTGTAGCATCACCCATGCGTAAATCAAACAATGTAAGAATCTTGAATCCTTCATCATTTACACCACTAAACCAGATATTTCCATCATCAATACAACCACCCTGCCAGTTGCCCCATAAATCCGAAACTTTCCATGCTGAAAGTGATTTGAAATAGCTGTCATCAAAGCCTGTATTCTTGGCATATTCCACAAACTCTTCCTTATTATTGCAAAGGTTGTTATCCTCTTTAGAACCGATAGGATAAGAAATCATATCGCCAACAGAATCCCAGTCTTTTGCAAGAACTGCATCTACAACCTTCTGTGCATATGCCTCTACCTCAGCATCGCTGGCATCTGTAAATACAGAATACTTTCCTTCTTCGCCACTGCCGTCGGTAGATGCAGCATCATCCGCTTCTTCAGACACTTCTGCTTCCACAGCATCTGTCTCATCATCAAAATCAATATCAGTTTCTACACCTGATAGCTCAGCAACAGCTGTTTCACCCTCAGTAGCTGTATCCCCACAAGCAATAGACATAGCGCTAATAGATACGATAGCGCATAATGTTAAAAATTTCTTTTTCATAGCAATTTTCTCCTTAAAAACAATATTACGCTATGTATCATATCACATGCATGGAATTTTTACTACAAAAGGTTAACTTTTTATTCATTATTTGCTATCCTATCTCGTACATCTATCACATGTTCTTACTCTGCAATTTTGAACATAATACAAAAAACATATAACAACATGCTTCCAATAATTATTTATATGCATTTTGCGCCTCGTTTAAGATTAAAAAACATATAATTCAACATTAGGCAATCATTCTTATATGCATTTCACTCATTAAACCGAGCGAAAAAGCATATAAGATAATTTTCTCGTCATACTATTATATGCTGCCCCTAACGCCATCAAGTTCAAAAGCATATAAAAAGAAAAGCGCAATCAACCTTTATATGCCCTATTACTTATATTATACCTCATAATCAAGGCAGCTTCTGATCTTCGTGTAAGGTCTTACCTTGGTATCGGCAACTGCAACATGCTCAGGATGAGTTGCGTAGTTCTTAAGCGCATCCTCATTCTCAAATGTTGAATCAAGCATAAGGTCTGCGTTTGAAGATGCAAGTCCATTGATGTTGACCTTAATCTCAACAATTCCGGGTACCTTGCCCTTTAATGCTTCGAGTCCTTCCTTAATTCCCTGCTTCACAGAAACTTTCTCCTCAGCGGAAAGCTCATCCTTAAGTGTCCATAAAATCACATGTTTAACCATTTATTTTATCCTCCTTTATTTCCTCAGCACTGTCTACCACAGCCTCTACCGCTACTTCCTCTGCATTCTCTTCCTCATCATCGCTCTTGGATTCGGATGTTTTCTCCCAAAAGCTTGCGGCAAAAAAGATTACTCCAAAGACTAGCATCTGCAGTACATCATTAAGTGTCCCGATTACATGCCGGTTAAATACCGCAAATACATAAAGCAAGAGAAATAGCACTCCGGTGCCTGCTGCAATCCCTTTAAACATGCCAAGCTTCTCACTGAAGTCCTTCTTGCACTTGGTTCCAAGACATCCTCCGGCAAATATCATTCCACCAAGCACGCTTGGGAATAAGAAGCTGACTATCTTTCCGGCTATATCTTTTCCTTCGGAAAGGAACAATACTGAAAGAATGCCCAGAAAAGCAAGCAAAGCTATTGTTACAACAACCTTCTTACTTTCACCTGTTTTTTCAAGCAGCTTTTCATAACCTATTCCTGCTCCCCAACATACCAGACAAATGACAATCGGAGCAAGTACAGCACCGATTGTTTTAATCCCAAGCATAAAGAATATTCCCCACATCAATACGCAAAAAACTATCATCAAAGCAATGCCTAAAATCTTCTTTTTTTCCATACTACCTCCATATATATAATGTTCACCCCACAGCACACCTGCATCAGCAGAACACATATGAACTCAAAGCCACATTCCATCGGGCTTAACAACACTCCTTATATAATAGCACAAATCAGATAGCCAACTGTTGCTTCAAATCAAATAATATACATTCTTGAACATGAAGTTCAAGAATGCATCAACCAAGCCAATTAAAATCGACTTCGTCGATGGGGCTTGGTTGACTCTTGAATCACTTTCTCACGAAATCCGCAGCAAGTGCGGATTTCTGTAATTTTATCTAAGATATCATACCATATTGGAAGCAATTTCCTGATATAAAAAAATGCCGCAATCGGTAAGCAAAAACAATTACTTAAAGATTGCAGCACTCATTTATTTAAAGTTTTAATTCCGATTCAATTACCAGATTCTGTAATTTCCCGAAAGAGCAAGAAGTGCAAAGAGATACAGACAGTTATCATAGTATCTTCTCTTTCCCTGTCTGAGTGGCTGGTTCCAGAACCATTCAACCCACTTTGATGCTATCTCGAAATCACTGCCGGCTTCCTTGCTATATGGTACAGAAAGTGCACTCTGCGCCATTGTTGCGATAAGTCCGACGGGATGAAGAACGGGGATCTCAAGATTCGTTCCGTCAATCTCATAAACACATCTAACCGCTTCAACATCAGTGCCAAAGAACTTCATCATCTTAAGAGGCACAGAAAGCTGTCCTTCATCGGTTCCAAACCACTCCGCATCAAGTCCTATATTTGCCGCAGTTCTGTAAGCATCACTAAAGAATCTTCCGTGAATACTTCCATCCCAAGGCATAGGATCGTTTACGGGAGAACCATCAAAATGTCCATATTCGGGATTAAGTCCTGTAACCGGATGGCAGGTCTTTACCAGATACTTTCTGCTCTCCTTAGCCGCAGTCTCCCAAAACTCCTTATCTTCTTCATAAGCCCACTTTGCAAAAAGCTCATAGAAATGAGGCAGATGATACGAAGGATCTGAAAAAGGATGTCCCGGAACAAACAAAACGAGATGATTGTCCCTGTTCCACATAGGCGCACCGGCTCTTCCGTTCTCGCCCTTGTGAACGCAGGCTCTAAGAATCTCTTTTGCCTCCGCTGAATAATTAAAGATTCCTTCTCCGTCGCCCCATCTGTGAGATGCAAAGAAAAGAGCCATTGCGTAAAACTCTTCTCCGTCAGGTGCGGGACCGTCTGAATTTCTTGAGCCGTCAACATTGCAGCTCCATGCAAAATACCCCTCGTTTTCACCTTCATCCATGAACATATAAGTCTTGGACCACTTCCAGATACGGTCAAACTCTTCCTTCATATCAAGCTGAACACACATCATCATTCCATATGACATGCCTTCCGTCCTTGCATCATGATTACCCGTATCCTCAAGATATCCCATATCATCACCTACAGGATGAAAGATTCTCTCTTCTTCCGATCCGTAGAAAAAGGTATCTACCGCATCCTTGATCTTCTTTTCGATCTCAGCATCGCTTTTTCCAATCTCACTAAAAACATTTCTGTATTTTTTGTCATTATACGCCGCCATAAGACCCCTCCTTATAGTAATCATAGTTCTTATTATAAACAAAAAAGGCAAAAGTGACTTATCATCCTAAATCACTTTTGCCTCAATTTTAAGCATTTACTTTTTTAAATATTTACTTTTGGAAGTGTTGCGAAACTCTTCTCAAGTTCTTCATCGGAAGGAATGTAATCCGACATCTCACCATCATTGAATTTCTGATATGCGACCATATCAAAATATCCTGTTCCTGTAAGGCCGAACAGAATTGTCTTCTCTTCGCCCGTCTCCTTGCACTTAAGAGCTTCATCGATTGCAGCTCTGATAGCATGGCTGCTCTCCGGAGCGGGAAGAATTCCCTCAACTCTTGCAAACTGCTCTGCTGCCTCGAATACAGCAGTCTGCTCTACGGATCTTGCCTCCATGTAACCATCGTGATAGAGCTGTGAAAGAATCGGGCTCATGCCGTGATATCTAAGTCCTCCCGCATGGTTTGCAGAAGGAATAAAGTTACTTCCAAGTGTGTACATCTTTGCAAGAGGACATACCATTCCCGTATCGCAGAAATCATATGCAAATTTACCTCTTGTAAGACTCGGACAGCTTGCAGGCTCAATAGCTATGATCTGATAATCTTTTTCGCCGCGAAGTTTCTCACCCATGAAAGGAGAAATAAGTCCACCGAGGTTAGATCCGCCTCCCGCACAGCCAATGATGATATCGGGAGTAATACCGTACTTATCAAGCGCTGCCTTTGCTTCAAGACCTATGACAGTCTGATGGAGAAGAACCTGATTGAGTACGCTTCCAAGAACATATCTGTAACCTTCAGTCTTTGTAGCAACTTCTACAGCCTCAGAAATAGCGCAGCCAAGTGAACCTGTTGTTCCGGGGTGCTCCGCATTTATCTTTCTTCCGATTTCTGTATCCATTGAAGGAGAAGGTGTTACGCTCGCTCCGTATGTACGCATAACTTCACGTCTGAAAGGCTTCTGCTCATATGAAACCTTAACCATATATACTTTACAATCAATTCCAAGATATGCAGATGCCATGGAAAGAGCTGTTCCCCACTGACCTGCACCGGTCTCTGTTGTAACGCCCTTAAGTCCCTGCTTCTTAGCATAATAAGCCTGAACAATAGCAGAATTAAGCTTGTGGCTTCCGCTCGTATTATTACCTTCAAATTTGTAATAAATCTTTGCCGGAGTTCCAAGTGCTTTCTCAAGGCAGTAAGCTCTTACCAAAGGAGCGGGCCTGTACATCTTGTAAAAGTTTCGGATCTCATCCGGAATATCTATATAAGCAGTTGTGTCATCAAGTTCCTGCTTAATAAGTTCATCGCAAAAAACAGGACGAAGATCGTCAAAGCTCATCGGCTTCATTGTCGCCGGATTAAGAAGCGGCGCCGGTTTATTCTTCATATCCGCTCTGACGTTATACCACTGTTTGGGAATCTCGTCCTCGCTAAGATAAATTTTATAAGGTATCTTTGTATTTTCGCTCATAAAAAAAGCCCCCTTAACTTTCACAATTTAGTTCATTAAAGCACAAAAAAGGCCGCAATGTCAACCTCTTGCAGCCTTTATAGGTATCAGTAAATCCTCAGGAACAAAGAGCTTTCCGCAGCCTGTTCCAAGGTCTATATCAGGTTTATTCGCCCCGTGAAAATCAGATCCTCCGCTTACCAAAAGATCGTATTTCTTCGCAAGCTCTTTTATCTGCCTCTCATCTCTTAATTCATATGTGGAATAAATAGCTTCTATGCCAACAAGCCCCGCCTCTTTAAGTTTTCCCACAAACGCATCCAGTCTGTCGTCGCCGAATCTGCACAAGATAGGATGGGCAAAAACAGGAACTCCCTTAGCCTTAAGTATGCTCCTAATGGCATCTTCGGGAGTTATCTTCTCTCTTCCGACATAGTACGGACAGTGGTCTCCTATATATCTGTCAAAGACCTCAGCCCTACTCTTTACATATCCCCTGTCTACCATGAATTTAGCATAATGCGCCCTAGTTATAACGGTATCAGGAAACTCCTTTGTAAGCTCCTCATATGAAATAGGTATTCCCGCTTCCTCCGTGAGCTTCTTACACATCTTCTTGTTTCTGGTAGTTCTCGAATCAATGAACGCGCCCAGACTTTCCACAAAATCCTTATCATGATTATCAATGAAAAGACCTACAATATGAACTTCTCTTCCGTCGCTTTCGGTCGATAACTCTATTCCCGGAATCACCTCAAGATCGGGATAATTCTCCGCCGCATACCGGACAGCCTCATCTATTCCCTCAACCGTATCGTGGTCTGTCAGCGCTATCGCCGCAAGTCCCTTTTCATGAGCTCTGTCAATCAATTCCTTTACAGAAAAAGTACCGTCCGAGCAGGTTGAATGTGTATGTAAATCAATAGCTCTCATGCATCTCTCCTCTGTATCATAGTTTTATATATATTACCATAAATCATAAAAATCGCTTCACTAAAAAATATAGCGTGCCATAGATATCTATAACACGCTACGCTCTTTCCTAAAATCTCATTTCCTTTTAGGAAACATTGTTTTTTTTGTCACTACCAACAGTCTCTGTAGCAATCTCACGCAAGTAATCCGTATACTCATCTTTTCCTGCTTCAAGAAGCAAATGAGTCATGTCTTTCATCATAATCATTTTCTTCTTTGGCGCATTCACCTTATCAAAGTACTCTTGAGCAAGTTCAAAGTTAGTCTGATAATCCCTGTCACCGTTTATGTTGTAATATGGAACTTTATAATCATATCTTCCACCAAGAGAGAACTTATTAAATTCCGGGGATGCAACAAAAGCTGCATAATCACCGCTTTCATAATGCATCAGGTTGTCCAGCTGCTTATATATATCCATAATCGAATAATAAGGATTGAAAAAAATCGCAGCATACCAATTGTATTCGTACTTAACTGAATTCATAGCGTATCCATACATTTCCATAAGCTTATTTCTGGACATTATCCATTTCACGTCAAAATCTTTACCATTATAATCTTCCAGCAGTTTTTCTCCTTCAGAATCACCTTTTGCCCACTCTCTTGCTGCTTCTACAAATCTTTTTTCATTCTCCTCCATATCTATTACCTGACCGGTTCCTATATAGCAGTCATAGTATCCAGGATATTCAAGCGCAAGATTCGCTCCCAAAAACGAGCCCCATGAGTGTCCAATAAGCGTTATCTTATCCTTTCCAAGATAATTTCTGACAAACTCGGTCATCTGCTTTCCGTCTTCCATAAACATGTCATGTGTAAACTCAATTTTTCCGGTCTGCTCCTTGGAATAGCTCTTTCCGCAATTTCTCTGGTCCCATGTAACTACTGTGTATATGTCAGACCACTTCCTTGTAAAAGCATAATCATATGCACTTGTAGAACTTCCCGGTCCTCCGTGAAGATATAAAAGAACCGGATTATTCCTGTCTTTTCCGTATATGCTTATCCACTGTTTAGATCCATTTATGTCAACATAGAAATTTTCGTTTATTCCGCCTTTTGGCGTTATTGAATTTATTCCTCTGCCAATAAGCCTTACCACCGCAATTAACACAAACAACGCTATTATCGAAAACAATAAACCTTTTAATATCTTTTTTATCATTTTAACTTTACCTGCTTCATTTTCTTTACTCTTTTCTCTAAATCCTTATTCTATACCACATCTATAATAGTACTACTGTCGTACTACTACAGCCATAGTATTAATACTACGTCAAATGAAGTATGTCAACCACATTTAGAAAAAAAGTCAAAAAAAATAAAGCAAAGGCTATCCCTCTGCTTTATTAAACATCATATATTTACGCATAATACATTAAATCGCTCCGATGATTATATCTGCAAGCCCGTCATGATCGTTGTCATAAACAGTTATCATGTTGCTCACCTTTTTTACCGCATCCTTTGCATTTAGCATTGCTACGCCGACACCTGCTGCCTCGAGCATCGAAATATCATTCTCCTCATCTCCGGCTGCATAGGTATTCCCGATCGGCACGCCAAGAATTTCCGCAAGCTTCTTTACCGCACTTCCTTTTCCGGCTTCTTTTGGGAATATCTCAAGATAATACGGACTTGAATACAAAAGCGTGAGTCTGTCTCCCACAACCTCTTCAAGCGCCATACGGAACTTCTCCTGCTTTTCCTTATCATGTAGTTCTATTGCGATCATCTTAGGCGGAGGAGATGGCAGTTCTTTTACCACATCATCCGTGATAAGAAGCGGCGTTTTGATAACCCTCCTGTAATAGTCCATACACTCGTCATTCATGGAAGTCACTATGTGCGTATCATTGTAGGTATGGCAGTGAATATCATATTTTTTCGCCATATCCATGATAACAGGTACAAGCTCGAGTGGAACTCCGGTCTTATATACGTACATATCCTCATCGACACTATAAATCTCGGTTCCGTTACAACCACACAAAAAAGAGCCCTTAAAGTCAAGTCCCAGTCCGCGATAGACAGCTTTCGCACTATCTATCGCCCTGCCGGTATTTATACAAAAATAATTTCCGGCATCCGTGAACTTCTTCAGGGCATCCATTGTCCTTGGTGAAATATCTTTTTTAGTTGTAAGAAGAGTGCCGTCTAGGTCAAAGAAAAAAATCTTTCTGTCAGATCTCTTCACTTATTACTCCTTACTTCTTATGCTTCAACGATCAAATATCTTCCGTCACCTATATCAAAAACTTCATCAGCTTCAAGTACATTGCTACCTTCAGTGTCAACACCGGACTCCTCAAAATACTCTTCGACTTCATCCGGACTGTTAACAACAACTGCCATCGAGTCCTCCAAAAAAGCTTCCGCTTCTTCCATGTTCTCTGCTACATCCTCAGGAAAAAGCTGTCCCTGATTCTCCAAAAAACATCTCAATACTGCTTCATCATACTCATGCATACAAAAAACCTCCAATTACAACAAATCTTTCCTTTTCATCTCTGCGTAGAGTCTTGCCACAGGCAAACCTACAACATTATAAAAATCACCCTTTATTCCGCCGATATAGCGTGCAAACAAGCCTTGTACCCCATAGGCTCCCGCTTTGTCGTCAGGTTCATTGGTTTTAACATAAGCGTTAATTTCATCATCAGTCATTTTTACGACATCAACATTTGTTTCTTCGCAAAATGATATGTGTCCTTCTTTTCCGTCTTTCCTGAAAAATAAAGTCACCCCTGTGTATACCTGATGCGTGTTGCCTGAAAGCTCCCCGATCATCCTCCTCGCATCATCTTTATCAGAAGGTTTACCAAGCACTTTCTGATTATATGATACGACTGTGTCAGCGCCTATTACAACCACGTCTTCCGTTAAAATTTTATGAAAAATCTCTGAAGCTTTTTTGAAAGAAAGCTCCATGACAACTTTATCGGGTTCCTTTGAGTCTGTGACCTCTTCTCCTTCCGGAATAAGAATCTCGTAATCCTCGATCACCTTTCTCAAAAGCTCTTTGCGTCTGGGTGACCCCGATGCCAGTACATATCTCATCTTATTACCTCGTGCTACTCCTTTACAATAGTACATTTTTCACTTTTTAAGCCTTAACATTAGGATTTGTCTCGGGAATAAAGATCCTCGTGTTCCTGCTGTTAAATGTTTTCGCCTCAGCATAAGCCTCTTCGCACAGTATCTTCTGCGAATTTATCCTCGGTACATCCTCAGAAACAACGGCCTTTACGTACTCTCCCTTATCATTCATTATATGAGCCTTCTCGGTATCACGAAGTTCCAGGTCAAGTATATGCCACGCTTTCTTTTTAAGCTCCTCGTTCTCAATGGGGAAAAGAATCTCCACACGCCTCTCAAGATTTCGCGGCATCCAGTCCGCACTGCTTGCATAAATCTCTCTGCTGCCGCCGTTCTCAAAGCAGAATATCCTGCTGTGCTCAAGGAAATTACCGACGATGGATCTCACTGTAATATTCTCTGAAACACCCTTTATTCCTGTCTTTAAGCAGCAAATTCCCCTTACTATAAGATCGATCTTAACTCCTGCGCAGCTTGCAAGATATAGCTCTGTAATGACCTCCTTGTGGCATATCGCATTCATCTTTGCCACTATCCTTGCGGGCTCATTCTTAAGAGCATGCTCTTTTTCCCTTCTGATAAGATCAATTATCCTGTCTTTTAGCCATAGCGGCGCAAGCGACAATTTGTTCCATCCAAGCGGTTCCGAATATCCCGAAAGCATGTTGAATACGGCCGTCGCATCCTCACCAAACGCAGGTGCGCAGGTGAAAAGACCTATATCCGTATATTGCTTTGCTGTCGAATCGTTGTAATTTCCCGTCGCAAGATGAACATATCTCTTTATGCCGTCCTCTTCCTTACGAACCACAAGCGTTATCTTACAATGCGTTTTAAGTCCCACAAGTCCGTATATTACGTGGCATCCCGCTTTCTCAAGCATTTTTGCCCATACGATATTATTTTCTTCGTCAAACCTTGCCTTCAGCTCAACAAGCACCGTAACCTGCTTGCCGTTATCTGCTGCCTTTGCAAGTGCCGCGATAATAGGCGAGTTACCGCTTACTCTGTAAAGAGTCTGCTTGATTGCCAGGACTCCGGGGTCAACTGCTGCCTCTTCGACAAATCTGACAACATTTTCAAAAGTCTCATAAGGATGATGCATAAGGACGTCACCGTCACTTATAACCTTGAAAATATCCTTTTCTCCTATAAAGGCAGGAACCGGACTTGGCGGCCTGTATCCATGCTCTTTGAGATGATCGAATCCCTCAACCTTATAAAGCTTCATCAAAAAAGTAAGATCAAGCGGTCCGTTCACCTTAAATATCTCATTGTCGTCAACATCAAGTTCCTTGGCTATAAGCTTTAAAAGCTTCTCATCCATCCCCGCAGATACTTCGAGCCTTATCGCCTGTCCCCACTGACGCTTCTTTATCTGCTTCTCGATCTCTTTAAGCAGATCTTCCGCTTCGTCCTCATCTATTGAAAGATCGGCATTTCGCTCAACCCTGTAAGGTGCGCTGGCAATGACATCATAGTTAAGATAAAGCTTATCCACGTTTTGCATTATGAGATTTTCAAGGAATATATATTTCCCCGATCTGTTCTCTTCATTTCCCGGAATGTGCAAAAGCCTCGGAAGAACATCCGGCACCTGTACGGTAGCAAAATCAACGTCGTCTTTTCCCTCTTTCTTTTTAAGGAGCGCTCCTATATTGAGCGTTTTATTCCTTATAAGCGGAAAAGGCCTTGATGAATCAACCGCCATGGGAGTCAGAACAGGGAAAACAACTTCATCAAAATATCTTTCCGCATAATCAAGCTCTTTTCCCTTAAGCTCGCTTATATCGCATATATTAAATCCGTTTTCTTCAAGAAGCGGCAAAAGACAGTCATTATATACCGCATACTGACTCTCCGTAAAATCATGGAGCTTTTTAAGGACCTCCTGAAGCTGCTTTGTCGCAGTCATTCCGGCGATATCCGGCTTTTTATACCCCGCATTTATCATATCCTTGAGCGATGCAACGCGAACCATAAAAAACTCATCAAGATTACTTGCCGAAATACTCAAAAACTTAACTCTCTCAAGCAAAGGATTCGATTCATCCTCAGCCTCACAAAGCACTCTTTCGTTAAACTGTATCCAACTAAGTTCCCTGTTCGTATAATATTTGGAACTTTCAACATTAACGCCCGTTTTACCTGAAGTTTTGCTCTTTGTCATAATATCCCTCTCATATTTGTCACAACAGCTTCTTCTGCCTTATTACAGGCTTTACCCCGAACACTTCTTCAAAAAAATTCGCCCTGTTTGTAAAAAGACCTTTTTCAAGCGTTATATCCGCCGCAGTATCGACATTTATAACAAGCTCTCTTTCTTTAAGTTCTACCGTTACATCTTTAAACTTCTGCTTATGCGTCCTGTCAAGGCCGTTCGCAACTCGTATTATTGCTGTAAGCTTAGCTATCCTGAGATAATCTTCCCTTGATAGTCCGTCAAAAAATCTGCTTCCGCTGCTGTAATACTCAAAACTCTCGTGATTAAATCTCACGACATTTGCAACAATGGCTCTCTCCACATGAGAAAGACCGATAATCTCAGTCGACATTATTATGTTGTATGAACAGTCACCCAGATATACAAGACTTATGTACTTTCCGCAATCATGGAGGATCGTTGCGATCTGCAAAATAAGTCTCTCTCTTTCTCCGAGTCCATGCAGATTCTTCGTACTGTCAAAGATGGTAAGCGCGATCTTCTGAAGTGTCTCTCTTCTTGACCTGCTGCCCATATATCTCTTTGAAATATTCTGTGCACAGGCAATAATATCCTGCTCAAAGTCATGCGGCGACTTTATGTAATTCTTGTTTTCCGCATATTCATAGGCTATTCCGTCGCAAAGTGTAATTCCCGGAGCCCACAGATTTTCAGCATTTGTAACGTCCAGAATACACTTTACAAGGACACCCGCAACATGAAAAAGTGGAACATTCTCTTCCGGAATATTGAGCTTTTTGGCAAGTTCAAGATCGCTCTTTTTATAAGATTTTTTATAAAATTTGCGATATTCCTCCGCCGAAGCGTATCCTTCTCTCTCCGTTCCGATACCGACCTTTTGAAGCACGGGAGATACGTAGTCGTCAATGATAATAAGATTCTCAACTTTTTTATCCTTAAGATGCATCTTACTGAAAACCGAGAGTCTTGAATTAATAAGCTCCGTAACTAGCTCCGCGTACTTAAGTCTTGAAGCATGCACCTGCTCCATGGTCGTATGCAGACGAAGAACACCTGTCATAAGATTCTGGGTTACAACAAGTGTATCTTTTTCAAAAAGAGATATCTGTATACTTCCTCCGCCTATATCCGCGATCGCGGTAGGTTTAGAGATTATCTCTTCAAACTGATCGTATTTAAGCGCAATGGACTTATAGTCTATGAAACGCTGTTCCGAATTACTAAGGACATCTATATGTATGCCCGTTCTGTTCTCGATAAGGTCACGTACAATGGCAATATCCTTAGTCTCCCTTATCGCACTGGTTCCGTACGCCTGATAATGAGTTACTCCGTACTCCTTCATTATCTTCTTATATTCCGAAAGAATACGTATCATCTCATCGACGTGATAACTTGATATTCTGCCTGTCGCATAAGTCTCACTTCCGATATCCATGCGATGACGTACGTGATCCAGTTCTCTTACACCATACTTCATTGACAGTTCAAATATCTTAAGCGATATTTCATATGAACCGACATCAATAGCAGCAAATACTTCACCCGTCATAAGTTAAACCCCTCATAGTTTAATTCTGCTGAAAAATCAGTAATTACCGAGTATTCTAAGCGTTTTTGCTTCCTCACGAAGTCCGCGAAGTGCGTTCTTAACCGCACTGTCTCCAAGATTTCCGTCAAAATCTATGAAGAATCTGTATTCCCAGTTTCTGTCCTCTATAGGTCTTGATTCAATCTTGGTCATATTAAGATTGTTATATATAAAATGTGACATGATGTGATAAAGAGAGCCTGCTTCATGTGGGATTTCGAGGCATATGCTTATCTTTTTCGCATCCTTCAAAAATACTTTCTGATTTGTTACTATTATAAATCTTGTCGAATTTGAATCCGCCTGATTTATTCCTTCTTTTATTACTTCAAGGCCGTACACGCCAGCTGCGCCGGCACCTGCTATAGCAGCCTGCGTTTTATCTTTTTCATCTGCAACTTTCTTTGCCGCAAACGCATTGTTCTTCATACCTATCTGCTGAATGTTTCCGTTTTCGGACAAGAACTTCGCGCTCTGCATAAGTGCCTGCGGATGAGCATAGACCGTCTTGATATCTTCAAGCTTTGCTCCGGGCACGCCCAAAAGACAATGCTTAATCTCTATGATTTGTTCTCCGACGATATAATGTTCATACTCGGAAAGAAGATCGTATATCTCGCTCACGATACCCGCTGTCGAATTTTCAATGGGAAGAACCGCATAGTCAACACTTCCCTCTTCCAAAAGAGCCATTGCATCTCTGAATGTCTCAACAGCCGTACTGTTTACATCTTCTCCGAAAAACTTTTTCATTGCTTCTTCCGAATAAGATCCCGCAGCACCCTGAAAGCAAACTCTGGAGTTCTTTTTATCTATGCTGTCTTTCTGTATAAAAGGAAGATTCCCCGAAGCTCCTTTCTCTGAAAGTTTCTGATACTGAAGTTTTCTACTCATAGACATTAGCTGGGAAAAGAGCTCCTCAACGCCAATCCTGTTAAAATCAGAATGTGCAAGCGTCTTAACCGCCTTAAGCTTCTCATCTTCTCTTTGCTTGTCAAAAACTTTTTTTCCTACAGATATTTTATAATCAGCGACCTGTGACGCAACTTCCATTCTCTTTTCATAAAGTTCGACAATCTGCTTGTCTATAACATCAATCTCGCTTCGTAAATCTTTCAGATCCATAAATTTGCGTATTCCTCCAAGTGTTAAATCTAATAGAATTTTAGAACAAAAGCTTCTTGATAGCAAGAAATAACACGCCTATAATAATTATAACGGAAACATAAAAAGAGGTGGACAAATGACAAAACGAACTGCGGTTACTTTCGCTATCATTACTCTTATCATAGCATTTGTTGTTGCAGTCCATATCAAGGATCAGCAGATAGCTATGTTCCCATCCGATCATGGCAACCTGGCGGGCAATCTTCATAATTCCGGTCTTGTCTTTGAAATGGACGGCAAGGTCTTTTTTTCCAATCCCGCTGACAGCGATTGTCTTTATTCCATGGATCCCAATGAAAATAATCCAAAAAGACTCACCAGCATGGGAGTCAAATATATAAACGGCGCAAACGGTCTTTTGTATTTCTACATGGACTCTACAAAAAAATCCGGCAATCTTTCAGGTCTTGGATCAGTCACCAATCAGTACGGTATCTACAGGTGCAAGACTAACGGAAGAAATCAGGTATGTCTTTTAAGAGATCTCTGCGGAGAAGTTCAGTTATGCGGAGAATATCTGTATTTCCAGGTTAAGAAAAACAACGGAGGAACTCTTGAAAAGATAAGAGTCGATCAGAAGAACCGCTCTGTCGTTGCGAATGAAAAGATATCTCCCGTTTGTTACAGTAACGGTGCAATATATTTTTCAGGTGTGACAGCAGATCACAACCTTCATGCCATGCAGACAGCTGCGGGAGATTCGATTTCTACCGTACTCGAAGGCAACTATTTTAATCCCGTTGTCCATGGAGACTATATCTACTACATGAACGGCGATGATAATTACAGTTTATGGCGTGCAAATCTTGCAAGCGGCGAAAAGCAGCCTATTGTTCCCGAAAGGCTTGATTGTTTTGCCATGGACGATAATTATATTTATTATGCATTTTCCGATCCGAACACTCCGTCTTTAAAAAGATGTACTCTCACAGGAGGAGACACCGTAGTCTTATTTGACGGAATAGTAAACAGTATAAATCTGTCTTCAAAATATCTTTATTTTAAGGTTTACGGATTGGATGATGTGATGTATCATATGCCATTGAATGGATCGTCACCTGCTTCTATTTTTGTAAGTGCCTACTGATCCGTTCATAGCGATTTAGTAATCTTTTTTGATTTTTTTGAGGAGATGGTATGAATAATATGCGACACATGATGAACCCCCTCGATTTCAGTGTTTCTGAATTGGAGGCCCTTTTCGATGTAGCTAACGACATTGAGAAAAATATGGAAGCCTACTCTCACAAGTGTGACGGAAAGCTTCTCGCTACATGTTTCTATGAACCAAGTACAAGAACAAGACTTAGTTTTGAAACTGCGATGTTAAGACTTGGCGGCAAATGTCTTGGTTTTGCCGATGCAAGTAATTCTTCGGCAGCCAAAGGAGAAAGCGTTGCCGATACGATTCGTGTTATCTCCTGTTTCGCAGACATATGTGCCATGCGACACCCAAAGGAAGGTGCTCCGATGGTAGCGGCTGCCAACTCCGAGATACCTGTTATCAACGCCGGTGACGGTGGTCATCAGCATCCCACACAAACACTTACCGATCTTCTTACGATCAGATCTTTACATGGTAAATTAGGTGATTTCACTATCGGTCTTTGCGGCGACCTTAAATTTGGTCGAACAGTCCACTCTTTGATAAATGCTCTGACAAGATATGAAGGAATTAATTTCATCTTTGTTTCTCCCAAGGAGCTTCGCGTTCCTGATTACATTACAGAAATGCTCAATAACAAAGGCATCAAATACGAAGAAGTGATCAAGCTTGAAGAAGTAATGCCAAAACTTGATTTCCTTTACATGACACGTGTACAGAAAGAACGTTTCTTCAATGAGGAAGATTATATCAGACTTCGCAATTTCTACATTCTCGACGAAGCAAAGATGACTCTTGCAAAAGAAAAGATGCACATTCTCCATCCTCTTCCGAGAGTAAACGAGATTGCCGTAGAGATTGACAAAGATCCCAGAGCTGCTTATTTCAAGCAGGTTCAATACGGGCTGTATGTAAGAATGGCGCTTATCCTTACGCTTCTTAATATGACAGATGCTCATATGAACGAAGGATTGCTTAAAAAATTCTAATAAACAGAAAGAGGTCATACATGTTAAATATCGGAAAAATTGAAGAAGGTTTTGTACTTGATCATATCCAGGCCGGAAAAGGCATGCAGATTTACAATCATTTAGGGCTCAATAAGCTCGATTCAACGGTTGCCATAATAAAGAATGCCAAGAGTAAGGTTATGGGCAAAAAAGATATCTTAAAGGTTGAATGCGACATCGATACTCTCAACCTTGATATCCTTGCATATATCGATCACAACATCACTGTTAATGTTATCAAATCCGGCGAGATCATCGAGAAACGTGCTCTCGTACTTCCCAAGGAGATCACAAACGTTATCCGCTGCCACAATCCCAGATGCATCTCATCTATCGAGCAGGGACTTCCTCAGGTCTTCTATCTTGCCGACGAGAAGAACGAGGTATACCGTTGCAAATACTGCGATGAGAAGTATACGGAAGGAGATGCTTCCAAGAACTAAGAATTCACTGAGTTTTCCTATAAAAAAAGAGTCGCTTGCGGCTCTTTTTTAGATTCAAATGAAAATAATATTTCGATGAAATAATCTTATTGATTCAGATGAAAAGAGCCTTGAGAAATCATCTGTTTCTCAAGGCTTCTACTTCATGGGGTTTGTCTGTTGTATTTGTTTATATTATCAATTTATCAATATCCGAATTCCTGTGCCCAGTACCAGTTTCCGTCTGCTGCCTGGAATACCGCGATACCTACAGTCTTATATCCGCCATCAAGAATGTTGGCAGCGTGTGTAGGTGAGTTCATCCATGCTGTGTAAACCGCATCAGCTGACTGATACAATTTAGCAAGATTCTCTCCGTACTGAACATTACTGTCTACTGTCCAGAAATCAGATCCGTTAGGTCTTGTGTGTGAAAATGAAGTTGTGATCTCATTAGCTCTAACCTGAGCTGCTGATGTAAGAGCATCGCTCCATACGAGTGCTGAAAGTCCCTGAGCTGCTCTCTGCTGATTCATAAGGTTGAATACACCTGCGCAAGCATCGATTGCTGCCTGGCTTGATGATGCAGAACCTGCAAGAGCAATTGCCTCATCATCAATATAAATCTCTCCGGCTCCTTCTCCGGTTCCTCTTGTAGCAGCCTGGCCATCAAGTGCCCCCTCTTTGGCCGATCCGCAAGCCACAAAAGTGAAAGCAAGTACACATGAAAACATTACAGCGAAAAGTTTCTTTAAATTTCTCATATCCATCTCTCCTGCATAAGCATAAATATTAAGTACAACATAACCCTCTCATAACCTAGCTATACTTTATATCAATTCTTTTTATCATTCAATATAGTTAATCACATTTTTTGGGTTAAAAATATCTATTATTTCACTTAAATAAGTTGTCCGTTGAAATTTTTTTACCTAAATTTCGATATAACTCTTCAAACACACTCTTTTACTGGATTTTAAAAAATCACATTTTGCCCTGTTGATTCGAATGTATGTTCGGTGTATAGTAATCTTGAAAGAAAAAATCAGTTTTCATCACATCTTTATCGTTTGTGAGGTTTCTTTTGAGCGTTTTATCATACAATTATGACAATTACATATTTCACATCGATGTAAACTCAGCATTTCTCTCATGGTCGGCACTTAAGAAATTGCATGAAGAGCCCGGGAGCATCGATCTAAGGACTATTCCCTCCGCCGTGGGAGGTGATGTCAAGACGCGTCACGGCATCATCACAGCTAAATCAATTCCGGCCAAGAAATATGGAATCGTTACGGGCGAGCCTGTTATCAAAGCTCTTCAGAAATGTCCCAAGCTGGTCCTTGTTCAATCTGATTTTGCAACTTACAAGAAATACTCTCATGCTTTTATCAATATATTAAACAAGTATTCTCCGCGTGTTCAACAGGTATCTGTCGATGAGGCGTACCTTGATATGACAGGAACGAAATCGGTCTACGCAGACCTTGTCACACCCGATATGCCATTCCCCATCTGTGTTGCCGATAAGATCAAGAATGAAATTCGCGACACTCTTGGATTTACCGTAAATGTCGGAATATCAGACAATAAACTCCTTGCAAAGATGGCAAGTGACTTTACCAAACCGGATAAGATACATACTCTTTTCCCTGATGAAATAGAAAAGAAAATGTGGCCACTTCCCATAGGCGACTTATACGGATGCGGCAAGGCAACCGCTGAAAGGCTCATAAACATCGGGATCCGCACGATTGGAGATGCCGCAAACTCTGATCTGTCTATGTTGTCGCATATACTTGGAGAAAATATCGGAAATTATATATATTACAGTGCAAACGGCTACGGAAGCAATATTGTCTCAGTCGAATATGAAGAAGCCAAAAGCTACTCAAACGAAACAACGCTTTCATCGGATTTAACCGCCAATAATTACGATACTGATATAATACCCGTTCTTAAATATTTGTCAGAAAGCGTATCGAAAAGGCTAAGGCGTGACAATGTATTTGGCCGTACAGTCACAGTCTCCGTTAAGACTACAGACTTTAAGCGTCATTCATGCCAGATGCAGCTTGAAAATTCCATCGATGATGCCGACAAGCTTTTTATATATTCCAAAGAACTGGCAGATAAAATGTTACTTGGACCGGACGGTCTTTTTATGAAGGGTGAAAATGTCAGACTTGTAGGCGTTGGCCTAAGTAAACTCGATGACGGCTCCTATAGACAGCTTTCGCTGTTTGATGCCTCATTTAACAACAACAGTAATAATGATGAGCGCACAAAGCGGCTGAATAAAATGGCTGATGAGATCAATCTGAAGTTTGGAAAAGATACAATAAAGAAAGGACGCGTCTGATACGCAATATAAAAGCAGATTTATACATGCAACAACATTGTATAAATCTGCTTTTTTCCATTAATCACCAATTGCGTTTTGCATATCTTCGGGGAGTTGTGCTTCAAAGGAAAGCTTCTCTCCCGTTATAGGCTGCTCAAATTCAAGATGGCATGCGTGAAGCGCAGCCCTCGTAAGTCCTTTGTTATCTTGAATATCTTTTCCATAAAGGTTATCGCCAAGAAGCGGATGCCCGATATATGACATGTGGACTCTTATCTGATGCGTCCTTCCGGTATCAAGTTTAAGCCTTACCAATGAGAAGTCCTGGAACTCTTTTTCAACCTTATAGTGAGTAATCGCTCTCTTACCGTCGTCGCGCACTTCTCTTATCATCCTTTGTCCGGGGATTCTCTCTATTGGCGCATCTACCGTTCCCTCTTTGGTCTCAAAAATACCGCTGCAAAGAGCAAGATATTCTTTTCTTCTCGACATACGCTCACTTTTTCTTGAAAGAATTGAAGCGCTGTGCCTGTTCTTTGCAAAAACGATAAGTCCCGACGTCTCCCTGTCAAGTCTTCCTATCACACGCATAACATGCTCCTGCCCTGTTTTCTTATAATAACCTGCAAGAGCATTACTAAGTGAATCCTTGTAATGAGCATAAGAAGGATGCACGACCATATCTCCCTTTTTATTTAGTAAGATAAGGTCCTCATCTTCATATACTATATCAATCGGCTCATCACTCGGGATAATGAGCGAGCTGTTCTCTATGTCTTCATATAGCCTTACGGTCAACACTTCCCCGGGCTCAAGCTCAGAGATCACTCTTATAGGATTTCCTTTGCACATGACTCCATCCTCAAAGAGCTTACACCTGCTGACCTCCCTACTTGAAAGCATGAGCCTCTCTCTCATAATCTCGCCCGCAGTTAGCCTTCCATCTGCTTCTGTCACTGTATATTCGATTTCTCTGTAATCTTTACCCATAGTGGGTATTCTATAAAAAAAAGCTCTAAGTGTCAAAGCACGCAAAATCTGTAAAATACCGCGTGCCTTTAACTTAAAGCCTTGGAAATCATCTAAGTTTTATTAAATTTCACATTGTCGATCAGATATCTTTTTTGTCACGCATGCGCTCAATGGCATCCATTGCAAGGCGACTGCGCTCACACTCCGATGCCGATAAAGATATCTGCCAGCAGAACGGACTTCCTTTCATGTGCTCACTTGCGTAGGACAGTCCATTTGTCCGTTCATCAAGGAAAGGTCTGTCTATCTGGTTCGGATCGCCGAGAAGAATTATCTTGGTGTCCTTACCCGCTCTTGTGATAATTCCTTTTGCCTGCGTAGGTGTCATGTTCTGAGCCTCGTCAATTATAAGGAACGTCTTTAAGATGGAACGTCCTCTTATGAAATTCAAAGCCTCACACTGGATAATTCCGCGATCAAAGACTTCGTCCGTCTTGTCCGTCAGCTCTTTTTCATCCTTATAACGTTCTTCTTCGTTAGAATCTATGAGCTGCTCAAGGTTGTCGATTATTGGACGCATAAGCGGTGAAATCTTTTCCTGCTCATCTCCGGGCAAAAAACCTATATCATCATCAAACTGAGAATTCGGTCTGCACACAAGAATCCTTCTGTATTCACCCGTTGGTCTGTTGAGCATCTTCTCAAGGCCGACCGCGAGCGAATAAAAAGTCTTGGCAGTTCCCGCCATTCCTTTAACAATAACAAGTGGTGCAACATCAGCAGGCTGCATAAGTGCTTCCTGAAGGAAATACTGACCTGCATTTCTCGGCTTAACGCCATAGGGCTGACTCTTTTCATAATCAAGCTTCTTGATAAAGCCATTCGAAACTCTGCCCATCTGAGTTTTATTATTGGACTGATCTGCTCTTACAACAACAAACTCGTTTTCATAAAGATCCGGTGCAAAGCGCTTGCCTTCCGCATCACAGCAATACACCTTTTCAATAGGAATACCTTTTTTCTTAAGCTCTTTAAAGGCATCCTCTGGAGCATATACATCTATACGTCCGCTGTACTGCTCACCTCCTCCCGCAACCTGTTCTGTGGTAAAATCCTCAGATCTCATATCGAGTATCTGAGCTTTTATCCTCATCAGAATGTCCTTAGTTACAAGAATAACCTGCTCTTTCCTACTCTCTGAAAGTCCTTTGCAAACCTTCAGGATTCGATTGTCGGATTTATGCTCCGACAGATCTTTGGGAAGCTCCACGTCTTTAAAGTTCTTTTCAACTCTTAGAACTCCACCGTTATCGAGCTTAACCCCTGCAACAAGATCGCCTGTACCCCGAATCTGCTCGAGGATCTTGATTGCTTCTCGTACATTAGCTCCTCTCTCGCCCTCATCACGCTTATGGGCGTCAAGTTCTTCTAAGACTACCAGTGGAAGAACGACCTCGTTATCCTCAAAGCACTTCAAGGCGTGTGGTGCCTGAATCAAAACATTGGTGTCCAGTACGTAGATCTTCTTCATACGGAGCCCTCCCCATTATTTTATTTTTATGATACATCTTTCCATACCAAAAGCCTCTTTTATTACTCTTGGCATACATATCACAATATAATTATACCACATCTTGTGTTTGCGTTATCTTTTTTATTATAAAGTACACTATATATTGTCAATTTTATATCAATCAATAAGACAAAAAACTTATAACTCCTATCCGAAATTTTCAATAAAAAAAGATGTTCGGCACTTGCTTTTCGTAATCAATACCTAAGCAAAAACCAAACATCTTCTTTAGCAATACAGATTATAATATTTTTTACAGCTCTGCCGCTCTGGCAAGGGCATCATCTATATGTGGTCTAAAATTCTCACGTCCTACAAGATCTACGAATCCGTCTTTTTCCATAGTGCTCATAGGCTGCTCGTTTACATGTGAGAATACCAGAGTTACATTATTCTTCTTGCATCTGTTATAAAGTTCTTCAAAAGAGTGCATAGCTGTCGCATCAATAGCCGGAACGCCTCTCATACGGATAACGAGAACTCTTGTAAATTCCTTGAATCCTATTGCCGCTATCTGCTCGGCATCGCCAAAGAACATAGGTCCGCTTATCTCATATACACGAACGTGCTTCGGAATCTCCCTAAGACCTGTTCCGTCCGGATCATCCTCGGGATCGTAGTATTTCCATCCTTTTACTCGTGACTCTTCGCTCATTCTCTTCATGAAAAGAACACACGCTGCTACCATTCCGATTTCAATAGCAACCACAAGGTCGAATACGATGGTAAGTACAAAAGTCATAACAAGTACAAGAATATCGCTCTTGGGAGCAGTCTTGCAAAGATGTACAAAAGTTCTCCACTGGCACATATTATATGCGACCATGAACAGAATTGCCGCAATGGTGGGCATGGGAATAAGTGCTGCAAAAGGCATCAAAACAACAAGTACAAGAACAAGACATACAGAATGGATCATTCCGGCGATGGGAGTTCTTCCACCGTTCTTAATATTAGCCGCAGTACGCGCAATAGCGCCTGTTGCGGGGATTCCGCCAAATAATGCAGAACCGATATTTCCGACACCCTGTGCAACAAGTTCCATATTTGATCTATGCTTTGAATCTATCATGCTGTCTGCGACAACACATGACAAAAGAGATTCGATTGCAGCCAAAATCGCGATGGTAAATCCGTCTCCTGCGACTTCTCTGAGTGTTTTATAGCTGAATGCCGGCAATCTAAGCGCAGGGAGCTGCCCCTTTATTTCATAAAGATCTCCGATAGTATTAACATTCATATTAAGAAGTTTAACCATAAGAATACCAACGATAACCGCAATGAGCGATCCGGGTATCTTCTTATTAATCTTAGGCCAGACAATCTGGATAACAAGACAGATTACGCCAACGATGAGAGCGCCGAAATTGATCGTAGAAATATTTTTTCCAATCGCCTCAAGCTTCTCTACAGTCTCAACTGTTGTAGTTCCCGCAGGATATGTAAGTCCCAAAAAATCCTTTATCTGACCGACAAAGATAGTCACAGCGATACCTGCTGTAAATCCCGTAGTTATTGTATAAGGAATAAATTTAATAAGTGATCCGAGCTTGAAAACTCCCATCAAAACAAGGATAACACCTGCAAATATCGTAGCAAGTGCAAGGCCTTCCATTCCCTTACTTGCAACAATTCCTGCAACTATAGTTGCAAAAGCCGCTGTAGGTCCTGCAATCTGCACTCTGCTTCCGCCAAGAAATGAAATGATAAATCCGGCTACAATCGCGGTATATAGTCCCTCTTCAGGTCCTACTCCCGATGCAAGTGCAAGTGCGATTGAGAGCGGTAATGCAATAATCGCAACAATGATTCCTGAAATCAGGTCCTGTGAGAACTGCTTGCCGTTATAGCCTTTTATAACAGTAAACAGCATTGGCTTTAATCTTTCGTTTTCCATAATAATCTCCCTTGAATATAATACTTTTGAGTTCAGCAAGTGCTCTGCTCAAGGGATTCTCACTAAATTCGCTATCGCTCATTAAGTGTTCACCCATGGCTCGCACTAAGCTCGATAAAACCTCGCTAAGTGCTCTGCTCAAAAAAACGTCGCCCCGGAATACCGAGGCGGCGTTTCATATTATAACACGTATTCAATTACTTGTTAACTTTTGCGTGCATAAAGAACTTAAATCCAAGAGGACTTGTGTATGCTCCACTTACACTGTCATCTACCATGTAGATATCTGTGTAGAAGTAGATAGGGCAGATACATCCTGTAGACATAAGAAGATCCTCTGCTCTGTGCATAAGCTCATAACGAGTCTTAGTATCTGTACACTCTTTGATGTCCTTAATAACAACATCATAAGTCTCAGCCCATGTTCCGTTCTCAACCTTTGTATCATATCCAAGGTCTGTAAGGTCAATGCTGTATGCCTTAACATCAGCATGTGCGCCCTTACCGTACTGAACGTCGTTGTTACCTGAACCTGTGATCCACATATCAAGGAATGAAATAGGATCGTTGTAATCTCCGAGCCATCCGTTACGTGCTACGAAGTAGTCACCCTTCTTACGAGTTTCAACGAATGTTGCGAACTCCTGGTTCTGAAGATCCATTGAAATACCGATTCCTGAAAGTGTTGACTGTACAGCTTCTGCGATAGCCTTGTGGTTATCGTTTGTGTTGTAGAGGTACATAAGCTTAGGAACATCTGTGAACTTCTGTGTAGATTCATCAAATGTGTAATACTTCTTAAGTGTTGTGAGAGCCTTCTCCCAGTTTGCTTCATAAGCATCTTCTTTTACATCATAGTAACCTACATAGCTGGGATCGGGACCTGCATTCTCATAGAACTGTGATCCGTCAGCGTCTGTAAGACCCATAGCAACGAATGAAGAAGCAGGAAGCTCACCCTTCTTAGAAACATCGTTTACAATGTAGTTTCTGTCGATAAGAAGAGCAAATGCATTACGGATTTCTTCCTCAGCTCTTACCTTCTCAACGCCAGTGAGTTTGCTTGTCTTAGGAAGAATATCCTTGTTGATATTCCAGCAGATATAATATGTTCCAAGCTGTCCTTCAATCTTAAGCTCTGTAGGATAGTTCTCTTTGAGGTTAGGAATCTCGTTTGTAGGAACTTCATCGATGAACTCCCATGATCCGTTCTCAAAGTTAGCAAGCATGTTGTTATTATCATCAGAAAGATAGCAATTAATCTCATTTATTGTTACATCAGCTGCATCAATAAAATCATCTCTCTTCTGGAGCTTGATAACTGACTGGTGCTGCCAATCAGCTATTGTGTAAGGTCCGTTACAGATATATGACTTAGGATCTGTAGCCCAGCTCTCGTTTGATACAACGTCCTCACGAACAGGCATGTATGCAGGGAAAGCAAGAAGCTCGTTCCAGTAAGGAACATCGTTCTTAAGTGTAACTACGATAGTCTTGTCATCGGGTGCTTCAACATTGAGCTTTTCATCACCCTTTGCATCGTCAGCCCACATCTCATCATAACCTGAGATTACATCAAACATATATGAATAGTCAGCAGCAAGTGCAGTTCCTGCAGCACGATTCCATGCATAAACGAAATCACCGGCTGTAAGATCCTTACCGTCAGACCACTTAAGACCATCTCTGAGCTTATAAGTATATGTTACTGTTCCGTCATCATTCTTGACACCTTCTGTGAATCCTTCCATACAGTCGGGCTGAAGCTCAGCCTTTCCGTTTGCATCAGCGCCCCACTTAGCAAGGCCTGAGAAAAGATGACAGATGACAGATGCTCCATCAACTGTAGAGTTAACAGCAGGATCAAGTGACTGAGGCTCTGAACCAAGACAAACATTGATAACGCCTGAGTTTTTTCCTTCTTCAGCAGGTTTTGAAGCTGAACGCTCCTCCGCTGCAGCCTGTGAAGCATTCTGTGTTCCTGCCTGATCTGCGGTGTCAGATGTATTTCCGCAAGCAGCTAGGCTCAGTAACATGCTGGAAGCAAGAAGTACTGAGAGTAATTTCTTTTTCATAATTTTCCTCCTTCTGAATTATGAATGTTAATATATCATTTAGTTGGCGTCTTCTACATGATGACACGCAACAAAGTGACCTTTGCTAACTTCCTTAAATTCAGGCATACTCTCTGCACAATCTGCTTTTGCATAAGGGCATCTGGTACGGAAAGGACATCCTGAAGGAGCATTAAGCGGACTTGGGATATCACCCGAAAGTACAATTCGCTGATTTGCTCTTGCGATCTTAGGATCAGGAATCGGAACCGCAGAAAGAAGTGATTTACTGTAAGGATGAAGCGGATGGAGATAAATTTCATCGGCATCTGCAAGCTCAACCATCTTTCCGAGGTACATAACTGCTATTCTGTCACTGATATGTCTTACGACCAAAAGGTCATGAGCAATAAACAGATATGTAAGTCCAAGTTTATCCTGAAGTTCATCAAACATATTTATAACCTGTGCCTGGATTGAAACATCCAATGCAGATACAGGCTCATCGCACACAATAAATTCCGGATTTACGGCAAGAGATCTTGCAATACCGATTCTCTGTCTCTGTCCGCCCGAGAACTCATGCGCATATCTTGAAGCATGCTCACTGTTAAGTCCTACATAGCTCATAAGCTCAAGAATACGCTCTCTTCTCTCTTCCTTCGTCTTATAAAGTTTGTGTATATCAAGAGGCTCTCCGATAATATCGGAAACAGTCATTCTGGGATTCAATGATGAATATGGATCCTGGAATACCATTGTTGCCTTTTTTCTAAATTCCTTAATATCGCTCTTTGACTTTATAAGTTTACCGTCGTACCAGATTTCTCCGGATGTAGGCTTGTATAAATTTAATATTGTTCTTCCGACTGTAGTCTTACCGCAGCCTGACTCACCTACAAGTCCGAGTGTTTCACCCTTTTTAATAGAAAAAGATACATCATCGACAGCCTTTAAATACTTTGATTTAAAAAAGCCTACGTTAACATTAAAGTACTCTTTTAAATGCTTTATTTCAATAAGATTCTTTTCATTATTTATATTTTCGCTCACTTGGACTCACCGCCTTCCATCTGCTTCTTAACATTCATCCAGCAACATGCCGCATGATCATCATTGATCTGCATACGTTCTGCTCTTTCACGAAGACAGACTTTCATAGCAGCTTCACATCTAGGTGCAAAAGGACATCCTTTGGGCATATTCAGAAGGTCAATAGGTGTACCGGTGATAGGCTCAAGCTTTTTGCCTTCCTTTCCCTCTGTAGGGATTGAGCGAAGTAACCCTTTTGTATATTCATGGCAGGGATTGTAGAATATCTCATCCGCTGTACCCTGCTCACATATTGATCCTGCATACATTACAATAACTTCATCACACATCTGTGCAACAACACCAAGATCGTGTGTGATCATAATAATTGCCATTCCGAGCTCTTTCTGAAGAGACTTCATAAGATCAAGGATCTGAGCCTGAATTGTAACGTCAAGAGCTGTTGTAGGCTCGTCGGCAATAAGAATGTCAGGTTCACATGCAAGAGCCATCGCGATCATAACACGCTGTCTCATTCCGCCTGAAAACTCATACGGATACTGATTCATTCTCTTTTCAGGTTCATTTACGTTAACAAGCTTAAGCATTTCGATAGCACGCTCTTTAGCCTGTTCTCTGTTTCTGTTTGTATGGAGCAAAATTGCCTCCATAAGCTGATGTCCGATTGTATATGTAGGATTAAGTGATGTCATGGGATCCTGGAAAATAATTGAAACTTTATTTCCACGAACGGTCTTCATAACCTTTTCACCTGCTCCGACAAGTTCCTGTCCATCAAGCTTTATTGAGCCGGATACGATCTTACCTGCTCCGGCAAGAATCTGCATGATGGAATATGCTGTTACAGATTTACCTGAACCCGACTCTCCTACTATTCCGAGGACTTTGCCTCTATCTAAATAAAATGATACGCCATTAACTGCCTTAACCTCTCCGGCATCGGTAAAAAATGAGGTATGCAGATCTTTAACTTCTAATAAACTCATCTTTTTAAAATCTCCACATTATATTGTTCTACTAAAAAACTATGTCACATCAAGTATCAAGCTTAGGATCAAACGCATCGCGAAGTCCGTCACCGAAAAGATTGAGAGACAAAACGATGAGTGAAATAACAAGCGCAGGGAATACCAATCTGTAAGGATATGAATTGATTCCGTTAAGCGCATCTGAAGCAAGCGAACCCAATGAAGGCATGGGAGCATTTACACCAAGTCCCAGGAATGAAAGATAACTCTCCGTAAAAATTGCACTGGGAATCTGGAGTGCAGTTGATATAACTATTACTGAGAAGCAGTTAGGGATAAGGTGCTTTAAGATAATCCACTTTCCCTTTGCTCCGGCTGCCTGTGAAGCAAGTACATACTCCTGCTCTCTGAGTGACAAGATCTGTCCTCTGATAAGTCTTGCCATAGATACCCAATAGAGCACACCAAATACAATGAACAAACTTATGATGTTTGAACCGATCTTGGAAAGTACGGTTCCTTCAAGTGTACCCTCAAGAACAACCTTAAGTACCGATGAAAGAAGTATGACCATAAGCATATCCGGAAGCGAATATATAACATCGACTATTCTCATTATGATAAGGTCAACCTTACCGCCTGCATAACCTGCAATAGCTCCGATAGTCATACCGATTATAAGAACGATAATACTTGCAAAAAATCCAACAGCAAGTGAAATACGTGTTCCATATACAACTCTTATGAAATAGTCACGACCCTGAGCATCTGTTCCAAAGATATGAGGAACAACACTCTCACCTTTTTCAATTCTCTTAAGCTCTGCTTTTCCATATTCGAAAGGAGCAAGATCGTTGAAAGTGTTATCAACCGGCTTACCGGGAATAACTCCGAGAGCCTGATCGTATGCATATGGCCAAAACATAGGAATAAAAATTGCTGCCAGTGTTATAAGTACAATTATAAAGAAACAAACAGTTGCGACCTTATTCTTAAGAAGTCTCTTTACGCTATCCTTAAAAAATGTTGATGAAGGGCGCATCTGCACCATATATTCTTTTTCTTCTTCGGTTGCAGGAATAAAATCATCCATATTAACCTGCGCGCTTAATATCTTATTATCCATGTCTGAAATATCTCCAATCATTCTAATGTAATACGTGGATCGACAATCTTATACATGATATCGCCGATAAGGTTCATTATTACGATAAGCGTAGCCAGTACGATAGTAGTTCCCATAACAAGCGGGTAATCACGACCGGTAATGCTGTTTACAAAAGCTCTACCGATACCGGGAACAGCAAAGATCTGCTCTACTACAAGTGAACCTGTTACGATATATGCAAGCATAGGTCCAAAATATGTGATGACCGGAATAAGCGAATTTTTCAATGCGTGTCCGAAGATTATCTTGACACCCGAAACACCCTTGGCCTTAGCTGTTCTGATATAGTCCTGACCAAGAACTTCGAGCATAGACGATCTTGTAAGTCTTGTTATATAAGCCATCGGATAAAGTGACAATGTAATGATGGGAAGAATAAGTCCATTCTTCTGTGCTCCGTTTGCAGGAAGCCATCCGAGCTTAATTGAAAAAACAACAAGCAATAAAGATCCCATAATGAATGATGGCATTGATACAAATGCCGTTGTGATTATCATGATTATTCTGTCGATAATCTTATTTCTCCTAAGAGCAGCTATAGCGCCGAATACAACACCAAAAATAAGTGCTATGAAAGCAGCTATAATACCAAGCTTGAAGGAAGTTCTCATTCCATCAAAAATCATGTCGCCTACTTCACGACCTCTGCTCTTAAGTGAAGGACCAAAATCTAATCTCGCAATGTCCCCAAGATAAGTTAAATATTGTTCGCCAAGAGGTTTGTCCAAACCATACTTAGCTTCCATTGCCGCCTGAACCGCAGGGGTTACGGCTTTCTCACCCACGAATGGGCCACCCGGAATTGCATGCATTACAAAAAATGTGACTGTTATAACCACCCAAACAGTAACAGCTGCAAGCAAAATCCTCTTCAGAATGTACATCAGTGTTTTTGTGTTCATAGTATCTCCAACCTGTCTCTCTACATATAGTATAAATAAAACTAACGCTAAAATGTATAAAATTTTAGCTAAATTTTGTTTTTCAAGATGTTTTGTTCATAACATTAGCACTGCACTACGTTAAATCGCAATAAAAAAATACAACGACATACTTGCCCGTACGTCATTGTATCGTCCTACCATCTTGATATGCGCGTATTGGTGTAGATAAAACTCACGATTTTTCAAAAAAGCCTTGCTCACTATCTTCATAGTGTAATAATATTTCAGTTAATTGTGAAGCATACTAACATGAAAAAATGAATTTACATAGCTCGCTAATACGTGCAAGCAAAAATTATGATAATTAAATACAAAACTTATGTCAAGTAGATTGATTAAATTCGCTCAACCCACAATAAAAATGATTAATATATATCAAGAATCTCTCACAAAAAAACATCTGTCCACGTGTCACGGACAGATGTAACAATTTTGTATTTATGTAAACTCGAAATCACGCGAAAAGCATCATAGATCTGCGCTCTTCGTCATCCTGCTTCTTTTTCTGGAGAGTTGTCTGATATACATCAAGCGCCTGCTTGGTCTTAAGCTTCTGATAAGCATCTACGCTGTTTCTCTCCTCTTTATCCATTTGAAATCCGTCAAGTTCCAGAGCCGCATGAGAATTGTATGAAAGTGAATACTCAACTCCGTTTGTCTTTGCTCCCGCAGATGCTCTTGAATTTGAAGTCTTTTCCAAAGCCTTGTCTATATCTTTTATGTCAAAATCCTTCGTAACGTCGTAGTCCTTGATACCAAGCGATTCAAGTGTCATATTGTAGCCCGATATTTTTTCGGATGAGCCGTTTGCATCAGTTGCAACAGTCATCTCCTTGGCATCCTTGTTCAAAAGATTTTTCTCGTTATATGTAGTATTGTTTGCGATATCTTCAATGCCTTTTTTGTACTGATCGATCTGATCCTGAACAGATTTCCTGTCACTGTCTGACATGGTCCCGTTCATTGCCTTTACAGACAGTTCTCTGATTGATTGTAAGTATCCGGTAACTTCTCCCATAGCGCCGTCTTCGACCTTAAGTGCCGAATCGGCCGATCTGAGATTCTCAGAACCTGCCTTAAGTCCACCAACCTGCTGTTTGGTTCTCTCCTGGATTGCAAGCTCTGACGCCCCTTGAGCAGCCCTGGAATAGGTTCCGCCATTAGCAATAACAGAGTATGGCGAATAACCCGATCCGCTGACAGATGATACGCTACTCATATAAACCTCCTTTTATAAGTGCAAAAAAACAATTTCTTGAACATATAGTAGCATTATCGTAAAAAAAATCTATACAAATTCGATGATAAATTCGTAAAATTGAAACAGAATTACCGAAATTTCCAATCAAAAATGAAATAATGATTTCAGAATCGGCGAAAACCTTGATGGTTACTGCATTATAAATTTTTTCAAAAAAAGTCGGATTTTTTCACTTTTTGAACACAATTTTAGTATATAGTTATTATTAAGTTAGTGATGTAAGTTTGCTCTAATCTGTAGAGCTAATCACTATCTCCCCCTCATAAGAAAATCGCAGGCACTCACGTCCCCCCGTGGGTGTTTTTGCGTGTTAGGAATATTTTTCTTATTTGAGAAATTTTCTTGAATAAAAAGAACCTAAAAAGAGCCTGCAACCGGTCATATAAAACCGTCGCAAGCTCTTTCTCTTTATCAAAACGCCGTAAGCTCTTTATTTACTTATCTCCATATTTCTCATAAAGATCTTTAAACTCATTCATCTCTTCGGGTGAAAAATTCTTTGCGGCATATTCTACAAGTCCTGCCTGATCGTTCTTATTAACGTACTCCATGACATCCGTCATAGTCTCAGCATCCATGTGCTCCGCAACTATCTCGCTCACCTTCTCTTTGTCCTCTTCCGACATTGATTCCAGTGCTTCTTTCACCTTCGGATTCTTTCCCGCAATCTTCTCTACATTGTCATACATGATCTCTACTGCCTTATCCGCTGCCGCTTTCTTGGCCTTCTTAACAATCTTTGGAAGCGCAACCTTTATAAACATCATAAGAACAAGGCAGACAACCATAAGTGAAAAAATAAATCTTCCGAAAGCAAATCTGTTTCTGTCTCTCGGAATGTACGTGTTCTTTCTGCTTCTTCCCATATCTTCGTTTCTTTCTTTTTTTATATCTCTGTATCTGTCAATATCGCCGACCTCTTTACTGTAACTTCCGCGATTTCTGTACATGTCGGGATCCTCATCATAGCGATCTCTGTCATCACGCTCATCCCTGTAACGATCCCTGCCGTCATCGTCATAATCATCTCTGTAGTCGTCTCTGTAATCATCCCTATAGTCATCACGATAATCGTCCCTATAGTCATCTCTGTAATCATCGCGGTAATCGTCACGATAATCACCTCTATGTCCGCCTACATGCCCGTCTCTGTAATCATCACGATAGTCATCCCTGTATCTGTCGCCATATTCATCGTCGTATTCATTGAATTCATCTTCATATCGCTCTATTTCTCTGTATTCATCACCACCTTCATATCCTTCACGGCCTCCGGGGATATACGCATCTCTTCTGTTTAGATTATTTCCTGACATTTTTATTTTACTCCAATACTTATTTAATAATACGTTATATTTCTTTTAGAGTTCTGACATAGTTTAGCAACAGTTGGACTGTATCATAAAGACTGTCAGAAGAACATACCTTCTGAACCCCCAACAATACTTTTTTTCATACACGGGTTGCCATGGTTTCCCCACCTGGCAACCCCTCCTCCCAATATTAAGACGCCTTATTCAAGGCGTTTTTCTTTTTGATAAAACTTATGACTTAAACAGTGTTGAAAGGATTCCTCTTCCGAGGCTGGCACCGAGATTTCCGCCGAGAGTCTTTCCGAATTTACCGAATTTTCCTCCGACCGTCTTGCCAACTTCTCTTCCGACCGTTCCAACCACTGAATTTCCTATTGTTTTAGCCGTCTGCTTTCTTTTTCTGTCAGCGGCCGCTTCTTCTTTTTCCTTCTTCTTTGCAGCTGCGGCATCCTCTTTTTCTTTTGCCTTCGCTGCTTCCGCTTCAGCCTTAAGTCTTGCAGCCTCTTCCGCATCGGCGATTCCCTTGCGTTCGAGGAATTCATAAGCAGAATCGGGATCTTCCGGTTCAAAATATTTACTGTAAAGAAGGCTTCCCTTGATCTCTTTTTTCCTTATGGAATCATCGATTCCGCCAAACCTGCTCTGCGGTGGAAGTATCTTAACCCTCTCGCATACGGTAGGCGTTCCGTCCTCAGCAAGGAACGAACACACAGCCTCTCCTGTTCCAAGTTCCTGTATTACATCCTCCGTCTTAAACGCAGGATTTTCTCTAAACGAGTCTGCCGCTGCCTTGACCGCCTTCATATCGGCCGGAGTATATGCATGAAGCGCATGCTGAATCTTGTTTCCAAGCTGCGCAAGAACTCCGTCCGGAATATCTCTGGGATTCTGCGTCACAAAATAGATACCGACTCCCTTGGAACGAATAAGCTTGACCACCTGCTCGATCTTGTCCATCAAGGGCTTTGGCGTGTCTGCAAACAAAAGGTGCGCCTCGTCAAAAAAGAACACCATCTTTGGCTTATCGAGGTCCCCGACTTCAGGAAGCGTCTCAAAAAGCTCCGAGAGCATCCAAAGAAGGAATGTCGCATACAATGTGCCGTTATTTATAAGGCTCGTGCTATCGAGAATGTTGATCATTCCCTTGCCGTCGCTTCCAACCGCAAACCAGTCCCTGATATTAAGCGCTGGCTCAAAGAAAAACTTGTCGGCCCCCGCTATCTCAAGCGAAACAACCGCCCTTACGATAGCTGCCACGGAAACTTTACTGATATTACCGTAATCTGCCGCAAACTCCTTATTATTATCGGAGATGTAATTGAGCATCGCCTTCAGATCCTTGGTATCTATGAGCAAAAGATTGTTATCATCCGCAATCTTAAATGCAATGGAGAGAATATCTCTCTGGAGATCGTTAAGCCCCAGTATCCTTGCCAAAAGAAGCGGTCCCATCTCCGAGATTGTCGTCCTTAGCGGGATTCCCTTCTCACCAAAAACATCCCAAAATGTTGCAGGATATTTCTGATATTTAAAGCCTGCTTCAGCAAGTCCGAATTTCCGAATCCTCTTTTGCATATCCTCAGAATCCGTACCCTCGCACACCATTCCCGAAAGGTCGCCCTTAACATCTGCAAGAAAGACGGGAACACCCATGTCACTGAAAGATTCCGCCAAGACTTTAAGCGTGACCGTTTTTCCCGTTCCCGTAGCACCTGCTACAAGCCCATGCCTGTTAGCCATCTTGGGCAAAAGAAATATGTTTTCACCGTCTTCTGTGTTGGCAATCCAAATCTTTCCATCTTTTAACATAGTCCCCTCCTCTTACATATTAAATTATCAGCGCCGGTACATTATTTTCTGATAGTTAATCAGAAAATGATTCATCAGGCCATTTTGGTTATTATAACACGATGATACCTCAAGTCCAAATCCCTATTTTAAGGCTTCGTATTCATGTTAACACCCAAAGCGGTATATCGTTTTTAATCTGATACATTCTTGAATATGAGATTCAAGAATGCATACACATTTGACAAAAGAACGCATGTTCGTTATTATAATCTCATGGTTGGAAAAGAAAGAACTTACATCTGCATAGATCTTAAATCCTTCTACGCATCGGTTGAATGTGCGGAAAGAGGCCTCGATGTTATGACAACGCGCCTTGTCGTAGCCGATCCGGAGCGCTCCGATAAGACGATATGTCTCGCCGTATCACCTGCAATGAAGGCTCTCGGCGTTCGCAACAGATGCCGCGTTTTCGAGATTCCCAAGAACATCGATTACATTATGGCTGTTCCCAGAATGCAGAAATATCTTGATTATTCCGCCGAAGTATACGGGATCTACCTGAAATATATTTCCAAAGACGATATCCATGTTTACTCTGTTGACGAAGCATTTATGGATGTCACTGAATATCTTAACCTGTACCATATGACTGCAAGGCAGCTAGGACAGCAGATCATGGATGATATAGACAAGACTTTAAATATTCGCGCAACCTGCGGCATCGGTAGCAATCTCTTCCTTGCCAAGATTGCACTTGATATAACCGCCAAGCACTCTCCCGATTTTATCGGCGAACTTGATGAAAAGAAATACCGCGAGACTTTATGGGACCACCGACCGCTCACCGATTTCTGGCGCATCGGAAAAGGCATCGCAAACCGCCTTGCAACTTACGGAATGCTCACCATGAGAGATATCGCAAACGGCGATGAGAACCTACTTTACAAGCTGTTTGGTGTAAATGCGGAACTATTGATAGACCACGCCTGGGGACGTGAACCTGTGACGATAAGCGATATAAGAGCCTACCGCTCTTCAACCCACTCGCTCAGTCAGGGGCAGGTACTTATGAGTGATTACTCTTTTGAGAAAGGACTTATAATCGCAAAAGAGATGACGGATGTTATGTGTCTTGATATGGTCGACAAAGGCCTTGTCAGTAAGTCTTTTACCCTTATGGTCGGTTATGCCAAAGGAACTCCGATTCCTTCCGCCAAGGGCACTTTTTCACTAGATACGGAGACCAACGCTTCGATGCTTCTGATTCCCGGAATTGCCGACCTCTACAAGCATATTGTCAATCCCGCATATAATGTTCGTCGAATGTATGTCATTGCAAACAATGTCATCCCCGAGGAATATACTCAGTATTCATTCTTCGTTTCTCCCGCCGACCTCGAACGCGACAGGCGGATGCAGAAAGCTGTACTTGAGATAAAAAATAAATTTGGAAAAAATGCAATTTTAAAAGGGCTTAACTTCGAAGAAGGCGCAACAACCAGAGAACGAAATAATCAGATTGGCGGACACAAGGCTTAAATTTTGATTTTGTCAGAGGATATAGATATGAGACAGAAAATGTCAATGGATAAAAGAGCTGCCCAATTCCTGCCGTTTCAGGCGGTCAAAGGGCTTGATGAAGCTCTTTTGGCAAAAGAAAAAATCAAAGTACCAAAAATCGAGCTCTCCGACGAGATGGCCGAAGAACTCAATAAAAAGATGCACAATATTAAAAAGGGCTCGATCATCACCTGTGTCTACTTCCACAAGGATGAATACTTAAAGGTAACAGGCATGGTTGCCCGCTTTGATGAGACCTCACGGATTCTTCAGATTGTAAATACCAAGATAAAATTTGAAGATATTCTTGATCTGGAATTTGAGAAAAATTGAGCATTCACTCAATAAGAGTATCCTTTCCGCCAATCACAGACTTTCCAAGCCATTTCTTCTTGTACCAATAGTACATGACGATCAAGCCTCTGATACATTCATCCGTTGCCGTCCCAATAAAGATTCCGGCAACGCCCAGTCCGAGCACGACTCCTACCGTATATCCCACTGTAAGGCCAAGTCCCCAGTTGCACAGAACCCCGGCTATAAACGGGAAGATATATGCACCTGCTGCCTTAAGACTGCTAACAAAAGTCATATTAAGGCACCGCCCTGTCTCAACAAATATATCTACTATCATTATCATCCGGCCAAGAACAATTATATTGAGATTGTCAGTAAATATCCGCAGAGTATATCCGCAAAGCAGCGCATTAATACAAGCCAATGCAATTGTAATGGGCATAGAAGTCTTAAGCGTTTTAAATACTCTTTTATACGCCTCTTCCGTTTTTCCCGCACCTACCAGATGCCCTGTGATTATCTGTGTTGACATTGCAGAAGCGTTCGAAAATATCATTGCAAAAGAAATAAGTGTATTGCAGTACGCCCTTGCATTAACCGCATCATTTCCCATCGCATTGATAAAAGAAAGAAGTGTAGTCTGATAAAGATTATAGGTAAGATTCTCACCGGCAGACGGAAGTCCTATCTTTATCATTTTGAAAAGCAACTCGCCCGGAAACGGTATTAAATAGCGCAAAGAAATCCTTCCTGTTTTTGTCATATAGAAAAAAACGATAAGTGCGATAACCGCAAGCAGCCTTGCCATAACTGTCGATATTGCCACACCGGCAACTCCCATATTCATAAATTTAAGGGGACCATATAGAAAGCAATAATTACCTATGATGTTGACAATATTTATACCAAAAGTAACCCACATACCAATCTTGGTATATCCGTTACAACGCAGTATCTGGAGCATAACGTTGGACACAGCCATCAGAAAGCCGGCGCCTCCGACAATATAAATATATATCATAGAGAACGGCCGCATCTCAGGCGACACATGAAGAAATTCCATTATAAACGGATTTGCCGCACAGAAAGCCGCGCTCAGCACAATACCAAACACCAGGTTCACAACGATTGAAAGCGTATATATCATGTTCATCCGATCATACATTTTGGCGCCGAGATACTGCGCCACAACCACGCTCGTAGCCGTAGCAATGATGTTGAAAAAAATGATCATCATAAACATAATGTTATTTGCATTACCTACCGCTCCTACAGCGTATTCATTATAATGACTCAGCATAACAGTATCGACGTTGTGAAGCATTGTATTCAGCAACAACTCCAAGAACATGGGGCCTGCCAATACCAGAAGCGGTGTTTTTTCATCTATAACTGTATTTCCGGTCTTTTTCATCAAGCGTCCTCTTTTCATAAGCTTATATTTAGATGAAATATTTATTTTATTTCTGCAATTTTTGAAATAAGACCGGTACAACCTGCTACAACGTCGTTCCATGTAGCATCAAAATTACCGGTATACCACGGATCTGCTACATCTGCGCTTCTTCCCGCAAAATCCAGCATCTTGTGCACCTTGTTATCCGGATCTCCGCCGTATATTCTCTGCATATTTCTTATATTGGCACTATCCATTCCGATTAAATAATCAAACTTATCATAGTCACCGCGCACAGTCTGCCTGGCTCTCTTTTCTCCCACACCAAGTTCATTATCCGAAGTCCCTATACCATGTTCCATAAGCTTCGCCTTAGCCGGAGGATACACCGGATTTCCGACACCGTGCCAGATTTCCTCCGTACTCGTTGCCGCCGACTCAATATAGAACTCATCTTCCAGTCCGCGCTTCTTAACCATATCTTTTAAAACAAACTCTGCCATGGGAGAACGGCATATATTGCCGTGGCATACGAATAAGATCCTCGTCATTGTGTAAAATCCTCTATTTATGCGGCTTCCCGCGTTTTTCTAAAAATTTTTTTGTGGCAAAAAAAGGCAAATTTGGGCATATTTTTGCCTGCAAAAGGTGCAAATTAGGTGCAAAATCGAAAAATTTGCACCTTCAATATTCATGCGGCTTGCGGGGCATATTTTTGCCAAAAACAAACATATTTTCCCCTGCAAAAAGGTGCAAAAATTATAAGAATTTGCGGCATCATTCATTTGACACCTTCTTTTTTCTACACCCTTTAAAGGTTTTAACTTTAGCAGTATCTTTCTTTGAACCAATGGCTTTTCTGCTTTCCTCAGAGATACGCTCGAACTCCTCAATAGCATCTTCATATCCAAGATGCGTATAAGTATTAAGCGTAACGCCTATATCAGAATGTCCCATTATATATTGGAGTGTCTTTGGATTCATTCTTGCCGAAGCCATACGACTACAAAAAGTATGTCTACACACATGAGGTGTCACCTTAGGCATCTGCACCTTATAAATTCTGTTGTACTTATCAACTATATGTTTAAAGTACTTCTCCCAGTGCATTGCTACCATAGGATGCTCATCCTTATCAAGAAAAAGAAATCCCACATATCCATCTACCATAGGCTCGATTTTAGGAACCTTGCGTTTTGCTATGATGCGCCTGAAACACTCCGCGACTTCTTCCGTCATCGGAATCAATCGTCCTCCGGATTTAGTCTTCGTATCTCCGATGTTTAAACCTATACCATTATTTCTCTGGAGCTGATGGTCTACATTGATCCTCATATTGTCAAAATCAATATCATCAAATGTCAGTCCTACAAATTCTGATATGCGAAGCCCTGTATTGAACAGAATATAGATTCCATCATAATATCTGCAATAATGAGAATCTTCCTTTATAAACTTAAGGAACTTTCTTTCGTCATCGCGCGATATCGCTTCACGGGTAACACTGTCATTGTAGATTACCGTACCAAGATTAAAATCAAACGGATTCTTTTTGACAAAATCATTATCCACCGCCAACTGAAATGCAGGACGAAGAACTCCTCTGATACTATGAATCGAACTGTATCCTCTTCCATTTTTCTGAAGCTGCACAAGCCAAGTCTGCGCATGCAAAGTCTTGACCTTGTCGATTCTCTGAGTTCCGAAAACATCCTTTTTCAAAAGATTCATTACAGTCTTATATCCGGTTTTTGTACTTGGACGTACACCATTTTTCAATGTGACATACTTCTCCACTAAATCTGATACTGTAAGTTTTCCTCCTTCCGGAATAATCTGGCTGATCAAATCCGCTGATATTTTCTTCTCAAGCTCTCTAAGAGCCGGCTCAGGCTTTCTTCCTTCAGGCACCGGATCGTTAACATCAAGTCTCCATGATCTAACATATTTTGCCTCACCAAAAACATCTAAATATTTATATCTATAGCGACCGGTGTTTTCCTGTGTCTCGCCGTATCTTAAGATTCGACCGCGATTATCTCGTCTCTTTTTACTCATATATTGGTCTCCTTCCTACTTAGAAAGGCTCCAATATGGCATCACCATGATACCATAATCAGAGCCTTTGTGCCATTGAGGACAGGTAATTATGTCATTCATATACAGGTAGCAACATCTATATATTCCTCAAATTTTTTCCTTTTTATCTGTCTCCGATTTCCAACCGTGATAATAAAATCGGCAGTCGGGTCAAATGAGATTATTCGCCTTATCCGCTTCTGCCCGATTCCAAAATATTCTGCTGCCTCTCTGATTGAAAGAGTATATTTTTCGCAAAGAGGCACTTCTCTTATTAGCTCATCCATCTTCAAATCCTCCCTGCACTCTCATTACAAAAATTATTGTGTCCGTCATTTTGCTCCTCCTTTCATAAACGTATGTCTTAGATACATTTATGATATCTCTTGCAGCTTTTCAAAAACGTCGACATTTGCGACATCCGTTCGATATTTAAGAAAGACGATTTTCAAGGCAATGCAAAAATAAAAAAAATCTGAATCTCTCATTTTCATCAGATTCAGATTTTTTGAAAAAGTATTCTATATGTTTTTTTGAAAAATAACTACCATCAAGTCAGATCAAAAATACACTTATTAAGCGTTAGCGCCGTTCCGAATTTTTCGGAAAAAGGGGTTTGGGGTGTTACACCTCCAACAAGCGTCAAAGCATTTGTCTGTCAAATGCACTGCTTGCCACTTCTTTTATAGCCCTCGTAGGGATTCTTCAGAAGCGGCGGTGCGAGGATTATTCTTTTTTACTTTCACCAGTTCTGTAATCCAATACTATCCCCGGCTGGATATTATAAACAAATACATGAAAGCATAGTCCCTCACCTTTATCTTCTACTGAATACGCCTCTATTTCGACGCCACGGGCAATCAATTCGTTCCCCTTAAAATATGGCGTAACTCTATATAATACATGATTATCTGAACCATCCAAATAACGCATAGGTAAGTGCTGACATTCATAAATGTATTCTGTTCACTCAGTAAGCTCATCTTGATCATGAAATATCTCAAAAGGGCTACTCATATTCAAATTCTGATGAGAGTTTCTCTTTTCTTTTATCTGCATTCGTAGAAGTTCAACTGCATTTTCAAGCCTTTTCCATGCATATTGATGTATTACCATTTCAACTTTCAATGGAAAAAGAACGTTTGTCTCATCTTCAAATGATACTTTAGAAGCATCTATTTGCACATAATCATCAAACAACTTGCTGTTTCTAAAGTTTTCTTCCATAAATTCTTTTGTCAAATAACCGGAAATAGTCTTGGGCCGATCCATACATAACATATAAAGTGCATAGATTACAGCGAGATTCGAAAACGCCTCTTCTGATTTATGTCCATTTATTGTTACAGTATGTTTCCCACTCTCAAACAACAGATTGATCATTCCAAGGAAAAGCATCGCCGATTCTTTTTTCATATGAATCAGTTCAGAATCATCATGTGAATCACCTTCTACTAATGCCACCTCATCAAAACAATAACCATCCGTACTGATATTCTTAGCTATACGCCATTCATGCAATTGTTTTATAGCATTGTCACTAAGACCAGTATAATTACCAATATATTTTCTGTCATAGTTAGAATAATCTTTTTCTTTTCCTATAAGGTAGTCAGCGCTTATATCGCACTTATCACATATTCTAAGAAACATTTCCAGATCAATTGATTTTTGAGCGCCCTTCTCAACCTTATTCATTTTCTTCTTTATTGCTTCCTCTGAGGAAGTGCTCTCCGGAAATAAAAATTGATAAAACTCAGTTTGAGTCATGCCCTTCTTCTTACGGATATTACGAATATTCTTTCCAAAGCCAATAGAGTGACTATTTGATTCCATTTTTACTCCTTCCTTTTTTAATAATTGGATTGTTTTAGGGAATTGAATAGGGATGTAAATAATAATACTATACTCTCAAAGAGCTGTAAATAAAGACTCAATACATTCCTATAGCAATACTAGGTAACATCTCCAAATTGGATTCTATATCAGAAAGGAGTAAAATAATGATAACAAACGAATTTTCTATGAATCATGAAAACAGACTAGCAGAAAATGCATCATCAAAAAAAGAACAGGAAAAGCAACAGTTCTTTAGATGGGACATTACTGAAAATGCTGAGCTAGTTGGAGAACACCATCATCCTAAGCTTAAAGCTATATCCAAAATACCGGACGTAAAAAGATTAGTTACCTTAAACAATGCTCCATATGAACAGCATCCGGAAGAATGTGGATTATGTTTTTACACAAAAGATTCTATAATAGAAAGAATATGGAATAATCGGCACAAATACGTTAACTTGGTGCAGCGTTTTCCATTGGTTATCGGTCTAGACTACAGCATTCTTTGCAACATGTATTATCCTCAACAGGTATATAACTGCTGGAGAAACTATGTTATGACTTACTGGCTACAGCAGTTTCATCCTACTGTAGTACCTAACGCAGGTTTTGGAGATAAAGATACATTTCCATGGACATTAGATGGAATGCCAGAAGACAGTTGGATTTCCGTGACCACGCAAGGATGCTTTGATAACTATATTCTAAAACATATTTTTTTGAATGGGCTACACGAATTAGTTCGCCAAAAGCACCCCAAGGGAATAATAGTTTATGGTCTTTTTCCTCAAGAGTGGATTGACAAATTTCCAGTCCCAATCATTATATTCCCTTCCTATTCCCAAAATAGATGGGGAGGAATTTGACTATGGGAAGAGGAAAAGGAGGATATACACAAATCCAGACAAACTATAAAGATTCTGGAGGAAGAAAAGTTACCGATTCAGGTACTATCTTCGTCGCAGAAAGATATATAGATATGGGTTACGAAGCCGTTTTCAGGCAGCGACATGACGAAATTAATGCTAAAACATACGATCTTTCAATTAAAACAAGTAATGACGAACACTTTATCAAGAATATTGAAGTAAAGCAGACTACGAGTAATAATCCAAGTCAATTAGCCAAAAATATAAAAGAAGGATTCCAGCAAGTTGGCTCAGGAGGTACTGTTGCATTGTATCTTCCTAAGAAACAATGTGATTCCAAGTCCACGAAAGAACTTATTACAACTGGTTATAATGAAGCTTTACGAAAAGGAAATGTCCTCGGAACTGTAGAAGTATGGTTTGATGATAAAACAAGAAGAACGCTATAAGGAGGCTGACATGGCAAGATTAGGATGTAAATGTGGTGCCGAAATGGCAAATACTATATCCCCTTCAAAAAACAGGCTAAGTATCTATTATATCCAAGAGGTTAAGGATGCCATTAATTCCAATCCTCAAATAAGGTTATGGGATTTTTACACCGGATGGGATGAAAAAAATAATTGCAATAACAGTTTTCAGGATAGAAATGAGCCTGTCGAATATTGGTACTGTACCTCCTGCAAACGGGTATATGAGGTTCAAGCTGAATCATGTGGGAAGATCATGAGGACGTATGCCTTAGAAAAAGAAAAAAAATCAGAAAAAATAGATATCTCATCACTAACAGAATTGCTGGTTTTAACAGATGAAGAAATGGACAAACTTCTTGCCCAAAACGAAAAACTGACTTTACAAGATTACTTAGCTCAGCGGAGCACTCCAAGAGTATATATAACAGCTGATGAAAAAACTGTTTATATAACAGATATAGAAACACGCACAACTCACATATATTTGTGCGAAGATACGAAATAATGATATAATCCCCAAACTTCTCAAAAGCAGCACAGGATTTTATCATATTTCCTGTGCTGCATCATCTACTGCAGAATCGCTATTATAATATGTTTCCCATTATAAGTATATTTTTCTGAAGACATCCAGCGATTCTTCCTTCGTTCTTCTATTTGAAAGAAATTCATCCGCTACAGTTTCCGTGCCCATATTCTCAATAAAAGAAAGAACAGTTTCCCTAACATTTCCAACCGTCCGAATCTTTACATCAGGATTAATCAACGGTAGTAAACGGAACACATCATTCTTATGCTTCTTGATATCATCAGCGTTGACTCTCACTCCCTGCTTTTTCAAGTCGATGTTATTGAGCCATGCATACATTTTAAATGGAATAATATACTCAGCCCCTAAAACCGAGACCCCATCAACTACTCTTCGTCCATTTTTCATAAAAGCGTAGAAATCCTCGTCCAAAGCAATTGCTGACAAGCTGGATACGTCATCATCAATATGAACAGGAATAATGCGGGAATCCATTTCAAAATCTGTTCGTTTGGAAAACAGCTCTATCTGTGACGGGAACCCTGGAGCCGGTTCTGTAAACCTGTAATAGTGCGGATCAGAATTTTTCCAACCACATGTGTACTTTCCTCGCAATATGTATTCCCAAAAAGTTTTACAAAACTCCTTGCCACCATCCTCCATGATCAAAATCATGTCAACGTCCTTTGTAGCTCGAAAGTCTCTGCTCGCCTCCTCCATAAGAATCATACAAGCAGTTCCACCTATCACGGTATAATAATCCGTATATTCTCGGAATGTCTCTTTAAACGACATAAGATTATTTTTTAATTCTATATTATCTGCCAATTCCAGATTTCCTCCTTAACATCTTTCAGGCACTTATGAATTCTCTCATCATTAGTATCCTCAAATGTGCAAATAAGCGATACAGGGTCAACTTGCCCATTACACGAAAACATAATCGGATCGTATTTCCATTTTTGAACGCGAACAATATCAGCCTCATAATTCAGGTCCGGATCCACGCCAACTAACTCTTTAAAGAATGGCAAATCTTTATATAAAGCATACTCAACATACTTCGGATATCCCAGTTCAGATCTTTGAGACAGGCTAAATTCCCCTGATGCAGGTGCGTTGCTATCCACTTTTTCGTTAGGCAAATACAATACTCCTTGAATAGGATTAATTAAATATTTCCTTGCTTTTTCGTATAGCTCTCTTCGATCCTTAGCGCTAACAGTCATTACAATTCCAGTGCCCTGCTTCTTTTCCTCAATTAATCCCTTTTCAAGCAATTGCTTTGATGCTCTGGATATTGCCATCGGCAAAACCTGCAACCTCTTTGCCGCCTCCAATTTTGTATAACTATCATTTTCATATAAAAAAAGGAGAAAAAGGAGCTGTGATCCCGGCGCAAAGCGTTCCTTGACAACATCCTCACCCATGGCACACTTTTCAAACAGCACCCCCATGAATGGCAAATACATCTGACCATTACGCGATACAAAAGGAATATCATTCTCAATCATGCTATTACGCTGAAAAGAACTGATTTTGTCAAAACCATAAACAACATCCTCTTTTAGAGCATTTTGGTAGGATGCCAACTGTTTTTTTAAGGTTTTTATATTAAATCGCTCCTGATTATCGAAAAAAACGACAACAAATACTTTTCCGGAAACAGACACTCTGTAAAACCTCTTGCCATCTTGCAAATATAACGGCAAAGAGTATTTCGTTTCTTCAAATGAATCCAGTTTTCTTCCGTATACTTGTTCGAAAAGTTTTTTCATTTTAGCCCCTTTTAACATTTTTATTTTATACTAACACATATAATGTTAGTATTCAATTTTTATGTTAGTTTAGTTGATAACGCCGCTTCTAAAGAATCCCTACGAGGGCTATTAAAAAAATGGCAAGCAGTGCATTTGTGGGACAAATGCTCTTAACGCTTGTTGGAGGCGAATCGCCCCAAACCCCTTTTGCCGAAAAATTTCGGAACAGCGCATTCGCTTAATTTTGCTTTTCTGCTTAACTCATACAGATTCTCAACAGCTGCAATTTCTTCACCGCTGAAACCGGTATCTATTTGAATTTCATTTTCTTTTAAAAAATCAAATAATTCTCTCATCTCGGACATACTCATTACGTCTTTCTTTTTTTCCTAACAGAAGTTATAGCTTCACTAATATCTGCCTCCGTCATACTTACTTCTTTTGCCCATTTCTGGGATTTTTTCATCAGTTTGTCAAACTCATAATTCTGAAGTTGCTTTGCTATTATTTCACGTTCCTCGCCCTTAATTTCAAGAACATTAAACACATCCTCTAACGACCATTTCATGTTCTTCATGATATTCTTTATAATTTTTATTTTTGTCTGCTCAACACGCTCCCTTGCAATAGCATCAGCATATTTATTTGCCAGTTTTTCAAATACTTCGCCCATAACATCACGACCTTTCTGTCCTGCCTACTTCATACTGTGAATTTTCGTTATCCAACATCGTACGTATTTCATCCATTTCTTCATTTGCCATATTGGAGCCGTGTTTTAATGATTCTTTATTGTTTACTATACGTTCTTTTGTAAACTCAAAAGGTGCAAATAAGGTGCAAATCCAAAGACCATACCCTGTATATCCAGCTAAAATAGGCATTTCAGCCTCTATGTTAGTATTTTGCCGTGGCACACGAATAAAACTCGTATCATTGATTTTGGCTCCTTGAAATTCTGAGTTATTCCCTGTAATGCGCACCGCTTCGGGCCATTTTGAAACGGCATATATCACGGTGACAGAACTATAATATCACAGTTTGTGTAATAACTACGAATATCTGGGAAAATCATGGACATGAAAAGTAGTCAAAAAGTAGTCACCCTGGGGTCGCCATTCGGAGATATTCGGAGTTGGGATTGTGCCGTATTTTGGCAAAAAAGAGCAAAGAAAACGCAGCACAGGATTGCATTGTCCCATGCTGCATAAAATTTAAAAACAAGATTTATTCTTCTTTATCATTTATCCAATTTTTCGGATCCTCGTCAGTAATTCTAAACGTTTGATTTGAAGCCATTCCCAGATACTCATTTACTGCACTCCAGGAACATACGATATACCATTTCTTGCCATAACGAGCCACTGTAGGAAAATAATAAAAAGTCTTATCCCCCACATCAGCAATTGCTACTACGCAAGCCACTTCATCCGCTCCATAACACTCACCAAGTATATCATTTCTCTCTTTAAGTTCTTCGCTTGAACAAATATCTCCAAGAACTTCTTCAGGCTCAACAAATCGAAGATTCTCTATATTCGCAAAGTCATTGATTTTTCCGTTACTGTATTTTTTCATAAAATCATCGATAGCTTCTTCACTAGCCAACGGAACAGTTATTCCTGCTTCAACATCATCTTCCAAAATGTAGTTAACAACAGAAGTGTAGAGTCTACGAACCTCAATACTCTCAAGACCTGCTGCGTTGATTGAAACATATTTTTCATTGTCAGAAGGTAGCAAGACACGCATAGTAGGAACATATGCTCTGTATCTTTCAATCATACTCTTATAATTATAATGCTCCACCTGAGTCTCCCAAGCATATGACTTAATCATCTTATCAAAGTTCATATCCTTTAAGCCATCCACAAAAGATGTCACCGCATCCTCCGCAGTCTTGAATCCATTCCCTTCGTATTTCAGCTCTGCAGAACTCTGTAGCCCGCATCCTGTCATAGTAACGCACATCATAATCAGTGCTATTACTCCCCTTAATTTTTTCATTACATCTTCCTCGTATTATAAGCCTATACCCAAGCTATACAGGGGCTGGGCTTATTTATTTTTGTGATATATAGAGAGAAGATCATTCCGAAGAAACCTCTCCATAGTCTCATCCTCTATATGGTTATTAGTAACAACAGAAAGATGTTATCAAATAGGTAATGTATGTGCAAGATAAAATAATAAATGTGACTAATTTGCGTAAATTGCACATATTGTGCGACTATTCACTTCTCGATTGCAATAAAAAAACAGCCTCGGAATGAGCTTAATTCCCTGCTCACTCCAAAAGGCTGCCTATTTGCTACATTATCTCTTTTTCTTCTTTATCTTTCTCTTTATTACAGCAAACTTGATTTATTTAAAATACCACAGTATCTTTTATCAATTCTTGAAGTTTCTTCATTTCACCTTGCGTAATTGTTACACCTTTTCCATATTCAGTATGGTCAGATGACCATGTGCGAATGTCATAAACAGGTTCTCTATC
>JAEEGH010002250.1_pt1 | contig 52416 bp, 57 predicted proteins | sample 9134181 | NCBI WGS metagenome assembly JAEEGH01 (sample SAMN16246544, study PRJNA631951) | gut metagenome | biome: gut microbiome; feature: rumen; material: DP-attached | host: Bos | place: Iran: Karaj | collected 2018-10 | reverse complement strand
AAAAAACTGATTCTATAAATGGGAATATGAATGGCTAAGCAAGTTAACCCGATAAAGGCGATGATGGAGAACGGAGATTTTCAATAATGGATTTATCAGACTATAAAGCAGTAGTATTTGATCTCGGCGGGACCTTGATGGTGTATGAGGGCATGCCGCTTAACTGGAGCGATTACTATTATCAGGGATTTAAGAAGGTAGATGAAAAGTTTGGTTTAGGATTGGCAGAAGCGGATATTGAAAAATCTGCGGAGATATTAAAGTCTTACAATCCACGTAATAAGTACAGAGAATACGAGATAATGCCGGTAGTCCTTTTTGATGAGGCTATGGCCGGCTGGAGCAATGTACCGGATATCAGGGATGCTATCGAAGTGTTCTTCAGAGGGATAGGGCTGAAGGCTAAAGTGTTTGACTATTCCAAGAAACTGATAGCTATATGTAAGAAGCATGGTGTAAAGGTTGCCTGCCTGACTGATCTGCCGAACGGAATGCCGGACAGTCTGTTCCGCGATTCGATACCGGATATTATAAAGCAGTTTGATCTGTATGTATCGTCGCAAGTATGTGGATTCAGGAAGCCTAACAAAGCGGGGCTGGAATATATAGCTGAGCAGTTCGGCATAGATGTAAAGGATATCCTGTTTGTCGGTGATGAAGATAAGGACCGGAAGACAGCGGATAATGCCGGATGCGTGTTTATGCACATTGATGAGTTCAGGAAATGCGAAGAGTCTGAGATATCCGAGAAGGAGTTTGAGAAGAAAAAAGCACTTTTCCTGGAACAGAAAAAGACGCTTGATTCATTTCTGAAGACCGGAGCCATCAGCAGGATGCAGTATGATAAGTCATACGGGGAGCTGGTGAATAAGATGGGAATGGAAAGCGTAGCAGAGGGTACAGTAGCATTATGGAGCAATTGAGTTTGTTTCCGGAAGCGCCTGATAAGCGCCCGCCGGTATCTGTTACATGGAACCTCTGGCATGGATGTACCCGTGTCAGTACCGGGTGTAAACATTGCTATATGTACCGTCGTGATGAAGCGGTGGGCAGAGACCCGTCTAAAGTAGAGAAGACTAAGAGCTTCAACCTGCCGGTAAGCAGGTTCCGTGCGGGAGAATATAAAGGAAGATTCAAGGTTCCTGCAGGCTCCTTTGTTTATACCTGCTTCTCGTCGGATTTCTTCCATGTTGAAGCGGACAAATGGAGAGATGATGCCTGGGACATGATCAAGGAACGCAGCGACTGCAGTTTTCTCATTATAACAAAACGTCCCGAGAGGATAGAAAAGTGTCTTCCGTTTGACTGGGATAACGGATGGAAGCATGTGACGATAGCTGTAACAGTTGAAAATCAGGATATGGCAGACAGGAGACTGCCGGTATATCTGGCTGTTCCCATGAAGCATTATTCTGTGATGATAGAACCTATGCTGTCCGCTGTAGATTTAAGGAAATATCTTTCGCTTGGGAAGATAGAGGATGTAAATGTAGGCGGAGAATCCGGTCCTGAGGCAAGAATATGTGATTATGACTGGGTACTTGATGTACATGAGCAGTGTGTGGAGGCCGGTATCGGCTTTTATTATCATCAGACCGGCGCCAGACTGCTAAAGGACAAAAAAGAATACAGGATCAGCAGGGAACATCAGCATGAACAGGCCAAGAAAGCCGGGCTGGACAGATAGGTAACAGGGGACGGTTCTCTGTGCCGGATTTGAGTAACAGGGGGACGGTTCTCTGTGCCCAAAACAGATAAAAGTACAACAGGAGATTTTGATATGAACGAATCAGAACTATATAAAGAACTTGGAATACTAACCAAGGACAAGAGCAAATGGGAGAAGAATATACCTTATGTTTCATCTCTTCTCAATCATGATTCTGTTAAGATACAGGCAAAAGTACTATGGCTGCTTGGTGAGATGGGTCTTGAATATCCGGATTTTATTCAAGATGCAGTACCGGCGGTTGCGTCATTCTGTGATAGTGAGAACGCTCTTTTAAGGGAACGTGCGGTAAATGCCCTTGGCAGAATCGGAAGGGGCAATTACAGGTTGATTGTACCGTTTTGGTCGGATATGTTTCGTTTTGCTTCTGACGCAGAACCTAAAGTACGTTTGAGTTTCATCTGGGCATCAGAAAACATAGCCACGAACACTCCGGATATTTATAAGGATCATATGTCGGTATTTGAGTCACTTTTGCACGATACTGATGACAAGGTCAGAATGGAATCTCCCGAAGTATTTCGAGTGCTTGGAAAACGCAGACCGGAATTTGTTATGCCTTATATAGAAAAATTACAAGAGATGGCAGAGACAGATAGCAATCGTGTCGTGAGAATACATAGTCTTGGCGCGATAAAGGCAACAACAGCAAAATAGAGTTATATTTGTTTTCCTTGCTTTTTTTGAATATGTATGCTACATTATAATTAAGCTCGTGATTATAATTCGGATTTATTTTTCCCGTAAGATATCCGGCTTCTAAAGGTTCTGTTTATTTGATTTTGGTGGTACACTATTTTCTTTGATTATTGATTTTTGTTATTTTACTTTTTGGTATAGTGTACATTTTGATGATTTTTCTTGATGGTAATTTTGATTTGAGTCTTTGGAAACGGGTTATCTGGTTTACTCGGTTATCGGTTATTATTCCCTGCTTACTTAACTAAATATAGGGCAGGGGAAATGGATAACATTGTGGCGGTGATTAAATCTCGGATATTTTGTCGTACGTATTTGAGTTAACTGTGATCTGATATAAGATTACGATTGTATGTGTTTCGTTTTTCTCTGCCCGGAAAGAGGTCGGATGGAGAAAGAACGAACAAAGACAAAAATATTCGGAGACACACAAAATAAGATTTTTGATGATGTTTTCCGGACTATATGTGAGAAGATGCCGCGTTTGTTGGTGCCACTTATTAATGAGGCGTTTGGTACTTCTTATGATGAGAAGATTGAATTGACGCAGCTTCGGAATGAGAGACATTTTAATGATAATCCCAGAATTACGGATGCCTTGATTCAGATTAAAGACCAGCGGTATCATTTTGAGTGTCAGAGCACTGATGACAAAACAATGGTAATTAGAATGTTTGAGTATGATGTTTCTATTGCCATGGAAGATATCAGAAAAACAGATGATGGGTATAGTATCGATTTCCCTAAATCATGTGTGGTATATTTGCGAGGTACTGATAAGAAAAGAAGAAATTCTATCGAAGTCAGGTTTCAGGATGGACATAAGCATAAATATAAGACCAAAATACTTGAAGTCCAGAAATACAGTAAGAATTTGATTTTTAAGAAGAAACTATTTATGTTTCTTCCGTTTTACATCCTGAGATATGAGGATAATCTTCCAACGAACAAGGATAAAGAATCATTTAACAGTTTATTAAGTGAATATCGGGAGATAATGAAAAAAATGGATTTTGATTTATCAGATGATTTGGAAATAGCTTCTCGTTTGATAATACTTACAAGAAAAATAGTTAACTATGTTTCAAGAGATAGGAAAGAGTTAAAGAGAGGATTTGGTGAGATTATGGGTGGAAAAGTATTAACATTTAAGATGGATAAAATGATAGCTAATGCTGAAGTAAGGGGAAAAGAATCAGCAGAATATATATGTTTCAGAAATTGCCTTAAACGTGGCATGTCTTTTGAAGATGCTGAGTTTTATTCGGGTGCATCGGATAAAAATGCAAAGATTTATCGTGAAAAGTGGGAAAATGAAATAAAAGGGGTTGATTGAAGATTATATGGGTGGATATATAATTGAGACGATATTTGATAAGATGGCTCGGGAAAAAGATGAGTTGAATAAGGCGTTAGAAGATAAAGATAAGGCTTTGGAAAAAGAAAAGAATAAAAATGCCGAATTAAAAGATGAGAATAAATCCCTGAGAGAAGAGCTTGAAAAATACAGAAAACAGGGTATTGTTATAAGTTGAAATTAAATAGGTGAAAAAAGACTTTGAGTAAGAAAATATAAGAAGACTACAGTTCATACTGTGGTCTTTTTTTATGTTTGCCTCAAAAAATAAGCAAAAGGATATTAAAAGGATACATCTCTGTGCTAACATAGCCTTATAAAGCTGGTACAAAGCAGGAGGTATTTGATATGGAGAGAAAGGTTTTGATAAGGATTCGTTTTATTCTGATAGCAACGCTATGTGTACTGGTGTTTACCGGGTGCCCGAGTATACCCAGAGAAGAACAAATACGAATAGAAAAAGAAGGAGAGGAAATACTGACGAAGGCTCTTCTGGATAACTATGGCTTGGGTTCGGGTGATTTCCGGATTATTTCAAAAAAAATAACATGGTACACCGTGCAGGGATTTAATACCGCAGATTATCAGATAAAAGTTGGGGATAAAGTAGTTAACGCAGAGGTAGATATCGATACTGGTGAGGTTTTTACAGATTATTATGGAAAAGAGTTTGAAGAGTTATTGACTGATTATCTTGATCAGAAAATGGAGAATATACCTGTTTTTAAGGAAATGTCACTTCAAAAGATTGGCTTTTACTTTTATCCTAAGTTAGCCGAGGGTGAGTATTATTTTATGCCCCATGGTGTGCTGCCTGCATCAATCGCCCCGGAAGGTTTTGAAGAATATCTTAAAAAATGTGTACAGGACGGGAGTTTGATTGTAAGCCTGTCAATGGTTTGGTACTCAAAGGAACAGCGAGAAGTTCCGGATGACTTGCTGAGTCTTCTTGCAGGAGAGAAGAATAAGATTCCTACCATATTAGAAATAAAGCATTTTGCTTGCGAATCCGATGTGGGTTTACAACCGACGGATTGGATAGAAAAGTGTTATCTTAGTATCGACGGTGCTCGAGATCATGATGTTTTTGACTATTTAAAGGTAAATGAAAACCTGTTTATTCAAAGAACCTTTGATAGTTATGAGGCAATGATGGCCGGTAAGGGGACATTTCATGCGGAATTTGATAACAAGGGATATCTGCATATTACCCCCGGTAATGAGAATTATATGTTATTCATAAAAGATATGAAAGAAGGAACAGAAATACGTAGTGCAATGTTTAGTGATGAGCCTGAAGAGGAGACATTGCACTGGCATCCCCTTGAAATAACTAAGTACTCTGACAATTGGTATATGTGTGAAGTACAAGGTTGGAGGATAGTGATAGAAGAGAAATAAAGTTACGGAGGGAACAGTAAGGGAACAGCAAAATGAACCACTCGCGTATTTATCTCGTCTAATAGATACATAAAGATCGGGAGGTATCGGATATGAAAAAATTTGCAATGTTACTGCTTTTGAGCGTTATGCTGATTTTGGCGGTCACAGGCTGCAAAGGAGAGAAGGACGCCGAAATATCAAAGGGAAGCGATAAGACAGAACAAGTTAAGGATATTCCCAAAGAGGACTATGATAAGCCGCTTACAAGAGAGTGGTTAAAAGAAACATATAAAATAGATGATAATCTGTTGGATGATTATTATGTCGACGAGATGATCAATTCAGGTGAGTGGTCCGTTGGGCGTATGGAAGAAGAAGCCGGCAATATGACGGAACTCTATAGGATCATAAAAAGTCATAAAGTCGATTATATTAATAAACATAAAGATGAGATTGATGCGGCAAATGCGGAAAAGGAAAAGCTGTATTCACGTGCCTACTTAATGGAAGGAACGGCATTTGAAGGCGATATACCGAATTCTTCAGAGTTGAAGTGGGTATTTTGCCAGAGATGGTTCCGGCTGAATACGGGGGGCGATGATAACAGTCCCGATGGATACTTTGGCTTTATGATAGATTTTGAAAACCATAAGTATTATCTCTCTAAACTGTATGATGAGAATGGATTCCCTCATGACTATAGACTGGGCGAAGAAATCGACCTGACTGATGAGCAAATGACTCAGGTTTATGAGTGGTTTGATGCTGCCCAAATAGAAAGCTGGGACAAAACACAGGATACCGATCATGAATTATGGCATATGGGAATGGAGTATAAAGACGGAACTGCCGTTACATATACGATAACAAACGACGATGGAAAAGCACCGCTGAGCGTGCTAAAAGGTAATCTTTGGGATCTGGTGGATGCCGGAAAAAGGTAACAGAGGTAACAGGGGACGGTTAGTGTTAATATTCATACTAACCGTCCCCTGTTACATCCTTTATTGACAGTTATCAAATAAAATTGCTATAATGATTTATATTGAAGAAAATTTTAGACTTAATATACGGGATAAAAGGACGTAACAGAGAACCGTCCCCTGTTCCCTTAAGAAAAACGGAGATAATTGATATAGGAGCGAACAATATGAACGATTGCATAGCAAGTTAACCCGATAAAGACGATGATGGGGAACGGAGATTTTCAATAATGGATTTATCAGACTATAAAGCAGTAGTATTTGATCTCGGCGGGACCTTGATGGAGTATGAAGGCATGCCGCTTAACTGGAGTGATTACTATTATCAGGGATTTAAGAAGATAGATGAACAGTATGGTTTAGGATTGGAAGAAGCGGATATTGAAAAGTCAGCGGAGATATTAAAGTCTTACAATCCACGTAATAAGTACAGAGAATACGAGATAATGCCGGTGGTTCTTTTTGATGAAGCTATGGCCGGATGGAAGAAGGTACCTGATATAAGGGAAGCTATTGAAGTATTCTTCTCGGGAATAGGACTCAAGGCAAGAGTATTCAGTTATTCCAAAAAGATAATAGAAGTATGTAAGAAACATGGCTTGAAAGTTGCCTGCCTGACAGATCTTCCGAGTGGTATGCCGGATAGTCTGTTTAGAAAATCAATAACGGATATCATAAAGTTATTTGACTTGTATGTTTCATCTCAGACCTGCGGATATAGAAAACCGAATAAAGCAGGCTTGGAATATATAGCAGAGCATTTCGATATTGATGCAAAAGATATTCTGTTTGTTGGTGACGAAGACAAAGATATGCAGACAGCTGATAATGCCGGATGTTCGTTCATGCACATTGATGATTTTAAGAAGTGTGAGGAACCGGAGATGTCTGAAAAAGAGTTTGAGAAGAAGAAACAACTGTTTCTGGATCAGAAGAAGACACTTGATTCATTTCTTAAAACAGGAGCTATAAGCCGGCTACAGTATGATAAGTCTTACGGTGATCTTGTCAAGAAGATGGGGATGGAGAAGGTAGCGGAAGGACTAATTGAAATAATATGAATGTTCAAGAGCTTTAAAAAAAATTAGAGCAAAATAAAATACCTTCGAGTTGGTATTCTATTAACGGAGATTTGTCTTCAGATATTTATGTGTTGCGAAGAGTCTATGATCATTGGGAATTTTTTTATATAGATGAACGTGGAAATCAAGATAATGATTATAGAAGATTTGATAATGAAAGTGAGGCATGCAACTATTTATATGATAAATTAATATTTGAAAAGGAGCATTAGATTTTTTTTGAGTAGTATAAAAAGGGGAAAGTAATCTGCGAGGGAACAGGGGACGGTTCTCTGTTTCCTGTTTGGGAACGAAGAACCGTCCCCTGTTCCCTTTATGCAAGTTAGCTTGCACTTTTATACTCAGATGATTTGCGAGACTGTGTTCCGTAAATGCGAGGGAGGGATACTTGTGGAATTGTGGGATGCCTATGACGAAAAACTAAATAGGATTGATGGAATGACATTAGTCCGTGGAGAAGAAGTCCCGGACGGAGTTTTCCATCTTGTATGTGAAATTATAGTAAAACATGCCGATGGTACTTATTTGCTTATGCAAAGAGATCCAAGAAAGCATCTGGGCGGAATGTGGGAAGCCACTGCAGGAGGGTCTGCGCTTCAGGGAGAAGATCCGATGACTTGTGCGTTAAGGGAACTTTCTGAAGAAACCGGAATTAAAGCAGATAAGCTTACAGAAGTCGGCCGTGTGTTACATCACCTACATAAATCAATATATGTGGACTATCTGTGCGAGACTGATGCTGATAAAACCAGCGTGGTATTGCAGGAAGGTGAAACATCTGCATATAAGTGGGTAACGGCAGAAGAATTGCGCTCAATGCCTCGCAATGAGTTGGCAACAATGAGAATGCTAAATTTCATAAAGGATTTGAAATGAGGGATTGGAGATAAATAATGGTTAAAGATGAAGGAGCTCCTAAAATAGTATTAAAGTCTCAGATAAATGATAATACCTATTTTTTGTTTAGTGACAGGCTGGTAGTAAAAGGCAAAGCAGAAAGTACGATTAATCTGCCGGAGTCACATGATATAATTTGTTTTTCCGACATGTATTATGAAAATGGAATACTCAGCGTTTTTGCTGCGACTACCGCTTGTTATGACAAAAGATATTGTCTGGATGAAGATATGTTAACAATAGAGGAAAAAGGCTGGTCAAAATAGAAATTATGAGATTGTTTATTTCTTTGAATTTTGATGCGAATACAGTGGAATCTTTTTGCAATCTACAATCAATGTTAAGGGATAATGGTGTGGAAGGTAATTTCACAAAGCCACAGAACCTTCATATGACGCTGGTATTTATCGGTGAGTACGGGAAGCCGGACGATGTACTTGATGTTATGGAGGAAGTACCTTTTAGATATATACCGATATGTTTTTCGGATGTGTATGTACATAGGGAAATGGTTCTTGTTTCAATCGCACATAATCCCGGATTGGAAAGTTATGTGCGGAGAATCCGAAGAGCACTTGCAGAAAAAGGCATCCCGTTTGACAGGAAGAACTTTAATCCGCATATCACGCTTGTCCGTAAGGCAGTCCTAAAGAATGGCCTGCCGGATAATCTTTTGAAAGAATCCGGGTTAAGAACAACGGATGCGGACTTGGTTTCGCTTATGCAGTCAACCCGGGGAAAGAACGGTATGATATATACGGATCTGGGGCATATTTCTGGGTAGAAAGTTAGAAGAAAAAAGATGGGATGGATCATTTATGCCGTTCGGAGCCCAAGTTGGTTAGGATATATTATTATTAAAGATAAGAGTGTGAGATGCAACAATTAAATTTGTTCCCGGATCCTCCTGATCCAAGATCACCGGTATCGGTAACATGGAATCTATGGCATGGCTGTACACGGGTTAGTACCGGATGCAAGCACTGCTATATGTACCGACGTGATGAAGCAGTAGGACGGAATCCTTCTATAGTTGAAAAGACCAAGAGCTATAACTTGCCTGTTAGAAAACTTCGCTCGAGTGAATATAAGGGGAGATACAAGATCCCTGCAGGGTCAATGATATATACGTGCTTTTCTTCTGATTTTTTTCACTGTGAGGCGGATAAATGGAGAGAGGATGCGTGGAATATGATAAGAGAACGAAATGATTGCAGTTTTCTTATTATAACAAAACGTCCGGAACGTATTATGGAGAACCTTCCCTATGACTGGAATGTTGGGTGGGAGCATGTGATTATAGCAGTCACCTGTGAAAATCAGGAAATGGCAGATAAAAGGCTTCCGGTTTACCTGAATATCCCTATGAAGCATTATTCTGTGATGATAGAACCTATGCTGTCCGCTGTAGATTTAAGGAAATATCTTTCGCTTGGAAAGATAGAGGATGTAAATGTAGGCGGAGAATCCGGTCCTGAGGCAAGAATATGTGATTATGACTGGGTACTTGATGTACATGAGCAGTGTGTGGAGTCCGGTATCGGCTTTTACTATCATCAGACCGGTGCAAGACTGCTAAAGGATGGCAGGGAGTACAGGATCAGCAGGGAACATCAGCATGAGCAGGCTAAAAAAGCCGGACTTGACATAAACAGAAAATAGCAGAAAAACAAAGGATGGGAGAACCGTCCCCTGTTACCTAAATAAATGACATTTGTCATCATAAGAATATTACATTATACACTATTAAGAAGAATGTATAAGAGCTATAATTCTATTATAGACTTCTAATGAGGAGATTCATATGATGAAGAAAACAATGTCGAAAAAGAAAATAATACTCATCATTCTTGTGTGTCTGATCATTTTTATTATAATCGGATGGTGGGCTTTTTGTGTACAGATGTATAATGAAAATTTTAATGTGCGAGGAGACAGCTATACTCCTTTGATGCTCCGGGTGGAGGATTTTGATGGATTAAAATGTACTGAGTATACCTTCACTTCGGACAAGGGCCAGAAGCTTGCCGGTTACCTGTATAGCGTCGGTGAAGATCAGTATGGGATAGTGGTGCTGGCGCATGGATTTGGCGATGGCGGTCATAATTCCTATATGGATGTTGCAGACTATTTTGCAAAAAACGGCTATTATGTATTTTGCTATGATGCCACCGGATGCGATAAGAGTGAAGGCGAAGGTGTCGGCGGCACACCGCAGGGTGTGATAGACCTTGACCATGCTATTTCATTTGTTGAGGAGAATAAAGATATTCCGGACCTTCCTATCGTGCTTTTCGGTCACAGCTGGGGCGGATATTGCGTATGCAACGTCTTGAATTTTCATCCGGAAGTAAAGGCTGTCATTGAATGTTCGGGCTTTAACAGAGCATCCGATATGTTCGAATCGGGTGGCAAATCTCAGGCGGGCGGTGTAATTTATACTATGACGCCTTTTATCAGGATTCATGAGCGTTTTAAATACGGCAAGTATGCTTCACATACGGCGATGGACGGCTTTGAAGCATCCGATGCAGCTGTGATGGTCGTACACAGTGCGGATGACGATGTGATAGGTATAGAGTACGGGTACGATAAGTATTATGAGAAATATAAAGATGACCCTCGATTCACTTTTATCAGGTTCGAAGACAAGGGGCATAACGAGATACTTAATGACCAGTCCAACACATACAAGGAAGAGCTTAATGCCGAATTTGACAAGTGGCTTAATACACTTGATTATGATTATAATGCAGAAGCAAATAAAGAACGCTTTAAGAAAGATAAAGCGGAATATTTAAATGAAAATCTTGACCATGCAAGATGGAGCAGCAGGCTGGACGAAGAATTGTTTGCGCAGTTTTTGGAATTCTATAATAAAGCGATAAAGTAAGAAAAAGGGAACAGGGGACGGTTCTCTGTGCCGGATTTTGGCACGGAAAACCGTCCCCTGTTCCCTCATCTTAACACAACGAATCATTTACATAACAACAATGAATTGATAATTGATTTTTCTAAATTCTGTCGTTATACTATGCTTGTAAGCTTACAGCAGATAATACAAGAAACAGTTTATGAGTTGCAAATGATATAGGAGAGTGATGTGGAATGAATATTACAATAGGTGAAAACATAAAAAAATTAAGGAATCAAAAAGGCGTTACACAGGAAAGACTGGCTGAGAGCATCGGGGTTACTCCGCAGGCTATCAGCCGTTGGGAATCTGAATCCGGATATCCCGCAATAGAGTACCTGCCTGATATTGCAAGCTTCTTCGGTATAAGTGTTGATGAGCTGCTTGGCATTAAACTCTCGGAGCGTGAAGCAAGACGTGAAGGTGTTTATACTACCATAAACCATATAGAGGATTGCGGGTATAATCCAACTGCGATAGATTTATTGAGAGAGGCTCATGCGGATTTCCCGAGTGATATGAATATAAGTCTTTCTCTAGCAAAGGCGTTATGCTCTGAGATGTTTGAGGATACTCCCAATACAGCACACTTAAGGGAAGGGGAAAAAATTCTCCGCGACCTTATAAGGCAGTCGGATGACTATGACTTCCGGTTTGAATGTATCAAGAATCTGGCTGTGCTTTATAAAGAAGCCTGGAAGGATGAGCAGGGTTATGCTGATGTTGTAAAAATGCTTCCGAGCATCTGGTCGTGCAGGGAGATGTTTATCACGGATTACTTTAACGGGGCAAATCAGAAGAATGATGAAATTCAAGATTGTTTAGTGACGCTGTCACGCTGTCTGACTAATAATCTGCGTGATTATGTGGCATACGTTCTCCCGAATGAGGAAGATAAGTGGGATGCGAAGCTCGGTTATTTTGAACGGATTATAGACTTTTTAAAGTTTATATCGGGAATAATCGAAGAGGAGAAGTCGACTGGTCTGGATAGTGGTATTGCGGTACTGTACAGGTATATGGCAACTTATTATGTAGCTCAGGGGAAAAAAGACGAAACATTGACATGTCTTGAAAATATGTTTGCCCATATGGAGAAAAACTGTGATGTATATTCTGATAAAAAGCTGCCTCATAATAAAGCATGGTATTTCCTGCGCTATATGGAACATGAAAGATATGATCCGGTACGTGAAGAAAAGAGGTTTGTTGCCATTAAAGAGAAAATGGAGAAATTGGCCAAATAACTAACAGGGGACGGTTCGAAGGCTCAGAAGGAGTATTACTCCGAGAGACGTGTAACATGGGGCGAGCTTAATCCTATTACCAGGAGCGTCCCGAGTGGTAAGAGTTACAACAGAAAGAAAGACAACCAGGAAATGCGAAGAACTGATAGAGATTCCCGAGGCGGATTCGATGTCAGTTCTTTTTTTATTTACGAAAAAGTTTATTTGGGGTTTTAAAACAATTGCTGATTTGGTATAATAAAAGTTGTTAAAATTAGGAGGTTTACCATGGGATATCTTATAAGTGAGACTACAAAAGAGGAACGGGAACAGATAGTCAGAGAGGCTTTGGGAAATATTGACGGTCAGTGTGATGGGTGTATGTCCGGACTGGCAGATATGTATCAGGATTATATAGACGGAAAGCGTGAAATCCGTGATATAAATATGGCATTTCATGCAAGGTACGTATCAGGCGCAGATGGCCCGACAAAGCGAGAAGGTTGTCCCTGGAACTGACAGGGAACAGGGGGAACGGAGAAGAGAATGAAAAAGAAAGATCTGAAATGTATTAAAAGCGAACAGATGTCTAACAGAAAAGTTGAAATCTTATATATTGCGCACCCGGATGATTATGATCGGTATTTTGAAGCTGTATCGAACGGATTTTTGAGTATTATCGGGTGTAACTTTTATTATGGTGAGCCGGGGGTTGTGCCGACGGAAGGTGAATTGAAAAAATCCAAGTTTGATTTTGTGGTCATGCCTGTCGGAAAAGGGCTGCTTAAAGGTGACTCCGAAGAAAGCAGGCTTTATGAGGAGCTTGCCACTAAGCAGTATATGGTAGATAATAAGAATGCGGTCAGCATTCTCCCGGTATATACAGTGGAAAACAGCGATATAGATAAGCTTCCGGAGCTTTCTGACCTGTTATACCAGCAATTGCGATTCACGGAAATACAGAGAGCTTATAAAAAAGCCGGTGAACAGGAAAAGAAGGACATGATCAGCTTTCTTACCGCATTCGGATACGTTAAGGCTCTTGGTATAGAGGACGGTTTTTTGAAATACGTAAGCGGTGAAAGCTTAATGGAGTTTGCCGTAAAATTGGATGAAAAATATCAGAAGTTCTGGACGCTACAGCCGTTGGGACTTGTAACAGGTACATTTGGAAGATATCGCAGCCTTTGGTCGATATCGGGCGCATTTGATGACATACTTGAAAAAAATTGCCTTAAGGATATTGAGCTTCCAAAGAAATATGCCGAGGCTTCCGGAAGTGATGAGGGGTATAAAGAGGTGCTCCCGGCGTATGATTATATGGTCGAATACTATATCGATCACAATAAGTTTAGAAAAGCCAAGGAGCTGGCGGAAGCGTCTTTGGAATACAGATTAAAGCTCATAGAAGAAAAAGATTTTGCTCCTGCGAAAGAGAGTCTTACGTTAGCCTACCTTAATCTCGGTGAGATAGAGTATAATCTGAAGCACTTCACTAAGGCTAAAAAGTATCTGACCACAGCACTTAAAAACGCGGATACAAATCCTTATGAAAATGAAGTCTATCTCAATGAACTGAAAACTGATATTTCCGAGATTCTTGAAAATATAGCTAATAATGTACAACCTGAGAAGATAAACAAGGTAGGGATCATGATGAAACTACCGTAAGGGTACAGGGGATAAGGGTACAGGGGACGGTTCTCTGTTCCCTCCAGATAAGAAGAAAGATGAGGAAACTCTATGAACAGTGAAGTTAGGATGAGTGTTTCTTCCATGACGAGGACGGGAGATAAAAAGGCAGTATATGTCATGTTTCAAGACGGGGACAAATCTGCTGAGTATTCATTGCCGGGATGCAGGCTTGTGAGAAATATGGGTTTTAATGATTCGGAGTTAAATTCACTGAAAGAATATATCGAAAATGAGCAGGATTCCATCTATGCCATGGCAAAAGGAGTGAATCCGATTAAGGCATTGATGGGGGATACAGGAAAAACATGAGATTATTTATTGCTTTGAATTTTGACGAAGATACTGTAGATTCTCTTTGCAGGTTACAGTCTCTGTTAAGGGATAATAATGTGGAAGGCAATTTCACGAAACCCCAGAACCTGCATATGACACTTGCATTTATAGGAGAGTACGGGAATCCGGACGATGTGCTTGACGTTTTGGAGGAAGTGCCCTTCTGCAGTATGCCGATCCGTTTCTCAGATGTATATATTTACAGGGAGATGTGCCTGCTTTCCATCGAAAGCAATCCCGGTCTTGAAAGCTATGTGCGGAGGTTAAGAAGAGCATTGGCAGAAAAAGGTATCCCGTTTGACAGGAAGAATTTCAAGCCGCATATTACGTTAGTCCGCAGGGCAGTTTTAAAGAACGGACTGCCGGAAAATCTGTTAAAAGATTCGAGGTTAAGCACTACTTGTGCAGACAAAGTTTCACTTATACAGTCAACTTTCGGAAAGAACGGGATGATATATACGGAAATGGGATTGATCTCGGGTTAGATAGAGGTTTTATATGGGACAGATAAGTAAAAAACGAATATGCAAGTTCATCCTGCTTGGGTTAATAGCAGTGTGTTTGGCTATAGGAATATATCTTGTTATAAGGTTGGATGTTTTCAATCGTATAAGGTATTCAGAATATAAATCTCTAAGTTCTTCCAAGGAATATCAGGAGATAGTCAGTGGACCGATAGATTCTATTGAACTTCGGATAAAATATGAAGAGACGGTAACCATAAAGGACCCGGAAAAAATCAAAGAAATAATAAAACTATTGGATTCGATGAGTTTTACTTTTTTGAGCTCAGCCGATCTTAAAAGTACATCCTGGGATTCATCAGATATAGTATTGAAAAGTGGCGATAAAAGCTTTTGTATAGGTTTCAGCTTTTTTAAGTATGATTATATGTACCTGTTTACTGATAAACGGCTATATTTTTATAAGTTTGATAGGGAGATGACAGAAGTAACAGACATTTTCCCTTGGCTTTCTAAAACGGAAAATACTTCGTAATGATGGTGAGGTGATATGTGATGTTGTTCAGTAAAAGAAAACAGGAACCGAATATAAAGTTTGATCCGGAAAAACAGTATGCCATGATCCGCAGTTCTATATGTACGGGGGAGAAGGTTGCCGGGTTTAAAAACAAGGAAGACGGGCATTTTACGGAAGTAATGCTGATCCGTTCATATGAGGATGAGTTGAGATTTAAAGAAATGTATAACTTGGATACTGTAAAAACGGAGTATTAATTGGCTGGGGGAATTGCCATGACTAAGAAGGATCAGATAATAAAAATGTCTGTTATTGGCATAATAGCAGCTTTGGTGCTAGTTTTTTTTGCTATCCCGACAATATCGGAGATATTCGGATATTACTTTTGCGATAATGTAGAAGATATCCATTCTCCTGCACTCAAGGAAGATAAAACCGTAAAAGTAAGATTTGACAGTGTAATAAGCGTATTTGATATTAAAAGCATGTATTATATGAAATACTTTAGCGAGAACTATTATCTTTTACGGATCGGCGAGGATAAATATTTACATGTTCGTATCCCTACAGCCGATATAGCTTATTGGGAGGGCGTGACCTTATATAAGAAACCTTCGGAGGCATTGGATTTTAATGGTGATAAAAAGTATGCACTGATAGGTAAGATCAAAAGGCTTAGCGATGAAGAACAAGATCAATTGCTTCAAAGTGTAAATAAGGCAGCACTGCAGGATTATAAGATGATAATCAGTGAAGATATGACGAATCCTGATCTGTATATTGATGTGATCAATATAAAAAAAGAGTTGATCTTTGTGGCAATAGAGTGTGCAGTTCTTCTGATTTTGGCTTGGATATTCATAAAATCCTTACAGAAATATAAGGAATTTTAGACAGAGCCGTTACCTGAAAACAGCAGGCTATGGAATACTAAGGATCGTAAAAGAGGCTATTAAATGATAACTTTTTCAGATGTGCATTTCAGTTCCTCAGATGAACTGGAAGACAGACTGTTTAATACAGCTATAAAAAAATGCGAAAAAAACATTGTATCCTTTGAAGGCAGGGATGTCCTGGTCGAGGGCGGCGGATACGAAAAAATCTGGCTTGAAACCCAACCCATGGGCGGAAGGATGTATGCCAAAAAGAATATGAACGTAGCCCTCAATAACCAATTGATGTTTATGGAGCACCAGAGAGACGACGGCAGGCTTCCGGGAAGCATAGCTCTTATAGACGGCAAGGTGACGCCGCAGTATAACAAATTGCAAGGCTTTTGTTTTCCGGACCCGGCACTCGATATGTATTATCTGGCCCGACCGGGAGAGGAATATCTTGACAGACTGTACGAGTGCCTGGAACGATTTGATGAATACCTGTGGAAATATCGTGACTCCGACGGCGACGGATGCTTAGAGTCATGGTGTAAATACGACACAGGCGAAGATAATGCCCTAAGGTACGGCGATGCTCCAAATGACTGGTCCGGAGAGATACCGCCTGCCGGCTGCGATATAGTCCCCATGGCGTCAGTAGATGTGATGAGCTATTCTTATTCATGCAGGGATACACTGAAAAAAATAGCATATGTAAAGGGCTTGGAAGATACCGGTAAAAGCTGGGCACAAAAAGCCGCGGCAGTAAAAGACAAGATCAGGAAATACCTCTGGGATGAAGAAGCAGGCATCTGCTTTGACAGAGACAACAGGCATAAAAAGCAGAAAGTCATCTGTCATAACACCTTAAGGGCCATGTACTGGGGGAGTATCGACCGGGACATGGCTTCGGCATTTGTGGAAAAACATCTGCTGAATAAAGAAGAATTCATGACATATATGCCTCTGCCTTCCGTATCGGTGAGCGATCCGCTTTTCAGAAACATTCCGACCAACAACTGGAGCGGGCAGTGTGAGGCACTGACTTATCAGCGTGCGATAAAGGCCCTGGAGGATTACGGCTATGACAGTCTCATCCCGTTTCTCGGGCGAAAACTGTTGGAAGCCATCGGCATAGACTGCATATTTGTGCAGCAATACGATCCCTTTACCGGCAGACCGTCGATAAATGCCGACAGCGGCGGACAGGACGGCTACGGTCCGGCCATGCTCTCTGCCATAGAGTATATAGCGGCGATGCATGGGGTAAGGAGAAAAGGAAATACCATCCTGTGGGGCTGCATGCAGGGAAGTACCTGCAAATACGAGCAGTTGCTCGGCGATGATACTTACTGCATCCGCACGGGCAAGAGCGGCAGCGAAGCATACATAAACGGCAAAAAGATATTTGACACCGGAACAATTGAAAAGGTTGTGACCGACCTGCAGGGAAATGTGGTGTCATCCTGAGCGTACGCGAAGGATCTTAAACAAATGAAAATCAGGAGAAACAAAAAATGCGATACACAAATGATTATGTCGAGGATATAAAAATCGCTTATATTGGCGGTGGATCAAGAGGCTGGGCTTGGACATTTATGACGGATCTGGCATTGGAAAAGCAGCTGTCCGGAACCATCAGGCTCTATGATATAGATAAAAATGCTGCCCGCGCCAATGAGATCATAGGAAACAGCATAAAGCAGAGAAAAGAAGCAGTAGGTAAATGGGACTACGTAGTGGCTGACACAGTGGAGGATGCATTAAGCGGTGCTGACTTCGTAGTGATCTCCATCTTGCCGGGCACCTTTGATGAGATGGAGACTGATGTCCATATGCCTGAGAGGCTTAAGATATATCAGTCTGTAGGTGATACTGCGGGTCCCGGCGGCATGATAAGGGCACTCAGGACCCTTCCTGTATTTGAGGACTATGCAAGACAGATAGAGAGATACTGTCCCGACGCCTGGGTCATCAATTATACTAATCCGATGTCGCTCTGTGTAAAGGCGATGTATGATGCATTTCCGAAGATCAAGGCATTCGGATGCTGTCATGAGGTGTTCGGTACGGAAAAGATCCTGGCACAGATCGTAGCGGAAAAGCTTGGCACAGACAAGATCGACAGGCATGAGATAGAAGTAAATGTAATGGGTATAAACCATTTCACATGGTTTGACCGGGCTTCCTATAAGGGCATCGATATATTCCCTGTGTACAGGGAGTATGTGACGGAGCATTTTGAGGAAGGACTTGATGAGAGAGATGCCAACTGGGCAAATGCCTGTTTTGCCTGCAAACACCGGGTAAAGATGGACCTGTTTAACAAATACGGCCTTATAGCTGCAGCAGGGGACAGGCATCTGGCTGAGTTTATGCCGGGAGACATGTATCTTAAGGATCCCGAGACGGTAAGAAGCTGGGGATTTGACCTTACGAGTGTCAAGTGGAGAAAGGATGACCTGAAAAACAGACTGGAGAGATCGGGACGTCTTGTAAGAGGTGAAGAACAGATAGAACTGATCCCGACAGGAGAGGAAGGTATACTTCTGATAAAGGCTCTGTGCGGTCTCATGCGGATAGTCAGCAACGTGAATATCCCCAACTATGCACTGCAGATACCTAATCTGCCAAAGGATGCCGTAGTAGAGACCAATGCGTTGTTTGGCCTGGACTCCATAAGACCGGTCTACGCCGGAGAGATGCCGGAAAACGTCAAGGCACTTGTAATGCCCCATATAAGAAACCACGAGCGTATACTTGAAGCCTCCAAAACCGGAGACATCGAACAGGTGGTAAAGAGTTTTATGGAAGACCCCGTAACACTGGGCGCACATGCCACCGAGAAAGAGATCAGAAGTCTCGTAAAAGACATGATAGCAGCCACAAGACCGGTCATGTTTTCCTGATGCTTTTAAAAGAAGGCCGCAAGGCCTTCTTTTATTGATTTTTTCTACCAAAAGTAGTAAAATCACGATATATCAATGTAACCCGGAGGCGTTTTATGAAACAGATGAGAAAAGTCATAACTTTGATACTTGCAGTAGCACTTTTGACAGGTATGTTTACGTGTCTTGCAGACGGCAGTGATGCATATGCTGCAAGTACCGCACTTAAAAATGCCAGGCAGAAAGCCGAAACCAGTCTGATCAAAACGTTTGATACGCTGGATAATACTAAGCCGTATAATGAAGTAAATTACAATAAGCTGATATCCGTAAAAGAGACAGGCATAAAAAAGATCAACGCGGCTAAATCAAAGAAATCGGTATCAAAGGCTTTAAAGAAATACGTCTCGGACCTTAAAGCGGTAAAATATATGCAGTTGACAGGTAACAACGATACATGCCTGGGTGAGAATGGTGTAGTTGTATGGAAAACTGTAAAAGGTGCCATAAAGTACAGGGTTGTATTTGTGGAATGGCGAGACGCTCCGGTTTATGACCATGAGGAAGTGATGACGAAAACATATGCAAAGCTTCCGATTGGGCTCGGTGTTCAAGTTATACCGGTTATGTCTGATGGAAAAGAAGGGAAAAAGTTAATTTCAGATTTTTACAGGATTGAAGATATTGATCTGGCTCATGGATTTACATATCTTGAAGCAGAGGTAGATGAATCTAAATTACTGACATGGAATGCTTTTAAGAAAATTGATACTAAAAGTGTTAAAAAAAATAAGGATGGCTCCATATACTTTGAAACCAAAGGTCCAAACGGTGAAAAAATAAGCTTTTGGGGCGAAGATATAGATGTTAAGAAAGATGGCATTATCCTTCATCAACATGGAAGGATAATGATGACGGATGCCTTTGGTAAGATATATGAAGTGCATCCGATAGTAAAATCATATAACTATGAATATGACAAAATAGATATATTTGCCGGTTATAATATTGATTATGATATGCATCCGGGTACAATAGACAGAATGATATTTAACTGTCCAAGAGGGTTGTATTTTGATGAATACAAGAAACATGGATTAAATACAGGCGAGTTTGAACCTAATTTTGTAGGTATCGGGTTCGCATCACCTGAATATAAAGTCGATAAGCAATCAGGTTTTAAAGGTGATATTGAAGTCAGCAATATTATCATAAAATATATTCCAACCAAAGAATGTACGCGTTTTAGAAAACTTGTGTTTTTCCCGTATGATTATCCGGCATATTTGTCGGGCGAAATATATGATGAGAGCAAAGAGATATATGATCCTTATAACGGTGTTTTTTTCTTTCATTTATTAGCATTACCCGATCTTGATAATGATAAAAATGAAGTCCCGGATGATAGAGGAGATGAATTCGACTACTGGGGATTTGGAGTATCTGTTTATGATGTTGGTTATTGTAGAATAGGAAATCTGAAAAATGCAAAGGGGAAGGAATACAACAGGATAGGCGGAAAGGTTGAAGAAGGTACTACATTGACCGTATATCTGGGAGATGAAGAATTTGATGTTGATTTAAAGGTGATAGATGTTTATGAAGGCGGCAAAACCATGCATGATATTGTGCCGTATGCTAATCCTGTGGCTACCGGCAATAAGAAGGTCCTGGTAATACCTATTGTATGGCAGGATGATAAGAAGCCTGCGAACAAAAAGAATCTGGAGCTGTTAAAGAAAAGGCTCGGGAAAGCAGCAATGCTCGGTGAAAAGATTAAGGATTATTCCGATGATAATGAGAAAAACGGATTTTCAGTAAGCAGTTATTTTGAGACAGCCTCATATGGCAAGCTTAAGCTGGAATCATATATTACCGACTGGTATACAGCACCGTATAATTTTGATGAAATGGAAAGCCGCCAGATATCAAGGCAATTTATCGATGAAGTGTTAGATTGGCTGTATAAGAAATATCCCAAAGTTGATTTTTCTGTTTTTGATCCGGACGGAAACGGTTATTTTGATCATATTATGTTTATAAATTACGGGGATATGTCTTCGAGGGGCTATTATTCTAGGATCGGTTTCGGTGGAGCGACCGATTATAGAAGCACATCCGGAAGAGAATTTGCCGGAACATCACAAAAACCGGGAATAAACCGTGTGCTTAATACTAATGCGTCGCATTTTAGTAAGGATAATGCCAATGTATTGATCCATGAATTCAGTCATGGCTTGGGCTTGATAGACTATTATGATGTAACAGGCAGCGGAATCAATGCTGTGGGCGGATATGATATGCAGTCGGATAACGTCGGTGACTGGAATGCATATTCAAAGTATGCAGTGGGCTGGATAGAACCAAAAGTAGTCACCGGCCTTAAGAAAGGTGAGTCTAAAGAGATAGAGATAGGAGCTTTTTCCGATACAGGAGACGCAATAGTAATACCTATAGCCGGTGATAAACTGAAGCCTCCATTCTCAGAGTATATGATGGTGGATCTGTATACATCCACAGGTTTAAATAAATATGATTCAGTCAACTACGGAATTAATAATTTTGAGGGTGTAAGGATATACCATGTAGACGCAAAGATGGAAAGAATAGACTTCAGGAATCCTGCCTATCCCTATATGGAGACTACCCCTATAGGTTCCATCCACAATGCAAATGATTATAAACCTGATGGTAGATTTAATATAGAGCTTATCCAGGCGGGAGCAGATAATACCTTTACCGATCTTAATAACTTGAGAACCGGGATAGCGAAGGAAGACTTCTTCCAGGCAGGAGATACGTTTACTCTTGAGAAATACTCGGAATTCTTTAAAGACGGCCTGATGGATTTCGGAGATGACTTCGGATATGAGATCGAGATAGTATCGATCACAGGCACAGGCTCGGATGCTAAGGCTAAGATACGAATTACAAGACAGTAAAAAAATATGAAACATACAACAGAGCTTCAGCCCTTTTTGGACTGAAGCTCTGATATTTTATAGTGTATGGTAATAAGGACAGATGTTTTCATAATGTCCGTCTTTTGTTCTGAAACCATCCGGTATTGTTCCTAACTGCAAAAATCCTAATCGCTCATATAAATGTCTCGCATGGATATTACTTTCTACAACAGCATTGAATTGCAATATTTTGAATCCTAATTTTGAAGCTTTATCTAAGCTGTGAAGGACAAGTTTTTCACCGATATGCTGTCCTCTGACGAGAGAGCTTACCGCATAGCTGGCGTTACATATATGTCCGCATCTTCCGACATTATTCGGATGCAGAATATATAAACCGACAATCTGTCCGCCGTCTTCAGCGACTCCGGTATAACTCTGTGATTCAAAAAACTCTTTGCCGGATACAGCATCAAGCAGATCTTCCTGAGGAAATGCTATGCCATCCTCGACAACCTCATTCCAGATGGCTATCATCTGCAAAAGGTCTTTATCTTTATATTCTCGAAGTTTCATTTTTATAAGTCCCCCTCATCGATTACGAGAACTCAAAATACAGTCCGTAACGTTCTTTGTGCTGCTTATAATGTGTTACATATGTAAGGTTTGCGTCGGTGTCCTTTAATGTGAAGCTTAATTCTTCGGTATCGTTTCGTACCATGTGGTCATTGATGTTATTGATAAAGTCTTCGACGGTACCTTCGGTTACTTTTATCTTGTCGGTACCGGTGCTTATCATATCTACGGGTATCAGTTTCTCCTTCGGTATGGTTACGGCTACACCGGTCATCGTGGTCTCCATGTTCTCGGAACCGAGCTTAGCGGAGAGTACTACAGGACCATACTTAAATGCGTAGCTGTTCTTATTATCCGGGAGGTTATATGCCTTAACTTCCATAGGCATCTTAACTGTTATTACGGTGTCATCCATAAAAGGAGCTTCGATCACGGCGAATTTATCGGCGGGTGTAAAGCTTCTGCCTGTATAATCCACCTTCATCTCGCCGGCTACCCAGTCGGGTATCCTTAATACGATATCTTTATCACATTCTCCGTTAACGGTGATCATGATGTAATCCTCTTCGGGAATATGGCTTTCAACGGTAATGGTAAAGCCTTCTCCGTAGAGCACCGATGAGAAATACTGGTTTATGATCACGCTGTTTTCGGTCTTAATAAAGAAGCTTTCTCCGAGCTTGGAGAAATTCTCCATACCGGTACCTGTACAGCACCAGAATTTTTCCGTAGGGTTGCCGTAGGTCTTGAAATATCCCGTAGCCATAGCCTGGAAATATGTGGTCATGCCCGTATCGGGGTTCTGAGATGAGAGTATCTGATTGATAAATGCGTTCTCATACCAGTCGAGGTATTTCTTGTCTCCGGTAGCACGGAAGAGCAGCATCGAGAGCTTCAGCATATTGTAGACATTGCAGGTCTCGCAGTTGCAATTGGTCCTTTCGGCATCGAGCACGTTATCCAATCCGAAGTGTTCCCATTCGCTGTTACCGCCGGTGATATAGGTATGAAGCTCTGTAACGAGGTCCCAGAATGCTTCGCCGGACTTAAGCAGGTAATCGTCACCTGTAACAAAATATCCCTGCACCGCACCTACGAATTTAGGGATGGTGGTGTTGGCATGTATGTTATTTAATACATTGTCACCTGGCTTTGCGTTTATCATGCGGTCGTATAACTGCCTGTCCACAAATGCCCATGCGGCATCCAGGTGTTCTTTTTTGTTTGTAAGAGTGTAGGTGTCAAAAAGCACATCATTCATTCCGCCGTATTCTATATCAAGTACCTGGCGGTGTGTCTTTTCATCCCAGCCGGAAGTCCTCTTGTAGCACCAGTCGGAAAGTGAGGAGAGAATCTCGATAGCAGTATCGCTGAGTGATCCCGGCATCTTTGCTACTGCCAGCAGACCTTCATAAATCTTATGCATGGTGTACCACGGTACCCATGATTCCTTGAAGATGTCAGTCTTTCCTTGCTCTACCATATCAAACTGGAGCTCTATGTTGTTCTTATCCTGAATCACAGCTCCGAATATAAAGCCTGTACCTAAAGTGTCCTGGCAGGTTTTAAGGCCGTTTACGATAGCTTTGATAATGGATATCAGCTTATATTTCTGAGGTGAAGATGAGTTATTTGACTCATATGCATATACGCAGGCTGCCAGATAGTGGCCGAGAGTATGACCTCCGATCAGCAGGTTTTCCCATCCGCCGTAACGTGCAAGACCTTCCTTTTCTATACCTGCCGTCTCATAGAATCCGGCCAGCAGTCTTTCTGGATCGAGAGAGGTAAGGTATCTTACTTCTTTCTCAAAAGCATTTTCAAGGTAAGGGTCGGTAAGTCTGACCGATGTTAACGGATAAAGTGTGTAATCGAAAGTTCCCATCTTAAATCCTCCTGTAGCTCTCTGTGGTTTAAATAATTGAACCGTTATGGATTTATTATATTTTATATGTCCTGATATGTAAAGAATAAAAAGTTGCATTTGGTGTGAAAATGTTATATTATCAATCAGAGGGACGGTTCTCTGATTGAAAATGATTACATATATAATATTGCGATAAGTGTAGGATAAAAGGAAAGAACATGACATCAGATAAACTTGCATTCAGCACCGATAAAGGTTTTGACTATCACTGGAGCGGGAGATTTATAGCTCCTAATGACAACTGGATACATATGACGAGGGAGCTTAATGACTATGAGCTTGTGCTTGTGACAGAAGGGTCTCTGGCAGTAGAGTGCGACGGCACGGAATATGAAGTAAATGAAGGCGAATACCTTATCATGTCTCCGTGTAAGCAGCAAAAAGGTACGAAAAACGGGTATTGCTCGTTTTACTGGGTACACTTTGATGCGGTAGAAGCAGATGTTGATGACGTTATTGATTTGAGACGGCAGGACATCTGTGCCTATAAGGAAAGGATCATCATTCTCCTGAAAGAACTTCAGGATGCTGATAAAAGGTACCGAGACAGGACTCTCAATAATTATCTGACAGGAGCGCTTATCTCGGAACTGTCACTGCAGAGCAGTACCGAGATGTCGTTTAAAACATCGCGTTCCAAGGAACAGCTTAACTCCGATATCAAAACATACATATCCTGGCATATATCAGAGAGCTTGAAGATAGAAGATATCGCTTCTTATTTTGAATATAACGAAAAGTACCTGACCACCTTTTTCAAGAAGATGAACGGCGTTCCTTTGAAGCAGTATATCTTAAAAGAAAAAACGGAATATGCCAAATCAATCCTTACCGAGTCAAATACTACGGTATCAGAAGTGGCATATTCCATAGGGTTTTCCGACGTTCATAATTTTTCGAACGCTTTTAAGAAGGTAACAGGCATGGCTCCCGGAGTGTATCGAAAGCAGTTTGACAAGCACAGTATATTTGATAAATGACCGGGCGGTTAAAATTTTTTCTTTAATGTGTGTACCAAAAAGGCTATAAAGCCGATCACGGCACCTATAAGGATGAGTCCTCCGATCAATACCAATACCGAACTGCCTTTTTTAAAAAAGCTGAACAGCGCAAAGATACCGGCAAACGTTATCAATCCCAGTGCAGCGATCAAGACTAATATAAAGAAGATCCTGAAAAAGACCCTGACCGGTCTGGGCAGTCTTTCGATGAATTTCGGTGAAAATATAAAATCAACAAATAATTCAATGAATCCTTCTATCACATCAAAAATAAGTTCTCCCATGGCATATCCTCCTTTTAAGATATGTTGATATGACTTAGATAAAATACCTTCTATAATACATATTAATAAAAAAATATTACAATGGCAATTAATATAGGATGAAATAAACATAAAGAAAGCGGAGAAGGATGTTTATATTTTTTATAAAATTTTAATGGTACCTGACCCCATAATGTATTAGTATATAAAGGATGGAGGAAATAAAGATGGAAAGAAGAGAAAAAGCAGTAGAATTAAAACATAACGGACATAATTGCTGTCAGGCGGTGCTGTGTGCATTTGCGGACCAGCTGTCACTGCCTGAGGCGGACCTCGATAAGATAGGTGCACCGTTCTGCGTGGGCATGGGATGCATGGAGGCTACATGCGGAGCATTGTGTGCGGCACAGATGATACTCGGACTTAAAAAATTTGAAGGTAAGCCGATACTGCGTGATGCGGCGGCTCTGTACAGGGCCTTTACCGAGAAGTGCGGGGCATCCATATGCAAGGAGTTAAAAGGCCGCGATACCGGAGTGGTCATATGCGAATGTGATGACTGTGTAAGAAATGCGGTGGATGTTTTAGAGGAGTATAATGTGGTACACGAGTAAATACTTGTGTTAATCCATAACAAAACCCATAAATAAAACTTCAAAAAAATCAAAATATATGTTGACAAATGCCGGTAAAGGATATATACTATCCGAGGTGTAAAGAAAAAAACTTTACAGCTAAGATACATATACCTGCAAATTAGAGAGTGATCATATGAGTACAGGCAACGCTGATGAAGCATTAAAAGAGATAGTGGAGCTTACGAGATTATATGATGTATACGGACCGCTCCTGTCTGATCATAAGAAAGAAATATTTGAAAGCTATGTGCTGGATAATTTTTCCTTGGGTGAGATAGCCGAACAGGTGGGGCTGAGCCGGCAGGGAGTCAGAGATATAGTAAAGCGCTGTTCAAAGGAGCTTCAGGATGCTGAAGAGAAGCTCGGGTTTTTAAAGAAGATGGACAGTATAACGGATAGATTGGAAGAAGCTTTGGATAAGTCGAAGGACAAAGAAGTATCGGACATACTTACTTCCGTCATATCGGATATCTGAAGAGACTGTAGTTTACAGAAGGGAATATAGATGGCATTTGAGTCTTTAAGTCAAAAATTGCAAAATGTCTTTAAGAGCTTAAGAGGAAAGGGCAGACTTTCCGAGGCGGATGTAAAGACAGCCATGCGTGAAGTTAAGATGGCTCTCTTAGAGGCCGATGTTAGCTTCAAGGTAGTAAAAAGTTTTATAAATACGGTTACCGAACGTGCCGTTGGTCAGGATGTACTTAATTCACTGACTCCGGGACAGATGGTAATAAAGATAGTTAACGAAGAACTTACCGCTCTTATGGGCAGTGAGACCACAGAGATAGAGCTTAAGCCCGGTAATGAGATCACCACGATCATGATGTGCGGTCTTCAGGGTGCCGGTAAAACTACCATGGCAGCAAAGCTTGCCGGTAAGTTTAAGTCCAAAGGCAGAAAACCCCTGCTTGTAGCCTGCGATATCTACAGACCTGCGGCTATCGACCAGTTAAGGATCAATGCAGGCAAGGTCGGTGTGGATTTCTTCGAGATGGGTACATCACATGCACCTGTCAACATCGTAAAGGCTGCTTTAGAGCATGCCAAGAGCAACAACGAGAACGTAGTGATCATAGATACAGCCGGTCGTCTTCATATTGATGAAGAGATGATGGAAGAGCTGATCAGAGTCAAGGAAGAGGTCAATATCGACCATACGGTACTTACCGTAGATGCCATGACCGGTCAGGATGCTGTAAATGTAGCTGAGACATTCAACTCCAAGCTTGAGATCACAGGTGTTATCCTTACAAAGCTTGACGGCGATACCCGTGGCGGTGCCGCTCTTTCCATCAAGCATGTTACAGGCAAGCCCATCCTTTATATCGGTACCGGTGAGAAGCTTACCGATGTCGAGCAGTTCTATCCCGACAGAATGGCTTCACGTATCCTCGGTATGGGTGATATCCTGACACTTATCGATAAGGCTGAGGCACAGTTCGATGAGGAAAAGACCAAGGAATTAGAGAAGAAGCTCAGAAAAGCAGAGTTTGATTTTAACGATTATTTAGACCAGATAGCTTCCATGAAGAAGATGGGCGGTCTTGGAAAGATCATGGAGATGCTTCCCGGCATGGGCATGAATATGGGCAAGGTCCAGGATGCAGACATGAGCGGCGGAGAGGCTGCTTTAAAGCAGGCTGAGACAATCATAGGTTCCATGACCAAGGCAGAGCGTGCCAACCCCGATCTGCTCAATCCTTCCCGTAAGAACAGGATTGCAAAAGGAAGCGGTGTGGATATAGCCGATGTGAACAGATTCATCAAGCAGTTCAATGAGACCAAGAAGGTCATGAAGCAGTTCTCCGGTGCCATGAAGCCCGGCAAGAAAGGATTTAAGATGCCTTTCTTCGGCAAGAACAAATTATTCTAAGTAAACTATCCGGAATCGGAAAAGTATATGGATTCTGAGTAGATATAAATATTATAACAGGAGGTGAATATAAAATGGCAGTAAAGATCAGATTAAGAAGAATGGGTGCTAAGAAGACACCTTTTTACCGTGTTATCGTAGCAGATGAGAGATCACCCAGAGATGGTAAGTTCATAGCTGAGCTCGGAACATACGATCCTAACCAGGAGCCTGCATCTTTCAAGATTGATGAGGAAGCAGCTAAGCAGTGGTTAAGCAATGGCGCACAGCCTACCGATATCGTTGGTAAGCTTTTCAAAAAGGCCGGCATCGTAAAATAAAAGTCGAGGTGATTTAGAGTGAAGGAATTAGTTCGAATCATAGCTACATCACTTGTTGATCATCCTGACCAGGTGGAAGTAACCGAGACAGAGACTGCTGAGCAGATCACTGTTGAGCTTAAGGTTGCACCTGAAGACATGGGCAAGGTCATTGGAAAGCAGGGACGTATCGCGAAATCCATACGTACAGTGGTACGTGCTGCCGCTGCCGCAAAGGATGACCGAAAAGTTGTAGTAGATATTGTTTAATCCCGATCCCCCCTGCGTGCAGGGGGGATTTTTGTCATGCAGGATTAATTATCGCCTTCCCCTTGAGGGGATATATCGCAACACGAAGTGCTGCGATGCCCTCCCTGGCGGAGGGGCAGATGAGGTGTAAACAGAAGGAGTTTTAGGTTAAAGAGGATAGTATATGGCAGACGATATGCTTAGAGTGGGAGTCATCACTTCTCCCCACGGAGTACACGGTGAGGTAAACGTATTCCCCACCACTGATGATGCAAAAAGGTTTTTGGACTTAAAAACCGTATACATAGACACCAAAAAAGAACTTCTCGAGCGTGAGATCGCAGGAGTAAAGTTCTTTAAAAACATGGTCATCCTGAAATTCCACAACATGGATGACAGAAATGAGATGGAAAAATTAAGGAATTGTGATATCCTTATAGATAGAAAAGATGCAGTGCCGTTAGGAAAGGATGAGTATTTTATCTGCGACCTTATCGGATGCGATATCATCTTAGAGTCCGGGGAAAAGCTCGGGACTTTAAAGGATGTGATCACGACGGCTGCAAATGATGTATATGAAGTGGAGAAGGCTGACGGAGGCGAGATACTCATCCCTGCGATAAAAGACTGCATCCTTGAAACCGATATCGAAAAAAAGGTGATCAAGGTGCATCTGCTCCCGGGTCTTTGATGGCTTACTTTAACAGGCTGTTTTATGGCATTCATATATGATCACGGAGGGGTAACATTGAAGCACAGTGTTAAAAAAGCCTTAGGTGTATTACTTACATTACTGGCCTTGATGGTATTGTGGGGCTGTGATAAAGTAAAAGAAGATAACGATAAAAAGGATGATACCGATATGACAGGAAATAACAACAATACCAAAGAGAGCCTGCCTGTAAAGGGAAGATGGGGTGACATGTACGGGGAAACGTATCTGGAATTTGACGGGGATACCATGTATGTCATCTGGGGGTCATATAAGGATAAGTACAAGGTAAAAGCACAAAAGGACGGCAGTTATACCGAGATAGTAAATACTGACGAGAAGACAGGTACAGGGTTTGGCATTATGTCACTTCTAACACTGAGAGATGACGGTACCATGACCGCATATGAGCAGATACTGGATGCCGAAGGGCACAGATATGTATTCGTACCTGAAGAAAAGCTGGAAGAAGCCCGTGCCATAAAGGACTTTTCAGAAGATCTGCCGAAAAATATAGACCTTAGCGGGATCAAGTACTTTTCTTTATGCGTACACAGTTATTACCTGGAAGACAGAGGCAGCGGAAGGTTCAGCTGGACAGTTGAAAAGCAGGAAGACGGCAGCTTTACATCAGAGATAGACGGTATGGGTGATTCATATGTGATACTGATGGATACACGGACTGTTGACCAAAGCTTTGTGGACGGCCTGATAAAGCTTATAGAGGAAGAAAAGCTTTTGGAGCGTAACGGATTTTTTAAGTCCACCAGAAAAGAGGATTCGGAAAACTCGGTATATGCAACTTTTGAAAGCGGGGAAAGACTCAGTATCCGTGTCGGAAGCGAAGCACTGGATCTTTGGGGGATTGATAATGATAAGTTTTTCGGGTATGCTTTAAGTGTTATCCCGAAGGAAGAGCTGGAGTAGATATATACGGGTGTGGCGGATATAAGTCGAAAGGATGAGCGGGAATGCATTTTGTGGTTCTGACTTTGTTTAAAGAGATGGTCGAGACCATCATGAATACGAGCATCATGGGCAGGGCTCTGGATAAAGGGCTTATAAGCCTTGATGTCATAGATATACGTGATTATGCGGAAAACAAGCATAACCGCGTGGATGACTATCCTTACGGCGGAGGAGCCGGCATGGTCATGCAGGCAGGTCCCGTATATAAGGCGTGTGAGGCTGCCAGAGAGCTTATCGGTCAAGGCAAATGCATTAAGGAAAATGCTGAAACTGCAGGTGGAACTGAGGCTGCACAGCATGCTGACAAGAAAAGAACCCGCCTCATATATTTAAGTCCCATCGGACGTCCTTTTACCCAGGAAGTGGCAAAGGAGCTTTCACAGGAAGAAGACCTGATATTCCTCTGCGGTCACTATGAGGGGATAGATGAAAGAGCATTGGAACTTGAAGCGGATGACTATATATCATTAGGTGATTTCGTGCTTACGGGCGGAGAGCTCCCCGCTATATGCATCATGGATGCGGTGGCTCGCCTGGTACCCGGAGTCTTAAGCAATGACGAGTCGGCTTCGGACGAGAGCTTTGAAGGGAATACCCTGGAGTACCCGCAGTACACGAGACCCGAGGAGTTCATGGGCATGAGAGTGCCGGATGTGCTGTTGTCCGGACACCATGCGAATATCAAGCAGTGGAGGCGTGAGCAGTCGCTAATCCGTACACGTGAGAGAAGGCCCGACTTATTTGAAAAAGTAGAGCTCGATAAAAAAGACAAAAAATTTTTAAAGAGCTTGGAAGAAAAAGAGACCTGAAAATAAAGAGTAACCTTTTATAATTCGGAGAAGAAATGAATAAAGAGCATAAATCCCTGAATATGATAACGATATGGATAATAACCGGCGTACTGGTGGTACTTACCGGTGTTCTTATCGTGCTCTTTATCTCGTTTAACAGGTCACTGAGCCGCAAGGAGTCAGGGGATACATACGACAAGTACTATGTGATGATCACCGACGATCCTTCATCGTCGTTCTGGCAGTCGGTATATGTATCGTCATTAATGGAAGCCAAAAAGCAGAATGCATATGTCGAGATGCTGGCTGACAACCTCCCGCGAGATTATTCCCAGACCGAGCAGATGGAGATAGCCATATCATCCGGCGTGGACGGTATAATCGTAACAGCCGGCGAAGCCGAAGGCATGACCGAGCTCATAAAAAAGGCGTATGAAGCGGAGATACCGGTCATCACGCTTTTAAATGACAACACACAGTCCGACAGGATAAGTTTTGTCGGTATCGGTAATTATAATCTGGGCCGGGAATACGGTAAGCTTATCATAGAGATGGCGAATACCAAGTCTTTCCAGGGTGACACTATCAATGTAACCGTACTGCTTGACGCGGGTTCCGAGGATTCGGGTCAGAATGTCCTTACATTCGCTATACAGGATGAGGTCACGGTATATCTTGACAGTCATAAGGACCAGAAGCCCATAGAGATAGATCTTGCCGCAGTAGATGCATCAAATACCTTCTCTGTTGAGGAATCGGTAAGGAACCTCTTCTTGGGCGGCAAGGAGGATATCCCGGATATCATCATATGCCTGAATGAAAATGATACCAACAGTGTCTACCAGATGGTGGTAGATTACAACGAGGTAGGCGAGGTAAATATCCTCGGATATTACAACTCCGATGCGATATTAAAGGGTATAGAAAGAGATGTTATCTATGCCACACTGTCCGTAGATACGGACCAGATGGGCAAGTACTGCATCGATGCCCTTTCGGAGTATTACGAGATCGGCTATACCAGCCAGTATTTCACCGCGGACAGTTATGTCATCAACAAGTCCAATATCGGTGAATACATGAAGGGAGGGAGCCGATGAAAGAAAAATTCCGGAACCTTCCTTTGAGGATAAAAATGGCGGGCATATCACTGTCTGTCAATATGCTGGTGTTCCTGATCAATATCGTCCTGCTGCTTGCCATGAACAGTATGTCGGACAAGATCGATACGGTATATAAGGCCAACCTTCAGTTAAACGAGATATCTGCCGCATTAAATGACGTACAGGACAGCATGACCGAGTACCTCGATACCAAGACCAGTGATTCCCTGGAAAACTACTACATGAGCGTCCAGACTTTTACCGAGCTTACGGAGAACCTGGATGATATCATAACCGAGAGCAGACAGGGAAGAATGGAGCGCTCCATAAAGAGCATGGCGGAAAAGTATCTGGATGAAGTAGGCCAGACTGTAGATGCCAAGCGAGGCAGGAACGTAGAAAAATACAGGACCAGATATGAAGAAGCCACAAGGCTCTACGGATATATCAATACCTATATTTACAGTCTGAACAACGAACAGTTCAAGGAGAACTCGGAAAACTACCGTGAGATGGTTACCGCATTCGGACGATTTGAAGTGGCAGGCAATGTGATAATGATAGTGGTCATATTTACCACAACACTTCTTATATTAAGGCTTACCACCAGCGTTATCAAACCGTTAAGGTCGCTGACCATATCGGCCAACCGTGTAGCGAAGGGAGATTTCGAGATATCGACTCTGCCGGTCAATTCCACGGATGAGATAGGTATCGTTACAAAAGCCTTCAACAAAATGGTCATAAGCATTCAGGATTATATCGAAAAGATAAGACAGAGTGCCGAGACCGAACGTGAGCTGAAAGAAAAAGAGCTCATGATGGAGACACACTTAAAAGACGCACAGCTAAAATACCTTCAGGCACAGATCAATCCGCATTTCCTGTTTAATACCCTGAACGCGGGCGCACAGCTGGCCATGATGGAGGGTGCTGACAGGACTTACGAATACGTACAGGTCATGTCGGAATTTTTCAGATATAATGTTAAAAACGCTTCCCGTACTGTTACGGTCGGTGAAGAAGTCGAACTGGTGGATAATTACATATATATTCTAAATGTACGTTTCTCCGGTGAGATACATTATGAAAAGGAAGTGGACCAGAGCCTTAACGATGTGGAGATGCCCAGCATGATCCTGCAGCCCATAGTGGAGAACTGTGTAAAGCACGGTATCCGTGAGATGATGGGTGATGGCAGAATAAAACTCTCCGTATATGCTCTCGATGATACGGCCTGCATAAGGATAGAGGACAACGGTGCGGGCATGGATGAGGAGACCATCGAAAGCTTAAAGAGCGGACGGCCTGCTCCCGGTAAAAAGGATTCAAACGGCATAGGCATGGATAATGTATATGCGCGTCTTAAGCTTTTCTGCGGGACCGATGACTGCTTCTCGATAGAGAGCGACGGACCGGGAAAGGGTTCAAGATTTACCATTTATCTTGATAAATAAAGGAGAATCTATGTATAAGATAATGCTTGCTGACGATGAGGGTATCGTTATAGATTCACTCAAATTTATAATACAGAAGGAATTCGGTGATGAGTGTCAGGTGGAGTTCGCCAAGACCGGACGTAATGTCATAGAGCTTGCGGAAACCTTCAGGCCGGATATAGCCATCATGGATATCCAGATGCCGGGCATAAACGGTATAGATGCCATGCGAGAGATAAGAAAGAACAACGACAAGGTCATCTTCATCGTTATGTCCGCATATGACAGGTTTGATTATGCGAAGGAAGCCATGAAGCTCGGTTCCATCGAGTATATCACAAAGCCCATGGAGCGCACCAGGATCATCTCGGCGATAAAAAAAGCCATGAATATGGTGCAGGAGGAAAGAAACCGCCGTTCAAACGACCTTATAATAAAGGAAAAGCTGGAGACTGTCATCCCCATCTTAGAGAATGGTCTGATATACAATATCCTGTTCCATGAATACTTTGATGAGGATATAGAAAACTATAAGACGATGCTGGGCCTAACATCGGAGAACGCATATATGATGCTGCTGGTATCAGGTGACGCAAAAGAAGGAAATCACATGACCAATGCGTTGGGCTCCAGTGTCAAGCTGCAGCAGAATTATAAGGAGATAAGAGAGTACATCAAGCTGTACTTTAACGGCATAGTAGGCTCTGTCATGAGCAACAAGATAGCTGTCCTTATCCCATGCGATTACGATGAGATGGATTATACCGAGCGTGTAGCCGTTATCACGAGCGCCCGCGAGATGATCAAAAAGCTCAGCAAGATCACCGATATCGCATTCAGAGTCGGTATCGGAAAGGTAAAGCCTTTGGCACGTATGGATAACTCCTACAGAGAAGCCGTAAATGCACTGCTCATCACCACCAATACCGTGGCACATGCTGACGATCTGCCCATAGGATGTGATTTCCAGGGTGAATATCCGATAGACCTGGAGCTTAAGCTTTTTGAGGAGATAGAAAAGGGCAGGACCGATACCGCGCTTAGTGTAGCGAAGGACTTCTTTGAATGGATAAAGACAAAGAACATCATGGATGCAAGACTTAAGATCCTCGAATTTGTCCTCCGCGCCGAAACGATAGCATATGAAAACGGTCTTACTTATAATATAGAAGACAGACGAGATTATCTGCCTAAAGTAATGCAGGCACCCGATGCTGCGAGCCTCTGGGAGTGGTTCAGGGAAAGGATCATCTTCTCAAGCACGAGCGTAGCGGATAAGAAGGCTGAGAGCACCTATGATGTGGTCGAGGCTTCAAAGAAATATATCGAAGCCAACTATACCAAGAACATCACGCTGGATGACCTGTCGATGGCGGTAAATATCAGTTCTTATTACTTGAGCAGGATATTTAAGGAGAATACGGGAGAGAACTTTATAGACTACCTTACCAGGTTAAGGATAGAGAGGGCGAAGGAACTGCTTGCCACCACCCAGTATTCCATGAAGGAGATAGGTGTGATGTCCGGATATCCGGATTCCAATTATTTCAGCAAGACATTCAAAAAAAATGTAGGAGTCACTCCTACAGAATACAGAGAGGGAATGTAAGTGAAGAAAGTACTGGCATGGGTATTGATATTGACTTATATGTTTACGCTGGCCGCGTGTTCCAATAAGGAAGGCACGGAGGACCAAAAGGCAAGCGTAGAAGACGACAGGATACAGATAGCCATGAGCTTTGACTCTTTTGTCATAGAGCGGTGGCAGAGTGACAGGGACGTATTTGTATCCACAGCCAAGGAGTTCGGCGCCAACGTGATAGTGCAGAATGCCAACGGTGATGTAGAAAAGCAGAAGGAGCAGATAGAATACTTCATCAAAAAGGGAGTGGATGTCATAGTCATCATATGTATCGATTCCGATTCCCTGCAGGCCACGGTAAAAAAGGCCAAGGAAGAAGGCATAAAGATCATAGCTTACGACAGGCTTATCACTAATGCCGATATCGATCTGTATATCACCTTTGACAATGAGATGGTAGGTACCATGATGGCTGAGGCTCTGTCCATGAACGGAGCGTTCGGCGGACAGGTGATCATGCTCGAAGGTTCACCTCTGGACAACAACGTCGATGCGGTAGAGAAGGGCTTTAAGAAAATATGCGACAGGGATTACATCAACGTCATTGATTCCATATTCTGTGACGGATGGCGTGCAGAGATAGCGGCCGATTACATATATGACCATCCGAATACCGTAAGGCTTGCGGACGGCATCATGTGCGGAAACGATAACTTAGCAGGTCAGGTAATACGTGCCCTTTCCGAGAAGAGACTTGCAGGAAACCTCCCTGTGGTAGGACAGGACGCAGATCTTGAAGCGTGCCAGAGGATAGTGGAAGGTACCCAGACCATGACTGTATATAAGCCTGTGGAGAAGCTTGCCAAGCGTGCAGCGGAATGTGCGATAGCTTTGGCGGAAGGTGAAGAGATCTCGGGCAGTGACGTAAAGACCATCAACGACGGAACATATGATATCCCTTATATCGGTCTCGTACCCATAGCCGTGACAAAGGATAATATAGATGAAGTGATCATAGGAAGCGGCTTCCACTTAAAAGAAGATGTATACCTCAACATGCCGGAGATGATAGCAGAATGATTTACGGATTGCTACGTTACTTTGTAACTTTCGCAATCCTTCCCGGTATTCGCAATCCCGTGGTGTTTCACACCACTTCTTGTTCATACCGGGGAAGCGTGCAGAATGTATTTCAATATTTTCAAGCAAGCTTGAAATATTGAAAATATTCTGCACTAAATCATATAGTAAAATATTGCGATTTGTAAGCAGTGCACAGCAAAAAAGTGCACTGCTTTTTATTTTGTTACGAAATATTATCATAAAAATATCAAGAGGTGTAATAATTATTTCCCTTTTGATTATGATATGCTGATACCTGTAAACAAAACAAACCATCTTTCATAGGGAGGTATTTTATGAAAAAAAGAATTTTGGGCGTTTTACTTGTATGTGTAATGGTTTTTTCATTGCTTACCGCTTGCGGCAAGGAAGAAAACAAGGGTGGCGATAATGCACCGGCAGCAAATACATCTAATACGACCGGCAACGACAGTAACACAAGCAATGTGACTGACAACAACAGCGGCAGCACTTCAACAAATGAAGCACCCGCTACCAACACAGCAGTTGCAGCAGGCACCAAGGTTGGTGTAGCAATGCCTACAAAGGATCTTCAGAGATGGAACCAGGATGGTGACAACATGAAGAAGAAGCTTGAAGAAGCAGGTTATGTAGTTGACCTTCAGTACGCTTCAAACGATGTTCCCACTCAGGTATCACAGATCGAGAACATGATCAGCTCAGGCTGCAAGGTTCTGGTTATCGCTTCTATCGAAGGTGATTCACTTGGAACAGTTCTTGAGCAGGCTAAGGAAAAAGACGTTAAGGTTATCGCTTATGACCGTCTTATCATGGGATCTGACGCTGTTACTTACTATGCAACATTCGATAATGAGATGGTAGGAACCAAGCAGGGCCAGTACATTGAGGAGAAGTTAGGTCTTAAGTCAGGCAAGGGACCTTACAATATCGAGCTTATCACCGGTGACCCCGGCGACAACAATGCAAGATTCTTCTACAAGGGCGCTATGGATGTCCTTCAGCCTTACATCGACAACGGACAGCTTGTTGTAAAGTCAGGCCAGATCGATTTCGCTACTGTTGCTACACAGAGCTGGTCAACAGAAAACGCACAGAACAGATTTGATGCTATTCTTGCAGCTAACTATTCAGACGGAACACAGCTTGATGCAGTTATGGCTTCAAACGACTCAACAGCTATGGGTGTTACCAACTCCCTTATAGCTAACTACGAAGGCACACACAGCAATTGGCCCATCATCACCGGTCAGGACTGTGATAAGGCTAATGTAAAGAACATGCTCGATGGCAAGCAGTCTATGTCTATCTTCAAGGATACACGTACACTTGCAGCTAAGACAGTAGAAATGGTTGACGCTATCATGCAGGGCAAGGAAGCTCCCATCAATGACAGAGATACTTACGACAACGGAACAGGTAAGATCCCTTCATACCTTTGCGAGCCGGTATTTGCAGATGCATCTAACTATGAAGAAATCCTCATTAAGTCAGGATACTACACAATGGATGATATTAAGTAATATCACACAACAAAAGCACAGGCGGGATCCGTCCCGCCTGCTGTTTTGAAAAAAGATTTTCAATGTTAAAAAAGAGACATTGAATGGAGGGAAAAAAATTGGCTAAAATATTGCTGGAAATGAAAGACATAACCAAAACATTCCCCGGTGTAAAAGCACTAAGCAATGTAAATCTTCAGGTGGAAGAGGGCGAGATACATGCCTTGGTAGGTGAAAACGGTGCCGGAAAATCCACTCTGATGAATGTCTTAAGCGGTATATACCCTTACGGAACCTATGAGGGAGACATCGTCTATGACGGTGAGGTTTGTAAGTTTAATAAGATAAAAGACAGTGAAGCGAAAGGTATAGTAATCATACACCAGGAGCTTGCACTGGTACCATATATGACTATAGCCGAGAACATGTTCCTCGGCAATGAACGCGGAAGTAAATACCGTATCGATTGGAATGAAACGAACGATCTTGCGGCACAATACCTTGAAATGGTAGGACTTAATGAAGCGCCGCAGGTTCTTATAAAAGATATAGGTGTAGGCAAGCAGCAGCTTGTAGAAATAGCAAAAGCCATGGCCAAAAGTGCCAGACTGCTGATACTGGATGAGCCTACAGCATCACTGAACGAAGAGGATTCAAGATCTCTTCTTGATCTGCTCTTAAAATTCAAAAAGGAAGGTCTTACTTCCATCATCATTTCACACAAGCTTAACGAGGTATCGTATGTAGCCGATAAGATCACGGTAATACGTGACGGCTGTACGATAGAGACCCTTACCAAGGGAGTGGATGATATATCGGAAAACCGTATCATAAAAGGTATGGTAGGACGAGAGATAGAAGACCGTTTCCCGAAACGTGAGAAGCACATCGGGGACATCAAGATGGAGGTCAGAAACTGGACAGTTCATCATCCCATTAATTTTGAAAGAAAAGTAGTAGATGATGTCAGTATCAATGTCCGCAAGGGCGAGATCATAGGCATCTCCGGACTTATGGGTGCCGGACGTACAGAGCTTGCGATGAGTATATTCGGAAAATGTTATGGGGAGAACATTTCCGGACAGATACTCATCGACGGCAAAGAAGTTCATATGAATTCCGTAAAGGAAGCCATCAAACATAAGCTGGCATATGTTACGGAAGACAGAAAGGGTAACGGGCTTATCCTTTCCAACTCGATAAAGATCAATAATTCACTGGCTAATCTGAAAGCAATAAGCAAACACTCTGTAATAAACAGAGATGAAGAGTATGCGGCAGCAATAGACTATAAAGAGAAGCTGGCTATAAAATGTCCTACGGTTGAACAGAATGTAGGTAACCTTTCAGGCGGTAACATGCAGAAGGTACTGCTTGCAAAATGGATGTTTACCGAACCTGATATATTGATCCTGGATGAGCCGACAAGAGGTATCGATGTAGGTGCAAAGCTTGAGATATACCTGATCATGAATCAGCTTGTAGCAGAGGGAAAATCAGTGATCATGATATCATCCGAAATGCCAGAGATCCTCGGCATGTGTGACAGGATCTATATCATGAACGAAGGCAGGATAGTGGGTGAACTTGATGGCGCGGAAGCATCGCAGGAGGCTATCATGTCCCATATCATCAAAGCCGGTTGAAAACATAAAAAAACTGATGTTTATAGAGGAGTATCCAAATGAACAAAAATAATGTACTTGAATTTGTTAAAAAATACACGATGGTAATCGTGCTTGTCGGTGTATTCGCCATGTTTGCCGTCACGACATCGGGAGATATCCTTCTTCCGGCAAATATCTCGAATATCATTTCACAGAACGCTTACGTGTTCATCTTAGCCACAGGTATGCTGCTTTGTATACTGACAGGCGGTAACATCGATCTTTCGGTAGGATCTGTAGTATGTTTCGTCGGTGCGGTAGGAGCCAAGCTGATGGTAGAAGCAGAAATGAACATGATCCTGGTAATCATTATCATGCTGATAGTCGGTACTGCCATCGGTGCTTTCCAGGCATTCTGGATCGCATATGTAAGAATACCTCCGTTCATTGTAACACTTGCAGGCATGCTTGCATTCAGAGGCTTAAGCAACGTAGTACTTAACGGTCTTACCGTATCATTAAGAGACCAGAAGGACTTTGTAAATCTTTTCGGCGGCGGTGCAAACTGCTACATTACGGATATATTCGGATTTGACGGGATAAACGGCTTATGTCTGATAGTCGGTATCACCATAGCAGCAGCATTTGTATTCTTAGAGTTTAAGAAGAGAATTAATAAGATCAAGAAAAATTATGAGGTTGAATCTGTTCTGGCATTCGGTATCAAGACAGCCATCATCGTAGCGACCATTATAGCTTTCTCATATAAGCTTGCACAGAACAAAGGTATACCTACAGTACTTATCTGGGTATTCCTTGTAATCCTTGTATACGGATATATCACTGCAAATACAACAGTAGGCCGTGCATTCTATGCAGTAGGCGGTAACGAGAAGGCTACCAAGCTTTCCGGTATCAATACCAACAAGGTATACTTCCTGGCATACACCAATATGGGTCTTCTTTCCGCATTGGCAGCCATGGTTACAATAGCACGTCTTACTTCAGCTCAGCCCACATACGGCCAGAACTATGAAATGGATGCCATCGCTTCCTGTTTCATAGGCGGTGCTTCAGCATACGGCGGAATCGGTACCGTAGGCGGTGTTATCATCGGTGCAACTCTTATGGGTGTCATCAATATGGGTATGTCACTTATGAGCGTAGATGCCAACTGGCAGAAAGTAGTAAAGGGTGCCGTACTTCTTGCAGCAGTAGTATTCGATGTAGTATCTAAGCGCGGCAAGCTGTTAGCATTGGATTGATCCATGAATAATGTAAGTTTCATGGTTTGATAATTCTCCTTCCTAAAAAGCCCCGGAGTCCGGCAGCCTCCGGGGAGTTCTTTTTTTACGAGAAACGATAAAAACTATTAAATATAATAGTGTAATTATCGGGAAAATATGGTATACTGTCTAAACAGATATCCCGTTAAAAGGTTTTGTTACCGAGGGAACGCTGAAGGCTTTTTCGAGGAGACTTTGACCGGGATTAAAAAGACATAAACAAGAAAGGATGAGGGTATGATGAAAACTACTATTAAAAGATTATCTGTATTGCTGCTGGCTATATGTATGATATGCGCTCTTGCAGCTCCGCTTAATGTGCAGGCAGCGGTATCAAAATCAACAAAGAAAAAACTTAACAATCTGGTTGACTGTATGTACGGGTTCGAGTTTGATCTTCTTGTTTTTATGGATATAGAACTTGATGAAGTAAGAGAAGTAACCATAAATAAATCATTAATGGCACAGGCTGCTGCACTTAATTGTGAGAGCACTTTCGTTTCGGAAGTCGGTGAATGGGGTATGGAGTCAATATACAGCGTTACTCCCAAGCAGATAAAGAAGATGGCTAAAAAGATGTTCGGAAAGACTGTTACATACAAAAGTCTGCCTAAGGGAAGTGCTGACGATGCGATCGGTTTTAATGCTGCATATCTGAATGCGGACGGTAATCCTGAGTTATGGTATTGGGAAGGCGAGACCGAAACGGATTATGTGATCGTAAAGACAACGTACAAAAAGACAGATAAGGGATACGACGTGATCAGAGATGTCTTTTGCGGTTATTGGGGAATAAATTCATATTATAACGGTAAAAAGGCTAATTACAGAGTAACATATAATACGTCAAGGAAAAAGGGTTCAACTTACGGATACGTGATCACCGGGATGACAGTAGAATATATAGCTGATCTGGTTATACCCGATGATGAAGGAGAGGGTTGAAAATAAATAAAAAAATGCTTGCATTACTTCCAAAGATATGTTATAAGTATTATTTGTGAATAATTGGTGTTCCGCTGTACTAAGTTTGAAATCAATGGGTGAGATGAAAATCTTTTTTACACGAAGTAGTAAGAACATCAAAATATCAGGAGGTTCAAGATGAACGATATTATTAAAAACATTGAAGCTGCTCAGCTTAAAAGCGAAATCACCGAATTCAGAGTTGGCGACACCGTTAAGGTACATGCACTCGTAAAAGAAGGTAACCGCGAAAGACAGCAGATCTTCGAGGGCGTAGTAACCAAGAGACAGAACGGCGGCGCAAGAGAGAACTTCACCGTCAGGAAAATTTCTAACGGCGTAGGCGTAGAGAAGACCTGGCCTTTACATTCACCCATTGTTGTAAAGATCGAGGTTGTTAGACATGGTAAGGTAAGACGTGCAAAGCTTAACTACCTTCGCCAGAGAACAGGTAAGGCTGCTAAGGTTAAGGAAGTTATCCGTTAATCTTATACCGGTTACGCTAATGTATAGGCGCGGGTGCTTGTCATCCGCGCTTATTTTTTAAGATGGAGAATAGTATGGCAAATAAGATTAAGATTGGCCTTGTTATGGAAGGCGGCTCAATGCGCGGCATGTTTACTGCCGGAGTGACGGATGTCATGATGGAAAACGGGATAGAATTTGACGGCGCCATCGGTGTATCTGCGGGAGCCACCTTCGGATGCAATTACAAGTCGAAGCAGATCGGCAGGGCATTAAGATATAATATAAAGTACTGCAAGGATAAAAGATATTGCAGCTTCAGGAACTTCTTAAAGGAAGGCAATCTGTTCAGCAATGAGTTCTGTTATAAAAAGCTGCCTAACGAGCTGGATGTATTTGATGTAAAGACTTTTGAAGAAAACCCGATGGAGTTTTATATAGTGGCTACCGATATAGAGAAGGGTTGTGAGGTATATTACAGGCTCGATAAAGGTGATGCTGAGGATATAGAGCTTATCAGGGCTTCGGCATCCATGCCCATAGTATCTAAGATAGTGGAAGTGGACGGGACCAAGCTCTTAGACGGCGGTATAGCCGACTCTATACCGTTAAAGGGCTTTGAAAAGCTCGGCTACAGTAAGAACGTAGTGATCCTTACACAGCCGCTCGGCTTTGTAAAAGAGAAAAACAAGCATATGAAGCTGATAAAGCTTAAATACAGAAAGTATCCGAACTTAGTGGGCGCCATGGCTGACAGACATGTAAAGTACAATGCGGAGACTCTGTATGTATCACGTCAGGAAGCTGCAGGAAACGCATTTGTCATCAGACCGCCCGAGGCACTTAATATCAGCGGTATCATAAGAGACCCCGAGGAACTGAAACGTGTATACAATATCGGCCGCAAGGTCATGACCGAGAGACTGGATGAGCTGAAAGAGTTCTTGGAGAATTGCAGGAAGTGATATTAAAAGATCAAAAAAGCGCTGTGGAAAACCACAGCGCTTTAAGTTTATCTTAAGATATAAATTACATAGCGTTAACGATCATCTTCTGCAGTGTAGCAGGATCTGATGAAACCTTAAGAGCCTCAGACCTTGTGATGATACCGTAATGAACGAGGTTAGCAAGGTCGTCGTTCATGGTATGCATACCAAGTGACTTACCTGACTGGATCATGGAAGGTATCTGGATAGTCTTTGATTCACGGATAAGGTTTGCGATACCGGTGGTAGCAACAAGTACCTCAGTAGCAAGTACACGGCCGGTGCCATCGGCACGGGGAAGAAGGTTCTGTGTGAAGACACCACGGATAACGTTAGCGAACTGAGCACGGATCTGATTCTGGCCTTCAAGAGGGCAGGCATCGATGATACGCTCAACCGTCTGTGCAGCTGATGTGGTATGCAGTGTGGAAAGAACCAGGTGGCCTGTCTCTGCTGCGGTGATAGCTGCGGAAATAGTCTCGAAGTCACGCATTTCACCTACGAGGATGATATCGGGGTCCTCACGGAGGGCTGAACGAAGAGCACCTGAGAAGGTCTCAACATCCTTACCAACCTCACGCTGGTGGATCATAGCCTTGTTATGAGGATATACGTACTCGATAGGATCCTCAATGGTCATGATGTGACGTGCTGTATTTGAGTTAATATATTCAACTATGGAAGCAAGGGTAGTAGACTTACCGCTACCGGTAGGTCCGGTAACAAGGATAAGACCTCTGGGGGTATTTGCCAGATCTTTAACAGCATAGGGAAGACCTAACTCTTCGAAAGTAGGGATCCTGTTCTGGAAAAGACGGATGCTGGCTGCCAGGTTGTTTCTCTGATGATAGATGTTAGCACGGATTCTGTTACCGCCGGGAAGCATAACACCGACATCAAGGTCCTTACCGCTGCTGACATATTTACGCTGTTCTTCGTCAAGGATGGAATAGATCATCTCTCTGGACTCATCAGCTGTAGGTACATCATCCAAAATCATAAGTGTTCCGAAACGTCTGATGGCAAGATTGGTACCAACCGTAATATGGATATCGGAACATTCGTTATCTCTGGCATACTTCACCAGTTCTTCAAAAGTCATAAGATAAACCCTCCTAAATTATAGTTATACTACCTTCTAAAAAACCACTTAATCTATTATACCATAAATATATAAAGAATAAAACCTTTTTTTTAATTTTTTGAATAAAAAACCTTGACAAATGAATATTTATAAGTATAATGGTGTATATTATTCATAATCCTATTATGGATATTTATATTTTAAGCGGACTTTTTTATGCATATTAATGTAAAAATATACATTTTTCTGTATAAAATTTCGCGGAAAGAAGAGGTAAAACGATGAAGAAAATATTCATTGACGGTGCAGAAGGCACAACAGGACTTAAGATCAAAGAAAGATTCAAAGACAGAAACGATATAGAGATATTGAAAATAGACAGCGAACTGAGAAAAGACGAGAATGAGATAAGAAAGTTTATCAATGCTTCCGATATCACATTTTTATGTCTGCCCGATGCGGCAGCCATAGACGCTGTGAAGCTCGTGGATAACCCCGATACCGTGATCATAGATACTTCTACAGCTCACAGAACTGCAGAAGGCTGGACATACGGCTTCCCGGAGCTTGACGGCGCACAGAGAGAAAAGATCGCATCTTCTAAGAGGATAGCCAATCCCGGATGCTATGCTACAGGATTTATAAGCTTAGTAAATCCTCTTGTACAGATGGGTATCTTACCTCAGGATTATCCGCTTTCATGCTTTGCCGTATCAGGATACTCGGGCGGCGGAAAGAAGCTTATAGCTCAGTACGAGGACAGCGACCGTGATAAAAAGTACGGTGCAGCCAGAATGTACGGCTGGAGCCAGTCACATAAGCATCTTAAAGAGATGAAGTATATCACCGGTATTGACAAGGAGCCGCTTTTCTCACCCCTTACCACGGATTATTTCAGCGGCATGCTGGTACAGGTTCCTTTATTTACTGATATGCTGACAAAGAAGGTGGCTCCTGCTGAACTCAGAGACATGATCGCTGACTACTATAAGAACGAGAAGTTCATCAAGGTGGCTCCTTTCGGGGCAGATGCAGATAAAGGAAATGTGATATTCTCCGATGAGATGTCAGGCAGAGACGACCTTATGATCTACGTGACCGGTAACGATGACAGGATAGTGGTAGCAAGCAGCTTCGACAACCTCGGAAAAGGTGCATCGGGTGCAGCCATCCAGAATATGAATATAGTACTCGGTATCGATGAGGCTACAGGACTTGTGATCTGATTTAAAACAGGTATAAATAATAAACAGACCCGTTAAATTAAATTGACTAAATATGGTTTTGTGTAGTATAATAAAATTTGTGCGATTTTGGGAAATCAACCCGGAAAGAAGGACAATATGTTACAGAAAACAGAAGGCGGAGTTACCGCAGCAAAAGGATTTAAGGCTGCCTGCTGTGCAGCTGAGATAAAATATAAGAACCGTACCGATATGGCTATGGTGTATTCGGAGAGTCCCTGTGAGTGTGCCGGCACATTTACCAGCAACGTGGTAAAGGCAGCATGTGTACAGTGGGACCAGAAGATAGTATATTCGGGAAAGCCCATGCAGGCTGTAGTATGTAATTCGGGTATAGCCAATGCTTGTACAGGACAGGAAGGCTGGGATGCATGCGAAAGCACCGCAAAAGCTGTCGAGACCGAACTTGGAGTAAGCTACGAGAGCGTAGCTGTAGCATCTACCGGTGTCATCGGTATGCAGCTCCCTGTAGAAAAGCTGGTTAACGGCGTAACCGAGATGAGCAAGACCTTGTCGGACAGCATCGAGGCAGGTACCGCAGCTTCCAAGGCTATAATGACCACCGATACCATCAATAAGGAAATAGCAGTTACATTTGATATAGACGGTAAGACCGTGACACTCGGCGGTATGAGCAAGGGCTCGGGTATGATACATCCCAATATGTGCACCATGCTCGGTTTCCTTACCACCGATTTAAGTATTGAAAAGAAGCTCCTTCAGGAAGCTTTGAGCGAAGTAGTAAAGGATACCTTCAACATGATCACGGTTGACGGTGATACATCTACCAATGATACACTGCTTATCATGGCTAACGGCCTGGCAGGCAATACCAAGATCACTGAAAAGAACGAAGCATATAAAGAGTTTTACGATGCATTGTTCTATGTATGCCGTTTCTTAGCACGTACCATGGCAGGTGACGGTGAAGGCGCTACCAAGCTTTTTGAAGCTAAGGTTATAAATGCAAAGTCCAAGGATGATGCAAGGACATTGTCAAGGGCTATCGTAGGGTCGAACCTTTCAAAGGCAGCCATCTACGGATGCGATGCCAACTTCGGTAGGTTCTTATGTGCCATGGGTTACTCCGGTGCACAGTTCGACCAGAACGATGTAGAGCTTTTCTTTGAGAGCGATGCAGGCAGGATGCAGGTATTCGATCACGGCACACCTCTTACATTTGACGAGGAGCTTGCTAAGAAGATACTGGCAGCCGCTGAAGTAACAGTATTCGTTGACATGCATGAAGGTGAAGCTGAGGCAACAGCATGGGGCTGCGATCTTACATACGATTATGTAAAGATCAATGCGGACTACAGAAGCTAAAATCGATCAGAGGGACGGTTCTCTGATTGAAAAAACAGAAAAACAGAAATAGGATGGAAAAAGAAATGGAAAACGAGAGCGTATTAACAAACAGTCAAAGAGCAGAAGTGCTGGTACATGCACTTCCCTACATACAGCAGTATAACAACAAAATAGTAGTTGTTAAATATGGCGGAAATGCCATGATCAACGAAGACCTTAAGAATGCCGTAATGAGTGATATAGTTCTTTTAAATCTCATCGGTATGAAGGTAGTACTTGTACACGGCGGCGGTCCTGAGATCACTGAAACACTTAATGCTGTCGGAAAGAAGACTGAATTTGTTAACGGCTTAAGAGTTACCGATGCCGAGACTGCAAATATAGCTATGATGGTATTGGCCGGCAAGATCAACAAGAGCCTGGTTAACCTTTTAAATAAGTTCGGATCCAAGGCACTCGGTCTCTGCGGTCTCGATTCCCAGATGATCAGAGCAGAGAAGCTGGATGAAAAGCTCGGATTTGTAGGTAAGATCACTCATATCAATGAGGATCCCATTCTTGACGTACTTAATATGGGATATATTCCCGTAATCGCAACAGTAGGTTACGATGATGAAGGAAATGTATATAACATCAATGCAGATACGGCAGCTGCAAGAATAGCAGGTAAGCTGAGAGCGGAAGCTCTTATCTCAATGACCGATATCGACGGTATCTTAAGAGATAAGGATGATCCTTCATCACTTATCCATCAGATCAACGCAAGCGAAGCTCCCCAGCTTATGAGAGAGGGCATAGTATCGGGCGGTATGATACCTAAGGTAGAGTGCTGTATCGAAGCTATCAGACGCGGCGTTAAGAAGGTGTTCATTATAAACGGTAAGATACCTCACTCAATCCTTATTGAGACCATGACTGATGAAGGTATCGGTACCATGTTCGTATAAGAGGGTAAAAAATGGATAATACAAAAATCAACGATAAAGATTATATTGCCAATACCTACGGGCGTTTTGACTTAGAGCTCGTAAAAGGCAAGGGTTCTCTGTTATATGATGAGAACGGAAAAGAATATATAGATTTAGGAACAGGTATCGCGGTAAATGTGTTCGGAGCAGGAGATGAGGAATGGAAGCAGGCAGTTATCGACCAGCTGAACCTGATCCCTCATACATCCAATCTTTACTACAGTGTTCCCCAGGTAAAGCTGGCAAAGCTCCTCTGTGAAAAGACCGGTATGAAGAAAGTATTCTTCGGAAACTCAGGTGCAGAAGCAAACGAGTGCATGATCAAGGTCATCAGGAAATATGCTTCCGACAAATACGGTGATGAGAGAAATCTCATAGTAACTCTTGTCAACAGCTTCCACGGCCGTACGATCACCACTCTTTCAGCTACAGGACAGGATGTATTCCACAAGAGCTTCGGACCTTTCACCGAAGGATTCCTTTATACACCCGCCAATGATTTTGAGGCTTTAAGGGCTCTGTGTGATAAGAATAAAGGTAAAATAGCCGGTATCATGATGGAGCTTGTACAGGGTGAAGGCGGAGTGATAGCTCTTACTCCTTCATTTGTAAAGCAGGTAGCAGAGTATGCTAAGACCTATGACATACTTCTCGGAATAGATGAGGTTCAGACAGGTAACGGACGTACAGGCAGCCTTTACGCATTTATGAATTACGGTATCACTCCCGATGTGGTTTCCACAGCTAAGGGCGTGGGCGGCGGACTTCCTTTGGGTGCATGTCTGCTCGGTGAAAAGGTTAAGGACACCATGAACCCCGGTTCACACGGTTCTACCTTCGGCGGCAACCCCGTAGTAACAGCAGGTGCTTACAACATCCTTTCACGTATAGATGATAAGCTGATCGCAGGAGTAAAGGATAGGTCAAAGTTCATCATTGAAAAGCTTACAGGTCTTAAGCTTGATGAAGATTTCCAGCCTACAGGACTCGCAGACGGCATGGATAAGGATGCAAAGACCTCGGACGGCAAGAGTATTGAGGATGTATTAAAAGAGTATGTATTCGGTATCTGGCCTTCATTTAAGAAGGGTATCGTATCTGTATCAGGTATGGGACTGATGCTCGGTATCCAGACCGAAAAGGAAGCAAAGGCAGTAGTAAACAAGGGTATCGAAAAGGGGACCATAGCTCTTACAGCCAAGACCAAGGTAAGACTGCTTCCTGCACTTAACATTCCGATGGAATTGCTTGATAAAGGACTAGATACAATCGTTGAAGCTATAAATGAAGTATAAAAAAGGAGAAGATAAAATGAAGCATTTACTTAAATTACAGGACTTGACAGCTGATGAACTTACAGGTATATTAAACCTTGCCGATCAGTTAAAATATGAAAAGAAGCACAATATCGCTCATGAGCACTTAAAGGGACAGACACTCGGTATGATCTTTACCAAGTCATCTACCCGTACCCGTGTATCATTTGAAGTCGGTATGTACCAGCTCGGCGGTTCAGCACTTTTCTTAAGTGATAAGGATATCCAGTTAGGCCGTGGAGAACCTATCAAGGATACAGCACGCGTACTTTCACGTATGCTTGACGGTATCATGATCCGTACTTTCGCTCAGCAGGATGTTGAGGATCTTGCTACATACGGTTCTATCCCGATCATCAACGGACTTACCGATTATTGTCATCCCTGCCAGGTACTTGCAGACCTTATGACCATCAGGGAATACAAGCAGAGCCTTAAGGGTCTCAAGTTTACATTTATCGGTGACGGCAACAATATGGCAAACTCCATCATCGCCGGCGGTATCCTTTCCGGCATGAAGGTAGCTATCGGATGTCCTGATAATCATCAGCCTGATGCAAAGCTTGTAGAGTGGGCACATAAGAACGGCGATCTTGAGATCACAAGCGATATCATGAAGGCAGCTGAAGGTGCTGATGTTGTTTATACCGATGTATGGGCATCCATGGGTCAGGAAGGCGAGGCAGAGCAGCGTAGAAAAGACTTTGCAGGATATCAGGTAAATGACAAGCTTATGAGCGTTACCAATAATGCTATGGTACTTCATTGTCTGCCTGCTCACCGCGGTGAGGAGATCACAGATGAAGTATTTGAGGCTCATGCAAATGAGATATTTGATGAGGCTGAGAACAGGCTTCATGCTGAGAAGGCAGTTATGGTTAAGCTGATGAAGAAGGGCAAGTAATAAATATGTCATTCTGAGCGAAGCGAAGAATCTGATGAGATACGATGTTATTTAGACGAATATCAGAAAGGATTACGAGATAATGCGAAAAGTATTTTCTATATTGGTATCAAATACATCAGGAGTACTGAGCCGTGTATCGGGTCTGTTCTCAAGGCGCGGATATAATATCCAGAGCTTAACGGTAGCTGAGACCGAAAATCCCGAGTTTTCCAGGATGACGGTGGTGGCTGACGGTGATGAAAGAATACTTGAACAGATCAAGAATCAGCTCTATAAGCTTGAGGATGTAAAGGACATCATAGAGCTTAAGAGCAGGGAAGCGGTATGCAGAGAGCTTATGATCATCAAGATCGGTGCGACCACAGAGCAGAGAAACAACCTTGTAGCCATAGCTGATATTTTCAGGGCCAAGGTAGTTGATGTATCTGTCGATACCATGATGCTTGAGCTTACCGGCAACCAGGATAAACTCGATTCCTTCATCAGAATGTTAAAAGATTATACCATCATAGAGATGGTACGTACCGGTGTGACCGGACTTATGCGTGCCGACTATGAGGCATATAGAGATAACCTTTAAAGGAGTAAAGAAATGGCAGAAGAGTGTACACATGATTGTTCCACATGTCAGGTAGACTGTGAATCAAAGAAACAGGATTTCAGAGCATATCTTAACAAAAACAGCAAGGTTAAGAAGGTAATAGGTGTTGTAAGCGGTAAGGGCGGCGTAGGTAAGAGCTTCGTAACATCTTATCTTTCCGTACTTATGAAGAGAAGAGGATTCAGTGTAGGTATCCTTGATGCGGATATCACAGGACCTTCTATCCCTTCAGCTTTCAATATCCATGAGAAGGCACTCGGTACCGATCTCGGTATCATGCCCGCTATCACAAGTAAGGGTATACAGCTGATATCAGTTAATATGATGCTTGAAAAAGAGGATACTCCCGTTATCTGGAGAGGTCCGGTTATCGCAGGCGTAGTAAAGCAGTTCTGGAGTGATGTGTTCTGGAACAATATTGATGTTATGTTTGTTGATATGCCTCCCGGAACAGGCGATGTACCGCTTACGGTATTCCAGAGCCTGCCCGTAGACGGCATCATAGTGGTTACCAGCCCTCAGGAGCTTGTATCCATGGTAGTATCAAAGGCTGTAAACATGGCTAATGAGATGAAGGTACCCATCTTAGGACTTGTAGAAAACTACAGTTATGTAGAGTGTCCTACATGTAAGGAGAAGATTGAAGTATTCGGTGAGAGCCATGCAGAAGAGACTGCAAAGAAATTCGGACTTACTCTTCTCGGAAAATTGCCTCTTAATCCTGCTATTTCAAAAGCAGTTGATGCAGGTGCCATCGAAGAGCTTGAAGGCAGCTGGCTTGATGGTGCAGCTGACTATATTGAGAACCAGGTGCTCGTTGATGATGACGATGAAGAGATCATCATGAAACCGGAATAAATATTCATAATTTGCTGTAAAACCTCTTTATTTCATTTTGTAAATATTATATACTGATAACAGTTAGAAAAACGGATTTCAGAAAGAGAGGTATTACACATGAGACCTATGAAAGTGTTTGTCGGGTATATGATTCTTTGGGCTGTATGTGTTATTTTTGTGTTATTATCCTTTGCAGGTGAAGAAATCAACGTAGTTATGCTTTCTATAGCTATGGTTGTGATGGCGGTAGGTAATATTGCATACTACTTCTTATACAGATGTCCGCACTGCGATCGCCATTTATTCAATCGTGTAGCACCTTGGCATTATTGCCCTTATTGCGGGAATCATCTGAATGCAGATCCTGTTGAATATTCATCTGAAAGCGAAGATGAAGATGATAAACGCGACGATGGTCTTAAAATACAATAGTTTATCTGAATTAAGTCAGGGCAGTCCGGCGGGGCTGCCCTTTTTTGGACCACTAACCCCGTCCCCACGGTCCGAAAAAAATATTTGTACATAAGCGGAAGTTGTGGTACAATAAAACGCTGACAGCAGTAAAAAGAAATGATTTTGGAGAACGAAATATATGTCTGTAGATCAGAGTAAGATCAGAAATTTTTGTATAATAGCACATATTGACCATGGTAAATCCACCCTGGCTGACAGAATAATAGAAAAAACGGGACTGTTAACTCTTCGTGAGATGAGCGAACAGGTCCTTGATAATATGGACCTTGAAAGAGAAAGAGGCATCACCATCAAAGCCCAGACCGTACGTACCATCTATAAGGCACAGGACGGTGAGGAGTATATCTTTAACCTGATAGATACTCCAGGTCATGTTGACTTTAACTATGAGGTA
>JAEEGH010002249.1_pt1 | contig 52421 bp, 43 predicted proteins | sample 9134181 | NCBI WGS metagenome assembly JAEEGH01 (sample SAMN16246544, study PRJNA631951) | gut metagenome | biome: gut microbiome; feature: rumen; material: DP-attached | host: Bos | place: Iran: Karaj | collected 2018-10 | reverse complement strand
AAGGAGCGCTACGAGAACCATCATAAGGTACGTATCCAGGATGATGCCTGTATCGCTGCCGTACAACTCTCCGAGCGTTATATCACCGAACGCTTCCTGCCCGATAAGGCCATCGACCTGATGGACGAGGCCGCTGCCAAACTCCGCATGGAGCGCGACAGCGTGCCCGAGGAGCTCGATGAGATTACGCGCCGCCTGGCACAGCTCGAGATTGAGCGCGAGAGCATCAAGCGCGAAGCTTCCGTACCCAGTGGTTCGGCCGCTGGGGATAAGCTCTCGCAGCTTGACCGCGAGATTGCTGAGCTCAAAGACCAGGAGCGCGATTTCCGCGCCAAGTGGGAGGGCGAACGCCAGCTCATCAACAAGATTCAGCAAGACAAGCAAGAGATGGAAAATCTCAAACTGGAAGCCGAGCGTGCCGAGCGCGAGGGCGACTACGGCAAGGTGGCCGAGATCCGCTACTCCAAGCTCAAGGCCCTCGAAGACGACATCGCCGCCATCCAGCGCCAGTTAGACAGCGTGCCCAGTGGTTCTGCCGCTGGGAGACTGGTCCGCGAAGAGGTTACCGCCGATGATATCGCCGAGGTGGTATCACGCTGGACAGGTATCCCCGTTACCCGCATGATGCAGAGCGAGCGCGAGAAACTGCTCCACCTCGAAGAGGAACTGCATCGTCGCGTCATCGGTCAGAACGAGGCCATCACAGCCGTCTCCGATGCTGTGCGCCGCAGTCGCGCCGGTCTGCAAGACCCTAAGCGCCCTATAGCAAGCTTCATATTCCTCGGTACTACCGGTGTGGGTAAGACTGAGTTGGCAAAGGCACTGGCAGACTACCTCTTCAACGATGAGCAGATGATAACGCGCATAGACATGAGCGAGTATCAGGAAAAGTTCAGCGTGACGAGGCTCATAGGAGCGCCTCCGGGATATGTAGGCTATGACGAAGGCGGACAGTTGACTGAGGCTGTGCGCAGGAAGCCATACTCCGTAGTGTTGTTTGACGAGATAGAGAAGGCGCATCCTGACGTGTTCAACACGCTGCTGCAGGTGCTCGACGACGGCAGGCTGACCGACTCAAAGGGTCGCGTGGTCAATTTCAAGAACACCATAATAATAATGACCAGTAACCTTACCAACGACCAGCTCTATGGTAAGGCGCCGATAGTTGACGGCAACGGTATGGTGAAGCCGCCGATACGTCCGGAGTTCCTGAACCGTATAGATGAGATTATAAACTTCAGTCAGCTCACTAAGGAGCAGATAAGCGACGTAGTGCGCCTGCAGATGAACCGCGTAGCGAAGATGCTCAGCACGCAGGGATTCACGCTGAACGTCACCGACAATGCTATAGCGACGTTGGCAGAGGCAGGATACGACCCAGACTTCGGTGCACGACCAGTGAAGAGGGCCATACAGCGCGATGTGCTCAACGCACTGAGCAAGCAGTTGCTGGCAGGCACCGTGAGCAAGGACAATGCCATCACGGTGGACAGCAAGGACGGCGTGATAGTGTTTCGCAACGACTGATCGGCAGGATGCGCAAGTTAAACTTTGATAATATTTTGAATTAATTGACCGTTTGAGGGCAGATGTCAGATAAATTTTGTAACTTTGCTCCTCAAACGGTTTTTTTATTATATATATATGATACTGACAGCTGATAGCGGAAGCACAAAGACTACATGGAGACTGGATGACGGCCGACTGTTCCTGACGCAGGGCATTAACCCTTTTCACATGCAGCGCGAGCAGATAATGGGCGTGTTGCTTAACGAACTTATAGGCGGTGAGGGCTTTCCGTCGCCATCGGCTATAGGGGAGATACACTTCTATGGTGCTGGATGCACGGCGGAGAAGTCGCCCTTGTTGGCTGACATGCTGCGTGAGGTGTTCGTGAATGCCGTGACGGTAGAGGTGGACAGCGATATGCTTGGTGCTGCAAAGGCTTTGTTTGGCGACGGTGAGGGCATAGCCTGCATACTTGGCACGGGTGCGAATTCATGTCTGTATGACGGCAGGCGTATAGTGAGCAATGTGTCGCCACTGGGCTATATACTTGGCGACGAAGGAAGTGGTGCGGTGCTTGGTCGTACTTTCCTCAACCTGCTTTACAAGGGTGGGCATGCTGATGCCGTGGAGTGTTTTGAGCGTGAGACGGGGCTGACGAAGGCTGTCATAATAGAAAAGGTTTATCGCGAACCGTTGCCTAATCGTTTTCTTGCTTCGCTGGCGCCATATATTAACGCCCACATTGATGAGGCCTGGATAGAGGAGATGGTGGTGGATTGCTTCCGTCTGTTCTTCTGTCGTAACATCATGCACTATAATCGTAAGGATTTGTCGTGTTCCTTTGTCGGCAGTATAGCATATTACTTTGAAAAGCAGTTGAGAGCTGCGGCAGACAGAGAGGGCTACAGGGTGGGAGATATCAGGAAAGAACCGCTTTGCTGATTAGGATTGCAGTATTCTTTGCAAGGCAAAGCATTGCAAGTGCCGAACGGAAGAATTGGAGGAGGAGAAAAAGAAAAGGTGAAAGAGTGAATGTAAACCATGCAATGTAGTTTTGCTTTCACTCTTTCATCTTTTTTCGCTTTCGTCGCTTTTTTATTAGTTCTTATACACCGTTGCTTTGGTATTGCCGTAGTTGTCGAGTGTCATAAGGACGTAGAAGAATTCATCGTAGCTGTCATCGGGAGAGCCGACGCTGACAACGAAGTTGAGGTTGTTGCCGGCAGCCTTCTCAAAATTCATGCCCAGCAATACGCCGTTGTCGTTAAACTGCTTGGGCAGTGCAGGTGCGAAGTTGGCCTTGGTAAACTTCTTTTCAAAGAATACGGTGCCGTCGGCACGCTTGACTACCAGCGTGATCTCGTTGTCGGTGTAGGTCACGTCGTGGTTCTTCACCTTACGCAGGGCGCTCGATGGCTTTCTGAGTATGGTATAGGTGTAGCTGGCTCCACCAATCCATTCGAAGCCTCCGTCAAGTTTCTCGTCAGACATCTCCTGCTCCTCAGGTTGTGGTTTGTCAACAACCTTCTCAATGATGATCTCTTCTGGCTCTTTCTTCTCCTTGCACGATGTCATGACGGCAGTCATAAGCATGGCGCAGAGTGTTAGGCAGAGTGATGTGCGGAATGTCCAGACTTTGTATGTTTTGCTTGATGGATGCATGGTGATTGTTTTTAAAAACGGAATAATGGATTACAGCTCCACCGTCAGCTTTCGCCAAACTTGTGAGGTCTATAATCCATTATTCGCGGTGTATTTTATTTTAATGATTTTGTCAGCGTTTTATATTACTTGCTTACGCGCTCGATGTACTTGTCTATTTCCTGGAATACAGGACTGTTTACGTACTTCTCCTTGATGCTCTTGTAAATCTCCAGAGCCTCGTCGTTCTTCTTCTGGCTCTCCAGCAGGCGTGCTGCCTGGATGAGGTAGGTTGGTGAGAGACTGTTGTTCACACCGTCCTTTGCGCGAGAGTCAGCCATGCTTGCAGCCTCCTTAAGGGTGCTGATAGCCTTGTCCACCTGGTTGGTGTTAGCGTATGCGTTACCGAGTGCTGCAACCATTGCGGGGCTGATTATTGCATCGTCCTGTGGTGAGAACTCGTCAAGGTACTTCACAGCCTCGTTCCACTTGCCCATCTGAGCATAGCAGAGTCCGGCATAGCCATTTGCGAGGTTGGCAGCGTCAGTGCCACCGTAGTTCTCTATGATAGTGAGGAAGCCCTCGATGTTCTTATCGCCATTGAGTGCCTTTTGGAAATCCTGCTGTGAGAAAAGCTCCTGAGCCTTAGCCATTGCCGTAGCGGCTTTGTCCTCACGTGGAGCAGCTATAAATGACTTGTAGCAGATATAGCCAGCGATTAATACTATGATTGCAGCTACTGCGATGAGTATCTGCTTGCGGAACTTCAGGAAGAATGCTTCCTGCTTGTTGAGTATCTGCTCTGCCTGAGCAGACTCATTTACATTTGTCTTTGCCATTATCTTTATTTTATTTTGTTTTCGTTTTTGTTTAAGTATGCGCATACGCACAAATCAGATGCAAAGTTAATAATTTTATTTGAAATAAAGAAATATATTCACATTTTTTTTATAAATCAAGGGCAAAGGTATTTATAGAAAAACGACAATTTTGATAATTTCTGTTGAAATCGTCAAAATTGTCGTCTTTAGAGTCTGTGTATGTTCAGTGTGCCGATGTATGGTTATACATCACCGGTATTACTTTATTTTATGAATTTCTTACCATTGTGCAGATACAGTGTGCCAGGGCGCAGGTCGGCTGCATTGATGCGTCTGCCGCTCATGTCATAATATGCATTGTCGTTCTGGCGTGGTGCAGACTGCTCAACCTCCTGTATGCCTGTAACCACCTCATCTTCTTCATCGACAAGGATGCCTGCAGACTTAGCAGAGGCAGAGGAAGCAGACTTGACGGTGCCATATACCTTTATGTTACAAATGCCATACTGCTTGTTGGTGGCAAGGTTGTAGAGATACAGCAAGAGTGACTGTGCAGAAGAGCTTGCGCTGCCGCTCAGGTTATATGTATATGTGGTATAGTAAGGCGATGTGTTGTTGCGGCATGGCGTTACGCCAGAAGCAAGTGTGGTGCTGCCGAACTTGATGTCGAGCTTGCCGCCGTCAGTACCGAAGCGTGTTGCCGTAACCTCAACCTTGGTAGCCTGGAAGGTATAGCCGCTTGCAGGTGTGACCTTGAAAGTAAGGGCATTGCTGCTGCTTGCAGAAGACGTCTTGCTCGTAACGCCCAGCAATGTCTCTGTCAGTCCGCCTACGGTCTTCGTGCCGCCGGCTGTCAGTCCGCTGCCTGCAGAGACAGAACCTGTAACATAGCCTGAGAGTCCGCTGTATGTAGCACTCTGGCTAAGTGTGCCACCGTTGTATGTCCACTGCACATAGCCGGTCATAGTGGTATTGTCAACTGCAACGATAGAGCTGTTGGCATTGAATGACGTAGCATAGTCAGGCAGGTAGTAGCCGAGGTGTGGCGGCTGGTTGTAAGCCACGTTCTGCCATGCCACGCCCATGCGATATACATGGTCATGCATGAGTGTAGGAACGCGGTAAGAGGTGCTCTCTGTAGTAGAGAAGATGTTTATGGTACAGCTGTCAGACGAGTTCCACATGATAATCTCCTCACGCCAGTCACCGAAGATGTCAGCCTGCAGACATGGCGTTGCCTTGGTGCTGTTACATGTAGTAGAGTTGTTGTAGTTGGTTGGCGAGAACAATGTAGTGATGGAAGAACCGTTTGTCTTTGTTATGGTCTTGTCAAACAGTTGGTCATAGAGGCTGCCGTCCCAGTAGATACGGAAGTTCACTGACGTTGACTTGGTTGACAATACGCTGTTGTTTACGCAACTGCGCAGCTGGCGGTCATTGCTTGACGCCATCTGTCCGCCACGTGCGCTTGACAGGAAGCATCCTGCTATGCCGCGACCATTATCACTGCCGCCTGTTGAGGAATAGAGAATCTTACCTGTTGCAGCATCATGCAGGTCCCATCCGTAAGGACTCTCCTCATGAACCTGGAACACTTCAAGTCCGCTGCGGTCTGGTGCGAAGTCGCTTACGTGTATAGCGTCGCCGTGGCCAAAACCCGTTGCATAGAGCAGTGAACCGTCATTGTCAACAGCACCTGAGCCATAGAGAATCTCGTCCTTGCCGTCGCCGTCAACATCGGCAACAGAAAGGTTGTGGTTACCATTGCCATAGAGAGTGGCAGAGCCACTGCCCGATGTGCTTGTAGAATAAGTTTTGGTGGTGGATGATCCGCTGCTGTTGGTAACAGTCACGCTGTTTTTAGAGGTATGTGCACTCAGCCACTTTGTGCTGATGGTTGAACCATTGAACTTGACAGCCCAGAGGTATGCACGGGTATAATAGCCACGGCAGAACACTGCACTTGGAGTTGATGACGAACCGTCGAGGTATGCCACGCAAGCGAGATAGCGGTCACAGCGGTTGCCGTAGTTGTCACCCCAGAAAGACTTTGCAGGGTGATCGGCAGCTACTCCATAGCCTCCTGCACGGTTAGGGTTATACCATACGGTATGTATGGCGGCACCTGTCTGTCCGTTGAATACGGTAAGATACTCAGGACCTGAAAGAATGTAGCCTGTGCTGCTGCGATAGTTAGTCTGTGAAGCATTCTTAATGCTACTGTCGGTAGCAGCGGCAGTAACATAGTTGCCCTTGCCGTCCTTACTGAGCGGAGCAGTCTTACAAATCAGCTCAGCCTTGCCGTCGCCATCAAAATCATAAACGAGGAACTGGGTATAGTGAGCACCTGCACGTATGTTATAGCCGAGGTCGATGCGCCACAGCCTTGTGCCGGTAAACTCATAGCAGTCAATATATACGGCGTTGGTCTTGCCGCTCTGACTGTTGTCCTTAGAGTCAGAAGGGTCCCATTTCACGATAAGTTCGTATTCTCCATCACCATCAACGTCGGCAACACTGCAGTCGTTAGGCGAATAACCTGCCTTAGGTCTGCTTAGCTTCAGCGACTTATAGACATTTGACCATGGAGTCACTGCGTCGGTAGTTTCTGTTATAACGCCGTTTACGCGCTTTGCCACCTGATACTTGCTGCTTGAAGAACCGCCAGTGTCAAGGTAGCTCGTTACGTTTTTAAGATTCTTTGCAATGGTCGTACCATTACGGATTACGTCAAACGTGGTCGTGCTGGCATTGTCGGTGCCCAACAGGCGCCAACTCACAAATTCTCCACTGCCACTGTTTGAAGGAATTACCACAAGACCCCTGGAAAGTTTCTCCATCTGTGAGGTCGGAGTCGTCTGTGCCATTACGGACATACCTGCACCGATAAGGCATGACAATACTAATACCTTAATACTTTTCATTTGTTTTTTTAATGTTAGTAAAGATTGATATTGTTATAGTAAAATATTAATGTATTGATAATCTATGGTTTATATAGAAAAATTCTGGTTGCAAAGTTACATAAATTATTTGTATTTGCAATATTTTAGGTGTTAAAAAAACAAAAAGCACCTTTGTGTATTCTCACGCTCTTATCTCTTCAGGCTCTCGCTTATCACTCTGTAGCTTTCCTCCATCATGCGCTCAATGTTCTCCTCGCCCCTTGACTGTGGAAAGATAGGCTTGTGTATGGTCATGGTTAATGGGTGGCGCTGTATGAAACCACCGTCATTTGTGCATGGCAGTATGTCGTATGAACCGTCAATCGTGATGGGTACTATGGGCAACTGCAGTTCATCTGCGAGGGCAAAGGCCCCTTTCTTGAATTTACTCATAAAGCCGTTTCTTGTGCGTGAGCCTTCAGGGAATACCATTAGCGATGCACCGCCTTGCAATGCCTTTTCGGCACGGCGGTAGGTAGAGCGTACTGCACCAGGGTTACCTTTATCCACATATATATATCCAGCATGTCGGCAACCTATTCCGAGAAATGGAATCTTCTCAAGCGCACGCTTCAGCATCCAGCGTATCTCTGCACCGAGATAGCCGCATATAAGGAATATGTCGTAGGCTCCCTGATGGTTGGCTACAAACACATAGGATGTATCCTTGCGGAAGTTCTCCCTGCCTTCAACGGTTACGGGTATTAGCGATGTCGTCATTATCAGTCGTGCCCACCAGCGTGAGGCGAATGAGCCCCACCAATCAGGGCGTGTCATGATGCCGAGGCTGAATGGCAGGTGAGACTTTAGCCAGCCTGCCAGCGGGCACATGACTGCCATGGTGCTGCCTGCCCATACGCTTGCGAAAAACACTACGGGACACAGTACCACTATCTGATATATCTTGTAACACACACTCTTCATCGTTGATTATCTAAAGCTCAGAGGTTCGCCGTGAGCCTTGCTGAGGAAGTTTCCGTTGTCGTAAATGACCTGTCCGTTTACCATGGTCTGGCATACCTGCCAGTTAAAGCTCATACCCTCCAGTGGGCTCCATCCGCACTTGCTCTGTATGCATTGCTGTGTGACGGTCCAAGGCTTGTCTGAGCGTCTTACTATGGCGATGTCGGCCTTGTAGCCCTTGCGTATAAAGCCTCGATTGTTGAGTGAGAAGAGATTTGCCTGGTTATGGCACATCATGCTGACCACCTGTTCCAACGTCAGTATTCCTTCATCGACAAGCGATAGCATGGCTACCAATGAGAACTGTACCATAGGCATTCCCGACATGGCTTTGGCGCAACCTCCCTGCTTCTCTGAAATATCGTGGGGAGCATGGTCGGTTGATATCGTTGTCAGTTTTCCTGTAGCCACGGCTTTACGCAGGGCATCGCGGTCTTTTGTGAGTTTTACGGCAGGGTTGCACTTGATGCGTGCTCCCAGTGTGTCATAGTCTGGTGCAGCGAACATCAGGTGTGCCACGGTTGCCTCGCCTGTTATGTTGTCGCCCAGCAAAGAGAGTTCTTTTTCCGTTGTTATGTGAGCTATGTGAAACTGAGTGCCATGCTTCCTTGCGAGCTTCGTACCCAGTTCCGATGACTTGTAGCATGCCTCTTCGCTTCGTATCAGCGGATGCAACTGTATTGCCGGATCATCAGTGCCAGTCGTCTGTTTGTAGTAAGCCATATTGGCGTTGATGATGTCAGTGTCCTCGCAGTGTGCCATCAAGGGCAGGTTCATCTCCTTTGCGAGCTTGAATACTGCATCGAGCGCCTCTTCCTTGTCAACGAGCATGTTTCCCGTCGAAGAGCCCATGAATAGCTTTATGCCAGGTATGGTGTGTACGTCGAGTTTCCTTAGCTCGTCAATGTTGTCGTTCGTGGCACCAGGGAAGAAGGCATAGTTTACGTGCATCCTGCCTTCTGCCATGTGCTGCTTGTCGGCAAGAGCCTCAAGCGTTGTCGTCTGTGGCTTGGTGTTAGGCATATCGAACACCGACGTCACTCCGCCCCATGCGGCAGCGCGGCTTTCGCTTTCCATGTCAGCCTTATGTGTCAGTCCGGGCTCGCGGAAGTGTACGTGTGAGTCTATCACGCCCGGCATCACGTATGCGCCTTCGGCGTTAACAATAATGTCAAAGGAATTGGCGCTTGTTGCGTCAATTCCTTCGCATATAATATCCTTAATATAACCATCTTCTATTACCAGGTCAGCCACTGTGCGCTGTCCCTCGTTGACTATGGTTCCTTTTTTTATCAGTGTTCTCATTATTCCATTGGTTTAGCTAACTCATTCGGGGTTGGTGGCGGTGGCATCTTGTCAGGCCCCTGCGGCAACATTCCCGTTGCAGGTGGCATCTGCTGCTGTGGTTCAGCCACTCCGGTCATTATGTCCTGGTTTTGTTTTGCCATAGACATATACTCCTTTATATAAGGTGAGTTCTTGAATGTGTCGGTGGCTTTTGTCATCAGTGCGTCAATCCATGGCGTAAGCATAGGGTAGGGGTATGCACTGGTGGCAAGTTGGAACACGTATGGACCGAGGCAGTTGTTGAAATTCTCGCTGATGAATGTTGATATCATGCGGTCTTCCTCTTCCACGAGCTTGTGCTCCATTTCTGCAAGTCTCTGGTTTACGGCGTCCATGTCGTCACCGTTCATTATGGCCTGGCTTTGCTGATGGCTCAGGTCGTCAAACTGCTGCATCAGTATCTCGTAGCGTTTGTTGAAGGCAGACAGTGTGTCGTTGAGCGGAGTGCCCTTACACTGCTGACGCTGCTCGTTGAGTTCTACTATCACCTCACCGTCCTCAAGTACTACGGGCAGTATAGGGTCGTTGTCAATGCAAAGCGTAACGACCTGTATGGAGTCGAGTGAGCCGGAAAACTTGAACTTTCCGTGCACCACCTCGCAAGAGTCTATGTTTACTATTTCGTCGTTGGATATGCCTTTCAGGTATAGCATGTGGCCATCCACACCCTCCAGTGATGATGTGCCGGAAATATTATATTTAGTGCAAGAAGCCGCTGTCAGTACGGTTAATAAGACGAGCAAACTATTCGTGAGTAAAGTATTCTTCATAATGTCTGTTTACGGTGGAGGCTGTAGGCTCTATGAGCCCGCCCTTATCAAAATTCCTTCGCAAAGGTAAGAATATTTCCCGAACTAATAAAATAAAATTTATGCTTATTAAATAAACCGTGCGCCGTTTAAGCATTTTTTAGTTTCTCAGGGCTCTTCTTTATGATTTATAAACAATATTGTATGACGATTGTGTGGCGTTTCTTGTTTGCCGGCATCGTATGTCACAAGGTGTGACATGGATAAAATAGCAGAAAACTTTGGCGAAATAGTGACATTCTTTTGCAGAGGTGAAAAAAATGATGTAATTTTGCATCGTGAAAATGATGAATGCTGAGAGTAACACACAAAAGATGATGCACGGAAGGATACTGCATCTTGCCGTTCCTTCTATAATATCGAATATCACCGTGCCTTTGCTCGGACTCGTCGATGTGGCTATAACGGGCCACATGGGTGAGGCGCGCTATATGGCCGCCATTGCCGTAGGTTCTATGGTGTTTAATATCATCTACTGGCTGTTCTCGTTCCTGCGTTTCGGCACAGGCGGTATGACGGCCCAGGCGTATGGCAAGGGTAACGGCGGCGAGGCTTATATACTGCTGCGCTCACAGCTTACCAGCATGCTGATAGCACTTGCCATCATTGTGTTGCAGGTGCCGTTGTTCAGGCTTGCCATGTGGTTCATCGAACCTGACAATGCCATCGTTGACACAATACATACATATTATAATATATGTGTGTGGGGCACGTTGCCATCGCTGGCGCTGTATGCCTTCACTGGGTGGTTCGTCGGCATGCAGAACACCAAGTTGCCTATGGTGATAAGCATTACGCAGAACGTCGTGAATATCTGCCTGTCATGTCTCTTCGTCTATGCCATGGGCATGAAGATAGAGGGTGTGGCTTTGGGTACGCTGACGGCACAGTGGTGCGGTGCATTGATGGCTGTCACGCTGATAGTATGGAGGTATCGTGACGTCTGTGGCAGGCTCAACCTGCGTAAGGCGGTGCTGCCGGTGCTTATGTCTGTCATATTGCCGCGTAGGTGGCAGAGGGACAGCGATTATGTTATTACGAGCATATCGTCGGGTAAGGTAAACAGTATCTTGTTTGTCAGGACATTGTTCCTGATAGCCGTGAACCTCTATTTCATCGAGGCAGGTGCCAAGGGCGGTGCGGTGATACTTGCCGTCAACTCTGTGCTGATGCAGATGTTCATACTCTATACCTACGTCATGGATGGCTTTGCCTTTGCTGCTGAGGCGTTGTGCGGACGCTATTACGGTGCCGGCGAGCGTGACAATTTCTCTATGGCTTTACGTGGCGTATGGCTGTGGGCTATATGCCTTACGGTGGCTTATACGCTGGCGTATGCGTTTGGTGGTACGGCATTCCTGTCGTTGCTCACCGACGATGTTTCCATACGGGCTGCGGCGGTGGAGTATCTGCCTTGGGCGATAGCCATTCCTTTCTGTGGCGTGATGGCTTTCGTGTGGGATGGTGTCTTTGTCGGCATGACAGATACCAAGGGCATGATGTGGGGCACCTTCGGCGGTGCCGTGGCATTTTTCTTGCTTTATTTCCTGCTCTATCCCTATATGCGCAACCATGCGCTGTGGCTGGCGTTTAATGCTTACCTGCTGATGCGCGGAGTGGTACAGCAGGGAAGATACTATTTAAGGGCTAAGAGGCCCTAACCATCTCTCAAAGGTCTTTACCCCCCTCCACTTCGTTTCTCCCCCGTTTCGCAGGGGATAGCAACCCTGTGAGGGTGGGAGAGGGCTAACCGCAAGGGATTTTACATTTTCACTTTTCACTTAGGGTGGGTTCTAATAATTCCCACTGTCAGATTTTTGAATTTGTTTCGAGGGCAAAATGTTAACTGATAAGGGAGCATAGCGGGCTATGTGACCGCAGAAGTTAACAGTTTGCACCGAAAGAAAACAAAAATATGACATAATGATATTCATATAATCGAATAATTTAACTCGTGGGAATTTTTAGAACCCACCTTAAAGCTAAGCGATTAATGACAACAACGGAGTTTGAAGACATAATATTACGACAGTTCGGATTGCCCCCTACGCAAGATCAGCTTGGGGCGATAGATTGTTTCTGCTCCTTCCTAGCAGCAAAGGGTGAAGGAACGATGGACTGGCCTGTAATGGTGCTGCGTGGTTCGGCAGGTACGGGTAAGACGTCCGTGGTGGCTGCCATGGTGCAGGCTTTGCTGAACCTGAAACAGAAGGTTGTGCTGCTGGCTCCTACGGGACGCGCCGCCAAGGTGCTGTCGCTAAACTGCGACAGACCGGCAAGTACCATACATCGTAAGATTTACAGGCAGAAGAGCGTAGGCGGAGATTTCAGCCTCGACGTGAATCTGCATACCGATACACTCTTTGTGGTCGATGAGGCCTCGATGATCAGTACCATGCCACAGGTGCGCACCGACGGCATGCCGATGTTCAACGGTAACGGTGGCGGCGTGATTGACGACCTCGTCACTTATGTCTATTCCGGCAGAAACTGTCGCATGATGCTTGTCGGCGATACTGCACAGCTGCCACCGGTGGGCGAGGATGAGGCTCCCGCTTTGCGCAACCATGTGTTGGAGTGCTATGGACTGAGGGTGTTTGACTGCGACATGTGCGAGGTGGTGCGACAACAGCAGGCCTCGGGCATACTGTGGAATGCTACCATGATACGTCGCCTCATTACCCACGACGATATTACGCAGTTGCCTAAGATTCGTTTTCGTGGTTTTGCCGACATCAGGGTGATGCCGGGCAACGAACTGATAGAGGCGCTGGAGGACAGCTACCATAGGGTAGGGCTCGACGATACCGTGGTGATAACACGTAGTAACAAGAGGGCTAACATATATAATAATGGTATAAGGGCAAGGGTGGTTGACCATGAGGATGAACTCTGTAGCGGCGACCGTATAATGGTGGTGAAGAACCATTACTTTGACGACAAGAAAGACAACGGCGCAGCGCAGACTGCCGTGCCCGATGACGTACAGTCGGAGAAGGGACTTACGTTTATAGCCAATGGCGATATAGCCGTGGTGCGCAGGGTCAGGAATGTGCGCGATTTATATGGCTTCCGTTTTGCCGATCTCTTGTTGCGTTTCCCTGACTATGACGACTATGAGATGCAGTTGACTGCCATGCTTGACGTGCTCCAGACTGAGGCGTCGGCGCTTACCGCCGACCGTCAGAAGGCTCTCTTCGATGCCGTGATGGAGGATTACGACCATCTGCCGCACAAGGCCGACCGTCTCAAGGCTGTAAGGGAAGACAGTTACTACAATGCCTTGCAGATTAAGTTTGCCTATGCCGTTACGTGTCATAAGGCGCAGGGCGGACAGTGGAGTCATGTATATGTTGACCAAGGCTATATGACTGACGATATGCTGACGCCAGACTACATCCATTGGCTTTACACCGCCTTCACCCGTGCCACCGAAACCCTCTACCTCGTAAACTGGCCTAAGGAGCAAATGGAGAAAGATGGCGCGGATTGAGTGACTGAAGGGCTCTTTGCATGTGATGCCATATTGTAAAGTGTGGAACTTTTTATATCTGCTTTTGACACTTTGATAGTTTCTGGCGCATTTTCTTACACTTTGATTTTTCGAACCTTAATTTCCTTGCGATAAAATCCATCACAAGGAAATTAATTTCGTACACGCGATTCTCGCACACGCTGTAACTCTCTGATATTCAATAGACGGTTTTCTCGCAACCTGTTTTTTCGCTTGTAAAAGCTATCAAATTGCGTTGTAAAAGGTGCCGTTTTACGTTGTAAAAGCTATCATATTACATTGTAAAAGCTATCTAATCACGATGTAATTTGATAGCTTTTACTTTTTAACCCCTGTTTTTGGTCTTTTAATCAATAATAGAATGCTTTTTCTTTCTCTATTTTGCGTTTTCAAGTTGACTGTTTCAAAAAGTCAAAGTGTAATCAAAATGTCTCTTTTTGTGACAAAGTGAAAAATCGTCGCAGCGTAGATATAAGAAACGAATTATGGTTAATCATGGTAATTCGTTTCAAGAAAAACAATTTCAATTCATCGTAGTGTAGATTTTAGAAACGAATTATACTAATTATTTTTAATTTAGTCACGAATTTTATTTATAATAATTATGGTTAATTAGAATAATTTCTTTATAATCAGAATTAAAAAGTATAATTAGAACAAATTCTTTGCAAGCAAAGCGTCACTGCGTGCCGAGCGAGTATAATTCGTTTCTTCATTATCAAAATTATGGTTAATTATGGTAATTCGTTTCAAGAAAAACAATTTAAATTCATTGTAGCGGATCTTGTTTGCTATCTATATGTCAAGTCTGTAATTCAAATGTTTTTCCATATAATTCTTACTTATTAAAAAGAATATAAGCTTTGGGCGGGAACTTACAATTAAAGTGGGTTCCCGCCTGATTTGTTTAGGTATATAGTTGATGTGTGATAGAATAAGTCAGGGGCATGATAGGGAAAAAGAAAATCTCCCCTCGCCATCACGGCGAGAGGAGACAACAACACAAACACAAATAAGCCTGTGCTCCTAATTCGAGAGACACAGGTATGTCTCTATTATGTAAGGGTGGGAATGTGACTTCCCACAATAATATCAGTTTATTCCGAAGAGTTGCTTCAGACCACCGTCAACGCCACTGAAGCCCATGAAGGCAAGTGACAGGAGCGATGCTGTGATAAGGGTGATAGAAACACCCTTGACACCCTTAGGCACGTTGGCAAACTCAAGCTGCTCACGAAGTCCGGCAAAGAGTATCAGTGCAAGTCCGAAACCCAATGCAGAGGCTATGGCATAGTCTAACGACATAAGCAGTGAGTAGTCCTTCTGTATCACGGAAATGGCTACACCGAGTACGGCGCAGTTGGTGGTGATAAGTGGCAGGAATACTCCGAGAGCCTGATAGAGTGGAGGAGATACTTTCTTAAGTATGATCTCGACCATCTGTACGAGTGCTGCTATGACGAGTATGAATGAAAGTGTCTGAAGGAACTCCAGTCCCAGTGGGTTGAGCACATACATCTGTATACACCATGTAACGAGTGTGGCAAGCAACATGACGAATGCCACAGCTGCTGACATGCCAAGCGATGTGTTCACCTTCTGGCTTACGCCGAGGAACGGACAGATGCCAAGGAACTGGCTGAGTACGATATTATTAACAAATATCGCAGCGATAAATATAAGTAGATACTCCATAAGTCTTATGCTTTCTTGAATTTGTTAATAATTGCGATGATGAAGCCGAGTGTGAGGAATGCTCCTGGAGGCAGCACGAAGAGCAACATACCGAAATCCTCAGGGATGATTCGGAAGTTGAATACGGTGCCGTTGCCAAGCAGCTCACGGCAGATGCCAAGCAGGGTGAGTCCGATGGTGAAGCCAAGTCCTATGCCTATGCCGTCAAGGGCAGAGTCGATAGGGCTGTTCTTGCCAGCAAAGGATTCTGCACGGCCAAGTATGATACAGTTTACCACGATAAGTGGTATGAACAGTCCGAGAGATTTGTTTACCTCTGGCATATATGCCGCAAGGCAGAACTGGACAATCGTCACAAGTGTTGCAATGACGACGATATATACAGGAATGTGCACCATGTCGGGTGTGAGATTCTTGATGGCAGATATGATTATATTAGAGAATATAAGCACAGCCATTGTTGCGAGTCCCATCATCAAGCCGTTGATGGCGCTGGTGGTGGTGGCAAGTGTAGGACACATGCCGAGCATCAGTACAAAGGTAGGGTTCTCCTTTATGATGCCGTTCATTATTATTCCGAATTTACTCATAATATGTAGTCCTCCTTTGTTTTATTTGTTCTCCTTGTAAGTGTTGTAAGCCTGCTGTACGGCACGCAGGAAAGAGCGTGAAGTAATGGTAGAGGCTGTTATGGCATCGATGTCGCCGCCGTCCTTTGACACCTTAAGGTTTGCTGTCTCTGGATTCTTGCCAATGATGCTTGCCTTAGGATTAGTGCCACCGTTTTCGGCAGACTGGAACCAAGTGTCGGCCTTTGCACCGAGACCAGGAGTCTCTGCTGTCTCGAGTATTGTGTAGCCGAGAATGTCGCCTGCCTCGTTGAAACCTACGAGAACGGTAAGGTTGCCGCCGAAACCGTTAGGGTCGGTTGACTGTACGGCCGTACCTTTGTCGGTAGGGTAGATGATATAGGTAAGTTGCTTACCGTCAACGGTGCGCTTGACCTCTTTCTTATCGGCAACGGTGCATTTGCCACCCATTACCTGCTCTATGCCGGCATTGAGTGCGTTTTCGGCAGCTGCCTTGCGCGGAGCGTCTGTAAGGTCATAGATGTATGCGAGAATGCCGCCGCAGAGGACTGCTACTACAGTCAGCACACACACCATGTTAGGCATATTTGATTTTAATTTCTGCATAGTGATAATCCTCCTTGTTTATTTTGTTACAGGCACCTCGCCGAAGCGCTTTGGTTTAACATACATATTGATAAGAGGTGTGAATGCGTTCATGATAAGGATGGCGAACGACATACCCTCAGGATATGCACCCCAGTTACGGATGATGATTGTAAGTAAGCCGATGCTTATACCATAGATAAGCTGACCTTTGTGAGTCATTGGAGATGTCACATAGTCTGTTGCCATGAAGATAGCACCGAGCATAAGTCCACCAGAGAATATCACTTGGAATGGATCGGCAAACTGCTTGTCGTCGCACAAGTACAACAGTCCGGCAATGACGAATACCGTACCGATGATTGATACAGGAATATGCCATGTGATGATCTTGCGCCAAAGCATGAAAGCGAGTCCGAGGAGCAGTGCGAGTGCACATATCTCACCGATGGTACCTGCACCTGTATTGACGTTTCCAAGGAACATGTCCCATGCAGAAGGCAACTGCTCCAATGCGCTGCTGTCGCCCTTGATAGCCTGCTTCATAAGTGCCAGAGGCGTAGCTGCTGTCTGTGCGTCGGTATATGTGGTCCACTGTCCTTCCGTTGGCCATGATGTCATGGCTGTAGGGAAGCTGACGAGCAAGAAGCAACGACCTACGAGTGTAGGATTGAAAGGATTCTGACCTATGCCGCCGAATGTCATCTTACCCACACCGATGGCGATGAGGGCACCAACGATAATCATCCACAGAGGGAAGTTTGAAGGCAGGTTCATGCCAAGCAGCAGACCGGTGACGAGTGCTGAACCGTCAAGCAGTGTAGGCTCCCTTTTAAGAAGACCTTTACATATAGCCCACTCAAAAAACATGCAGGCTGCCACGCTCACAAGGCAAACGATGAGAGAACCCAGTCCGAAGAAATAGAATGAGGCGAGCAGTGCTGGCAGCAATGCTATAACCACACCATACATATTCTTCTCCACGGAGTCATTGCCATGGGCATGTGGCGAGAGAGAAACGATTAGTTTTCCCATTTTTCTATTGTCGTTTTAAATAGTTATCTTTTACGTTTATCTTAATTCACTGTAACCTTTTCGCCTGATTACTTCGGCCAGTTGGCAGGAGTGATGGCAGGCTTAGGTCCGCACTTTATCTCTGGTATAGGGTTTTGCTTTGGACCGGAGAAGTCTATGTCGGGAGCTACGAATGGTTTCTCGGCTGTTGACATAGGTGCAGCTTTCTGTGCTCCGCCAGCGGCTGGTGCAGGTTTTGCTGCTGCTGGTGCCGGAGCGGTGCGACTACGTATGATGCCCATGACGGTCTGCTTACCCTTGCGTATGTCGTCAAGCAGGTAACGGTGTGCAGGACAAGTGAATTGGCAGGAACCACACTCTATACAAGATGTAATCATCTGCTCCTCCATGAGCTCCCATTTCTCCATTGCGGAACCCTTTGCAAGCAGGAATGGTTCCAGTCCCATTGGACATGCGCTTACGCACTTGGCACAACGTATGCATGGCTGTGGCTCTTTGCGAAGTGCATCCTCTCCGCTGAGAATGGTGATAGAGTTCTGTCCCTTGCCTACGGCTACGCTGATAGATGTCACGGCACGTCCCATCATAGGTCCGCCAGCGAGAACCTTGTTGTCGCCTTCCGGCATGCCACCGCAGAGGTTGATGAGATCTTCAAACGATGTGCCCATGCGCACGAGGAAGTTCTTAGGCTCCTTCAGTTGCTTACCGGTGACGGTAGTGTAACGCTCAAAGAGAGGTTTGTGCTTCATTACTGCCTCATATACTGCAACTGCAGTGCCGGCATTCTGAACCACTGCGCCTACATTGATAGGTATGGCAGGTGGTGCAGGAACCTGACGGCGTATCACAGCGTCGATAAGTTGTTTCTCACCGCCCTGTGGGTATTTCTTCTGCAGAGGTACGACCTCGATGTTGGAGCATGTTGCGGTCTTCTCCGTAAGAAGTTTGATGGCAGCAGGCTTGTTGTCCTCGATGCCGATATATCCCTTGTTGACCTTTACGGCAGCCATGAGGATTTTCAGACCCTCGATGAGCTGGTCAGGCTTTTCCATCATCAGACGATAGTCTGACGTGATGTAAGGCTCACACTCTACGCCGTTGATGATTACACAGTCAGCCTTGGCTCCGGGAGGAGGCATGAGCTTAACGTGTGTTGGGAAGCATGCGCCGCCCATACCAACGACACCTGCATACTTAACGCGGTTGACGATCTCCTCTGGAGTCAGTTCAGGATGACGGTCAAGTCGCTCTATCTTTTCAGAACGGTCGATAGAGCTTTCCCACTCGTCGCCTTCCACCTGAATGGTGATACATGGCTTCATGGCGCCAGATACGTCAAGGGTGTCGCCAACCTTGATGACGGTACCAGATACAGAAGAGAATATATTAGCAGAGACAAAACCTCCGGCTTCAGCAATCATAGTGCCCACCTTCACCTTGTCGCCCTCTTTGACGATAGCTTTTGCAGGTGCACCGATATGCTGGCTTAATGAGAACACTGCCTGTTTTGGCAATGGTGCGGGCTGTGTGACGGCATCATTGCTCAGCTTGTTTTCTGCGGGGTGTATGCCACCTATTCTAAATGTTTTTGATTTCATTGCTTGATGACAGGTTTGTTATTTGTTTGTATTTTCAGCGCTGACAGGCCAGTTAGCTGGCAGTATTGCTGGTTTAGGACCGCACTTGATGGTAGGAACAGGATTAGCCTTCGGACCAGAGTAGTCAATCTCTGGAACGACGAAAGGCTTAAGATCTGTTGACATTGGTTTCAGTTCCTTCGGAGCATTGCTCTTGCTGCCTTCGGTCTTAGTAGCGCCTGTTTCCTTAGCAGCTGGTGCGCTACCTTCACCTGCAGAACTGATTATTGCCTCAGCCTGATCCATAACCTCAGCTCCGCCGACAGGACAACTCAATCCGTCGATATTGCCTTTCTCGGTAGCGGATTTTACGAGAGCAGCGGCAAACCCGGAACAACCAGGGAAACCGCATCCACCACAGTTGGCTTGTGGCAGAATGGCGGCAATCAGCCCTATGCGAGGGTCTTCCTCTACAGCGAACTTCTTAGCGCAGAAAGCCAGAATCACTGCTGCGACGACTGCTATTACGCCAAGAGTCAACACTGATGATAAAATTAAGCTCATAATGGTATCTTTTAGTTTTATTTTTATTATTTGTTGTTTTCTCTATCAGTAGAATTTGTCTTTCTCCTATGTATGGGAGTGATTCGCAGACTCCTATCGTTACATCTGTTTTTTTATATAGAATGTGAGCACCTTTTCTATACGCTTACGCATAACATATAATATGATATAGTAAGGTATCATGATGCACAGTCCGCCTATTGCTGCCGTGATTTCAGTCGTGCCAGCCGTTAGTAATAACACTATCGTGGCGAAGATTGCTATTATAGGAATCACGAAAGCTATGACAACGGCTTTTGCTCCCACAGAGTAGTCTGCCATCACCGTCACTTCCTGGCCAACGGCGTAACTGTCTGCGTCAGAGCATCGGACCTCGATGATTTTCTCCTTGCTCTCGGCAGAGTTGCAATAAGAAGCCACCTTACATGCACTGCATGCGCTACTCTGCACAATACGTACACACACCATCCCCTCTGCGATGCTGTCCACTACACCAATATGCGATATGACATTGCTCATAGTATGTTGTTAAGGAAACTTGGTTAGTCACCGAAGACCTTAGGTTGTGCTTTACGTTTTGTTTTAAGTTTAAGGCTTTTCGAAATTGTAATCTCGACATAGCAATTGCAAAAGTAACAATATAATTCGAATAAAACAAAATATTTCAAAAAAAAACTACTTCTTTTCTTAAATTTTCGCATATTTTAGCAATTTATTTGGCTTTTTGCCGAAAAAAACGTATCTTTGCACACTGTTTTAGACCCATTGGAAAAATATACACACAATATACATTATGAAACAGACAAAGATAGTAGCTTCGGTTAGTGACCTACGCTGTGAGGTTGAGTTTATCCAGCAACTCTATGATGCAGGAGTTAATGTTATCAGAATGAACACGGCTCATGCCACTCCCGAGGGACTTAAGACCATTATACGCAATGTGCGTGCAGTGTCTCCAAAACTTGGAATACTTATAGATACAAAGGGCCCGGAGGTCCGCACTACCGGTGCGAAGGATCCTATAGAGTATAAGACGGGCGAAAAGGTGGCTATAGTGGGAGACGCGGAACATGACACTACGCATGATACTATCTGTCTGTCGTATGCTGACATATGCAAGGATGTGAAGGTCGGTGACGATATACTCTTTGATGACGGCGAACTTGACATGCAGGTGGTTGCTAACGATGGCAGCAAACTGACTGTTGAGGTTATGAATAATGGCAAACTTGGTTCGCACAAGTCTGTCAATGTCCCAGGTGAACATATTGACTTGCCTGCCCTTACGGAGAAAGATAAGCGCAACATCCTGCTGGCCATAGAGGAGGACATAGACTTCATTGCACACTCTTTCGTACGTTCGAAGGATGACCTGCTGGAAGTACAGAAGATACTTGACGAGCATAATTCAGACATCAAGATCATATCAAAGATAGAGAACCAAGAGGGCGTAGACAATATCGACGAGATTCTTGACCACTGCTATGGCATAATGGTGGCTCGTGGTGACTTGGGCATAGAGATTCCTGCAGAAAAGATACCAGGCATACAGCGTATGATAATCAAGAAGTGCGTGTTCAGGAAGAAGCCTGTTATCGTGGCTACCCAGATGCTGCATACTATGATTAAGAACCCACGTCCGACACGTGCGGAGGTCAGTGATATCGCAAGTGCGGTATTCCATAATACTGATGCTCTGATGCTTTCTGGTGAGACTGCAAGCGGTGCATACCCAATAGAGGCCGTAAAGACTATGGCTAAGATAGCAGAGCAGGCAGAGGCAGACCGTCGCTTGCACCTGCCAAAGGTTGACGTTGACGGTGCAGACACCAATCTGCGTGACTTCCTTTGTAAGGCAGCGATAGAGACGACGGCGAAACTTGGCGTAAAGTGTATCCTTACTGATTCAGGTACGGGTGATGACGCAAGGACGCTGGCCGCATATCGTGGTCCTAACCCAATCGTTGCAATCTGTAAGAACGAGAAGTTGCAGCGCTGGTTGGCTTTGTCATACGGCGTAGTGGCTACGTATCCAAAGCAGGACGAGCTTGACAAGATGTTCTTCAATACGGTGAAGAAACTGTATGAACAAGGTATGATAGGTCAGGATGATAAGGTTACATATCTTTCTGGTCACATGAGCATCGGTATATCAGACAAGTCTGCTGGTGTGTCTATGCTTGAAGTGAATACCGTAAGCGAGGTGTTCGCAACATACGAGAAGAATTAGTAAAAACAGGTAAAGGCTTTCAGTATGCCATATAATCCGAGACTAAGAGAATACAAGCAATATACGGTTGACAGGGAAGCTCCTTTGCTGGAGTATCTCCTTGCTACACTGCCAGGCAGCAAGAACAAGATAAAGGATACGCTGCGAGGCAGGGGAGTGAAGGTTGACGGCAGGGTTATTACCCAATATGACTTTCCGTTGAAGCCGGGTTCTAAGATTAGTGTAAGCAAATCAAAGAAGAACGATACGTTCAAAAGCCGTTATGTCAGCATAGTCTATGAAGACCAATACATAATAGTAATAGAGAAGAAACCCGGCATACTGTCAATGGCGGCAGGCCATTCTACGCTTAATGTCAAAAGCGTTCTTGATGAATATTTTACCAAGACACGCCAGCCATGTCGTGCCCATGTAGTACATCGTCTTGACAGAGACACTTCTGGATTGATGATATATGCCAAAGACATGGAGACGGAGCAGATACTGGAGCATGAATGGCACGATATAGTGTTCGACCGTCGCTATGTTGCTCTATGTTCCGGTGAATATGAAGAACAGACTGGTACCGTAGCTAACTGGCTGAAGGATAATAAGGCATATATAACATATTCCTCTCCTGTCGATAACGGAGGCAAGTATGCAGTTACCCATTTCTGTGTGTTGGATCGCTCTGTAGCCCATAGTCTTGTAGAGTTTAAGCTTGAGACAGGCCGTAAGAACCAGATACGTGTGCATACTGCCGATATGGGGCATCCTGTTTGTGGAGACGTTAAGTATGGTAATGGTGACGATCCTTTGCACAGGTTGTGCCTACATGCGTATGTACTGTGCTTCTATCATCCAGTGACCCATAGGCCTATGGAGTTCTCTACTCCAATACCATCGCATTTCAAGGAAGTTATCAACAAGGACAACAAATCATAAATACACTGTAATAAGAAAATGGAAGATCAACTGATATACTATGCAGTGGCTATCGTTGCTATTATAATAGCCCTCATTCTGTTGAAGCGATTCGTAGGATGCCTGTTCCGCACCATCGTCACAGTCGTGCTGATAGCGATTCTTGCATATATTTATTTTATGTATATAAAGTAAGTCAATAAAAACGGACGATACAACTATGAGAAAGATATTCTTTACTATTCTCTTTGTGTGTGCGTGTCTTATGGCAAATGCACAGGGAAAGTTCACTACACCGGTAGAGGAACCACAGACACAGAATGAGAAGCCACGTCGTGGACTTTTTGATCGGGACAAGACTCCTATCGACAAGAAATACCTTGCAGGAGCATGCCCTGAGGTGGAAGGCAAGATAGTATGGCAGAAGTATTTCGATGCCGGTGACATGACTGCCAAGGAGATATATGACGTGATGCTTGGCTTCCTGCAGAAGATGAGCAAGGGCGAAAAGCAGACAGAAAAGAGTCGTGTGGCAGCCATTAACGAGGAGGAACATCAGATTGGTGCGCGTTTCGTAGAGAAACTAGTGTTCCAGAACACTTCGCTGATATTAGACCAGGCAGAGTTTGCATATCACCTGCTAGTGTACTGCATCGATGGACGTTGCGAAGTGGTGATGAAGAACATGAGCTACATTTATGAAGCTGATCGTTCGGGAGGCGGACAATTCCCTGCAGAAGACATGCTGAGTGATGACGTAGCGCTCAATAAGAAAAAGGATGGTTTCCGTGTGGGAGGCATAAAGAAGTTCCGCATGAAGACCATCGACCGTAAGGATGAGATATTTGCCCAGATAGCGCGTACTCTGAAGCAGGCACAGAAGGCAGATCCTCAGGAGTAATTATTTTTTAGAACCCACCAAAAGAGAAGAGACTGTATGGTACAGGAAGAAGAAGGCATAGAGATAAGACATCGCCGCCGATATGGTGAACCGGAAGTAAAGCATGACGTAATATTCAAGATACGTCAGATACTTAACTGGTGCTTTATTATACTGGCAATTGCAGGCGGACTGCTATATGCGTATGGCGTATGGTATCGCAGCAACTCAAGGATAGAGTTGATGGGAGTTATTATTGTGGTCATCGCAGTAGTAGTGAAGATGTCGGAATGTATGCTTAGAATGAAAAAATAAGTAGGTGATGCTGAGGTAATAGATGAAGAAAATACTTCTGTTTATAATGTCATTTATGATGTGCGGCGTGACGTTTGCGCAGGTAAATGATTATGATGACGGCTTCTCCGTTGTCGATAATACGTTTAATCCAAATCGCAATGCGGCAGATTCTCTGAAGGCAAGTCATAAGGAAGTGCCAAAGGGACTTCGTGTGTGGACTATAGACGGATTGTTTGGCGACATGACGGAGCAAGAACCCGATACAGTCCAGCATCTGTTTATGAACTCTATATTTACGACAGGAAAATATGGAGAATACAATACGACGGGTAATCTCGGCGCTCCGCGCATATCGCGTATAGCTACCGATCGTGACTATGCGCCTTTGTTTGAGATGTTGGAACCTTATGACTTTTTCGTTACGGCACCTTCAGATCTTCGTTACACTAATACCCTGTCGCCGATAACGAACCTTACCTTCAATACATGTGGTGACCGTACTGACGGTGAAGATCACCTTAAGGCACTCTTTGCCACTAACGTGAACAAGGAGGCAGGTTTTGGCTTGAAGTTCGACTATGTATATGGCCGTGGATACTATCAGAGCCAGTCAACGGCATTGTTTGACTATACGATGTGGGGTTCATATATAGGTGAGCGCTATCAGGCACATCTGTCATTGTCGTTTGATCACATGAAGACAACCGAGAATGGTGGCATTACCAATGATGACTATGTAGTGCATCCAGAAGCAACGACAGAAACTTATTCCACAAACGAGATACCGGTTTACCTTTCAGATAACTGGAATCGTACTGATGCTTTCCATGCAAACTTCTCTCATCGCTACAATATAGGCTTTTATCGCAAAGTACCTATGACTGAGCAAGAGAAAGAAGCACGTCGCTTTGCCATAAAGGCAGAGAAGGAAAAGGCGGAGAAGGAGAAAGAGACAAGACGTGCAGCTGGCGATAAAACCGCCGTAATGTCGAAAGCACAGATGTCAGGTCGTCCTTCCGATGCACAAGTGGTAGGTGATCTGCCTACTGACTCAGTCAAGGAGGTTATTAAGCGCATGGCAGAGCAGAAACGTCAGTTGCGCGACAGCCTTTTGGCGAATGCCGATACAATGGCGGTTGACACATCGTGGACCAAGGATGAATATGTTCCAGTTACGAGTTTCATCCATACAGTGACGCTTGATAACTATCGCCATACGTACATAGCTTACAAGTCGCCTACGGATTTCTATCTTAACAGGTATGCTGTAGGGACAGACAGGGCGCGTGGTGATTCTATATATGATAGGACCACATACCTTAACTTGCGTAATGTTCTCGCGGTCAGTCTGCACGAAGGATTGAACAAGTACGTACCGATGGGAGCAAAATTGTTTGCTGCCCATGATTTCCGTCGTTTCACACTGCCGACTTCCGGCGTTGATGCCATGGAAAGCTTTATAGAGAATAATCTTAGCATAGGTGGACAGTTGATAAAGTCAACCGGTAACACGCTGCACTATAACGTGACAGGAGAATTTGCTGTCTTGGGTGCAGACGTGGGTGACGTTCAGATAGATGCAGACGGAGACCTTAACCTTCGTCTCTCAAAACGCGACTCTGTCAATGTATCGTTGAAGGCATTCTATCATCTTCTCGCCCCATCGTTCTATAAGTGTACGTATCATTCCAAGCACTTCTGGTGGGAGCACGATGATTTTGCAAAACAGATGCAGACACATATCGAGGGCTCGTTCTCACTTAGTCGTACGCATACTAAGTTGCGTGCGGCATACGACAACTTTCAGAATCTTACATATCTTGGCGTAGGCTATAACCGTGATGATGATGGAAATATAACGGGCTATACTGCCGACTTCAGGCAGTCATCAAAGAATATCAGCCTGTTTACGTTAGAGTTACAGCAGGACTTCCGCATAGGAATACTTAACTGGGAAAATCGTATTACATATCAGAAGAGTACAGACGACGATATATTGCCGGTGCCGGCGCTCAATGTGTGGTCAAACCTCTATCTGAATTTCCGTATAGCCAGAGTCTTGAACGTGCATTTCGGTGCGGACGTGCGATACTTCACAGAGTACAATGCTCCAGAGTACGTACCTCAGCTTTCCCAGTATGCAGTGCAGGAGAATGCAGAAGTAAAGACCAAGGTGGGTAATTATCCGTTGGTCAATGTGTACTGTAATTTCCGCTTGAAGCAGTGTAGGTTCTTTGTCATGATGAGTCATGTCAATGCCGGTTCTGGCAACAGACGCTATTTCCTTACGCCACATCATCCGCTCAATGAGCGTATATTGCGATTCGGACTCAACTGGACTTTCTTTAATTAAGATTTCCGATATCCAGCCATGCATTCTTGCTTTGCCAGGCAGCTTTTTGGGTTACAACTTTACAATTCTTCACCACTTAAATTCATCAATCCTAATGAAAGATAGTGTTATTATTCTCAGTGGTGGTATGGATTCCACCACCATGCTATATGAATACAAGGAACACATAGCAATAGCCGTAAGCTTTGACTACGGCAGCAAGCATAATGCCAAGGAAATAGAATGTGCCAAGTATCACTGCGAACAGTTAGGTGTGAAGCATCTCATTATACCACTGGCTTTCATGCAGCAATATTTTAAGTCATCGTTGCTTATTGGTGGTGAGGAGATTCCAGAAGGACACTATGCCGATGAGAACATGAAGTCAACCGTGGTGCCATTTCGCAACGGAATAATGCTCGCTATAGCCGCCGGCATAGCCGAGAGCAATGGACTGAAGCATGTCATGATGGCCAACCATGGTGGTGATCATGCCATATATCCCGACTGCCGTCCGGAGTTCGTCAGTGCAATGAGTGAAGCCGTTAGCGCAGGTACCTACGAGAATCTCACCATCCTTGCTCCATATACCGATATCACAAAGACCGACATTGCTATGCGCGGTAAAAAACTCGGCATAGACTATGGTAAGACGTGGTCATGCTACAAGGGAGGAGAACACCATTGCGGCAAGTGTGGAACATGCGTAGAGCGCAAGGAGGCACTCCGTGATGCAGGCATAGAAGATACTACGATATATGAAGAATAGAGACACCATGCTTGTAGAATATTAAGGGTAAATAGTTCTATATGTAGTTATTATAGGTCAAAAAGTAGTATGAAAACTAAAAAAGGCTCATTAGGTTTCCTATTGAGTCGTTTTTTTTTTGTAATTTTGCAAAAACAAAAAAGAAGAAAATATGATTTGTTGATTATAAGGTAATCTCGAAGATACCGACAACAAGTCATCAAGAAGAAATGACGAAATGAAGAATGTTTTCAGGAAAATATTTTTGAGTGCGATAATGTGTGTCGTTGCCATTGTGGCTGATGCACAGCAGATAACAGGTGTCGTTGTAGATGCCGACACTGGTGACAGCATATCCTTTGCAAGCGTAAGCTATAAGGGACACCACTACGCCGTGGTCAGCGATGTATGGGGACAGTTCGAGATAAACAGGCATCTGGGATGGAACCTTACCTTTTCTGCCGTAGGCTACAAACCGAAGGTTTATGCCGTAACCGATCGTACGTTGAAACATCTTGTGGTAAAGCTGAAGCCCGATTCAAAGAACCTTGACGAGGTTGTGGTGAAGTCGAAGAAATCAAAGTACTCGCGTAAGGATAATCCTGCCGTGGAACTGATGCGACGTGTGATAGCAGCCCGACAGCAGACGAAACTTGAGAACAAAGACTATTTCCAGTATCGTAACTACGAGCGTATGACCATAGCCCTCAACGATATCACAGAGGAGCAGGTTACCACAGGTGCATACGCCAAGAAGGAATGGCTGAAGAACCAGCTTGAGATAAATCCTATAACGGGTAAGAATGTACTGCCAATCATAACCAACGAGAAGATATTCCGCAGATTCTATCGTAAGTCTCCTGAGAAAGAGCGCATATATATAGATGCAGAGCAGAGCACAGGTGTCAACGACCTGATAGAGACAGGCGACATCTTCACTGCCATGGCAAAGGAAGTGTTCACAGAGGTTGACATATACGATGACCAGGTCAGGCTCCTGCAGTTTCCTTTCACGTCGCCTATAGGTCGTGATGCCATAGGCTTCTATCGCTTCTATATAGTAGATACGCTGGAGGTTGACCGTGACTCATGTATTCAGGTGTCGTTCGTGCCAAATAACCAGCAGGACTTCGGCTTCCGCGGTGACCTGTGGATTCTGAAAGACTCCACGCTGCATGTCAAGAAGGTACACCTCAGCATACCAAAACGCTCCGATGTGAATTTCGTTCGCAATATGTCTATAGACCAGGAATATCTGCGTCTTCCTAGTGGTGACTGGGTGTTAAGCGTCAATGACATGCTTGTTGAGATGTCGATTGTAGGCAGGTCGGGCAGTTTCCTCATTACGCGAACCAGTCGGCGAAACGACTACTCCTTCGACCCGATAGACGATAAGATGTTCCGTGGCAAGGCATTGGAGAAACGCGATCCGTATTCTGAAATGCGCGACAAGGACTATTGGACAGACAATCGCGAGGTGGCACTTACCCATGGTGAGGAAGGCATGAGTGACTTTATCAAGGGCATGAAGAATACCAAGGGCTTTGGATGGTTGCTTGCGGGCATGAAAGCGGTGATGGAGAACTATGTGGAGACAACAAGGGGGGACAATCCCAGCAAGATCGACATAGGTCCTATCAACTCTATGATTTCGAGAAACGATATCGATGGCTTCCGTTTACGCGTGTCGGCTCAGACAACAGCAAAACTCAATCCGCACTTCTTCCTGAAAGGATACATGGCCCATGGCTTCCGTAGCAATAACAACTACTATGGTGCAACGCTCACATATTCCTTCAACAAGAAGGCATACACGCCAGATGAGTTCCCTATGAGGTATGTATCCTTCAGCACCACATACGATATCTGTTCACCATCAGATAAGTTCCTCAATGTGGATAAGGATAACATCTTTGCCGCCATTAAGTGGACCAAGGTCTTGAATCAGGCATTTTACAAGCGCCAGACACTTGAGTTCGTACGCGAGGAAGATTGGGGATTCGGTATAAAAGGCGGATTCAGGTTTGAGGAGGATGAAGCTGCAGGCAATCTTTACTTTAAGCGATTCAACGAACCGTTGCCAGAAGGTTCCCATGGTAAGTTCCGCTTCAGTGAGATGTATGTCCAGTTGACTTTCTCACCAGGACAGACATACGTAAACTCCAAGCAGAGGCGCAGAGGTGTAAACAACGATGCGCCGATATTCAAACTGAAGCATACCATCGGTGTAAAGGGCTTCTTTGGTGGTGAATACAACTACAATGTAACGGAAGCGAGCATCTATTACCGCCAGTGGCTTAAGTCATGGGGTAGGATGGATGTGAACCTCAAGGGAGGTGTGCAGTGGAACCAAGTGCCGTTCCCATTGCTCATAGCACCTGCAGCCAACGTGTCATATATATGGCAGCGTGAGACCTTCGAACTTATCAACAATATGGAGTTCCTTAACGATAAGTATGTGTCCTTGCAGCTGGAGTGGGATATGAACGGAAAACTCTTCAACCGTATTCCGTTGCTTAAGAAGCTGCAGTGGCGCGAGCTGATAGGTTTCAACGTACTCTACGGTGGACTCTCTGACAAGAATAACCCGTTCTATGAAGGCAATGCCTCAAGTAACAGACTGATGGAGTTCCCAACGTGTGCCCATATCATGGACCCTCACGAGCCTTATATGGAGTTCCGCGTAGGCATACACAACATTCTGAAGATGCTCCAGATAGAGTATGTACGCCGAATCAACTACATCAATCTGCCTACAGCCACCAAGCATGGCGTGCGTTTCGGCTTCCGTCTGTCGTTCTGATGAATATACCATCTTAGTTCTTCCTTTTGTTTGGAAGGACGGAAATGTAGTATGGGATAGTGTCCTTGATTATAAGAATAACGACACTGTGGCATGTTCCGTAATCCTCAAATTCGGGCCAGACAAATAAACAAGCATTTTCAAGAATAATTTCTTGGTGTTTTTTTCGGTATGAGAGAAAACTCATTCTGAGCGAGAAAAACGATGTGGGTGGAACAACTGCCTATAAACAGGGTTGGCTCGCCGAAACAGGCCTTGAAATGCGAAATACAGGGTGGGGACGAATAGAAAATAGAATGTGAAGGCTATTTATTAGACGATTATGTTGCAAAAGCATAGCTTTTACATTGTAAAATGATAGCTTTTATAGCCAAAAGTGATATGAATTACGCAGTAAAGTGATAGCTTTTACATTGTAAAAGCTATCACTTTACTGCGTTTTAAGAAAACTTTACATTTACGGAGCTGTTCGATTCTTCGGATTTGTCTTTTTGGAGATACATGTTGACTTACCCTAATGTATGCTCACTGATGTATTGCTGCACGGTATCCTTATAGCTGTCAGATATAGGGATGTAGTTATCGCCGAACACTATGCGTAGGCGGTCGATGATGTCAGCCTTCGGCATGTGTACTATGAAAGAGCGGTGTACGCGCAGGAACTCAGGTTGTGGCAGATAGTCCTCCAAAGTCTTCATGTTCATCAGACACAACACTTTCTTCTGTGGCGTGCAGACATGTATCTTCACATAGTCTTTCAGGCCCTCTATGTATAGTATGTCATCAAGGAAGACCCTTACTAGCTTGTATTCGCTCTTGACGTATATGAAGCGATCTTGTGTAGCCTGTGCCATCTGCGTGGCATTGGCAGTTTCATAGGCTTTCTGCGCCTTGTTTGCTGCATGCAGGAAAGCCTCGTATGATATAGGTTTAAGCAGGTAGTCTATGGTGTTCACCTTATAGCTGTCAACGGCGTAACGGTCGAAGGCAGTGGTGAAGACTATCATGGTTTTAGGAGAGAGTATGGTGGCAAACTCCAGTCCTGATAGTTCTGGCATCTGTATGTCAAGGAATATCAGGTCGACAGGATTGTTGCGTATCTCTCGCATTGCCTCAATGGCACTGTTGTAAGTTCCTATCAGATTTAGGAATGCTGTCTTTTGAGCATAGGATGCAAGCAATTCAGCTGCAAGTGGCTCATCATCAATAATAGCACAAGTCATGAGAGTTAAGAGTTAAGAATTAAGAGTTAAGAGTTAAGAATTAAGAGTTAAGAGTTAAGAATTATGCATTATGAATTGTAAGTTTGGATTTTCAATACAATAAGTGAGTGGTATAGTCCGTCAGACTCCACGCCCTTTGTCCATGTATGGCTGTCGGGGTATGTCATGTCCAGACGCTGCTGTACGAGTGGCAAGCCTATTCCGTGACCGCTGTGGTCGTTAGACTGCTTGGGGTTGTTAGAGTTTGATATGTCGCATACTATAGCATCGTCAGTCTCTGCCAGTCGGATGTTTATGACGCAAGGCTCGGTGCTCGACACTCCATGCTTGAAGGCATTCTCTACCAGCGAGATGAAGAGTAGGGGAGCCACCATGGTGTTGCGAGATTCATTGACGTTGAACTCCGTGTTTACCGTTACGTTACTTGCGAGGCGTAACTTCATAAGGTTTACGTACGAACTGATGAAGTCAACCTCAGACTTCAGCGTCACCATCTCTGTCTGGTTATCGTAAAGCATGTGGCGCAGCATCTTTGACAGTTGCATCACGGCACTTTGTGTGCGCTCGGGACTTATGGCAGCGAGAGCGTAGATGTTATTGAGCGTGTTGAGCAGGAAGTGTGGGCTTATCTGGTTACGCAAGCTACGCAGTTCGGCATCTCGCCGTGCGGTCTCCGCCTCCTGCTGCTTTTGTCTTAATCGGGTTATGTGCTCCTCATTGCGCAGCGTGAATGCCACGAATATGGCGAACAGGAAGTTCACGCTGTCGCGCAGTGATGCAAGAATGTTGAAATGGTCTTTCTTGTCGAAAAATGGATGATGATGCCTGTTCATGTGCATTCCGTCCATGTGCCTTTTGTGCTCGGCAGAGTCGGTCCTCATGCCTTCTCCATGAGGCTCCATGTGTGCTTCGTCACCGAAAGGTGGCTTGTCAACGTCATCAGGCGGCGTAGGCATCTCACCGTCATCCATAGGGCCGCGAGCCACCTCGTCATCATGCATGGGGGCATGTTGCATTTCATCGTGCATGGGGCCCCTGGGAAAGTCGTGACGTGCATTGGCTATGGAGTCAGAAAAGGATTGTTTCGCTAACGTAATAGAATTGCGCCTGTTCTCAAACTCCACGTCGTGCCAATATATGAGGAATGTGCATAATCCCACTATGATTATCAGGTTATAGAAGAATAAGGTCTTCTTCCTGTTGCTTTGGAATGAGTAGCGTGGTATGAGCCACAGATAGTTTATCCAGAATAAAGCCACGGCGAGTATAGGCATGACGCAGTGCATAAGGTAACCCTTCAATGAAAGTTCCTCTCTTGGACCTAGGAACATCATTGAAAGCAGCAATATTGCCGCCGCAGACCCTATAATCAGTTTTCCTTTCATATTCCTGTTATTTCGCATACATCCATAAATCCATTATCTATTCATACCTTATTGCCTCAATAGGATCCATCCTTGCAGCCTTGCGGGCAGGGAAGTAGCCAAAACCGATGCCGATGATTGTGCAGACAATGAAGCTGACCACGATAGACCACATGGGCACCGACGTAGGCAGGCCGAAAAGCAAGTTGGCGCTCGTGGATAGCAATGTGCCCAGTGCAATGCCCAGTATGCCGCCGGTAACCGATATAATGATCGATTCGATGAGAAACTGGTTGCTGATGTCGATGCCGCGTGCGCCAACCGACATACGCAGGCCAATCTCCTTGGTGCGCTCTGTCACAGACACCAGCATGATATTCATGATGCCAATGCCGGCCACGAGCAATGAGAAGGCAGCAGCCACCACAAGGATGAGAGTGACGGTATCCATTGTTGACGACATGGTCTCCATTATCTCCTGCTGTGAGCGAATGGTGAAATCATCCTCGCCGTCATCCTTTATCTTATGTTGCTCATGCAGTATGGAGGTCAGTTCGCTTATGGCATCATCGGTCATATCCTCTGTAATGGCAGAGCAGTTGATGCTCGAAAGGTATGTCTGCGCCGTGAGTCTTTTCATTACGGTGGTGTAAGGAGCAATGATGAGATTGTCCTGGTCCATGCCGAAAGAGTTATATCCTTTAGATTTCAGTACGCCGATTATGCGGAACGGTATGCTCTTGAATCGTATAGTCTTGCCTATGGGGTCCTGTCCGTCGGGAAAGAGCTCGTCAACCACGGTCTTGCCCACTATGCAGACCTTGGCTGCCTTCTTAATGTCCTCGTCAGAGAAAACGGAACCGCTTGTAATCTCCCACTGCTTGATGTCCAGATACTCAGTTGACTCGCCATACATGGTGCTTGAGGTGTTGTTGTTACCGTTGATACACTGTCCTGACGATGTAACCTCAGGAGAGACGTAGGTCACGTATTTTGCCTCATTCTTGATAGCTTCATAGTCTTCCTCCTTCAGGGTCTGCATGCTTGACGGATCTTGTTTTACGCCACCCATGCCCTTGTCGGCGCCAGGGCGTATCATGATGATATTGGAGCCCATCTGTGCAATGTTTTGGCGTATAGACTCCTTGGAGCCCTGACCGATAGCCATCATGACGATGACTGCCGCCACACCGATTATGATGCCCAGCATGGAGAGAAACGAGCGGAACTTATTATTTGCAATGGCTTTGATAGCCACCTTCATTAGATTGATGAAATTCATAATTAAGACCCATTCCCCTTATTCCCTTCTGAGGAAGGATGAGAATATGTAGGGAATTTATTTTTAATAGTTTATATTCAGTCTTTTGTTGCAACTCCATGTAATCCTTTTTCCTTTTGGGAGTGGACAGATGGAGTTAGTCATCCTGTGGCTTAGGCAGTGCAGCGAGAGCTTCTGCCGCAGACAGGATGTTATCGTTCACCACGTCTTCGCGTATCTTGCCGTCGCGCAGCATAATGTTGCGTGAGGAGTATTGTGCTATCTCGGGGTTGTGCGTAACGAATATTATGGTACGTCCCTGCGCATGCAGTTTCTGGAACAATACCAGCATCTCAAACGACGTCCTTGTGTCGAGGTTACCCGTAGCCTCGTCGGCAAGTATCACGGCGGGATTGTTTACCAAGGCACGGGCTATGGCTACGCGTTGCATCTGTCCGCCCGACATCTGGTTTGACTTATGCTCCAGACGGTTGCCAAGTCCTACCTCGTTGAGAGCGTCAATGGCAGCCTTGCGTCGCTCTGCTGCACTATATGCAGAATTATACATCAGCGGCAGTTCTACGTTCTCCACAGCGGTGGTCTTTGCCAGAAGGTTATAGTTCTGGAAGACAAAACCAATCTTGCGGTTGCGCAGTCTTGCTCGCTGACTTTTCGACATGGTGCGCACCGAAACTCCGTCAAGCAGGTATTCGCCCGATGTTGGAGTGTCAAGGCATCCCAATTGGTTTAGCAATGTTGACTTGCCAGAGCCAGACGTACCCATTATGGTGACGAACTCGCCCTCATATATCTTGAATGAAACTCCGCGCAGTGCCTTCACTACCTCGGAGCCAACGTGAAATTCGCGTTTCACGTCTTGTAGTTCAATGACTACTTTTCTTTCTTTTACATCCATACCAGATAAGTTTTTGATACTCTCTTCCTTCTCCCCTCATCCTTCATCCTTCATCTTTCATCTTTCAACTTTCATCTTTCATCTTTCATCCTTCAACTTTCAACTTTCATCCCTCATCCCTTCTTCTCCTTATTCTTTGATGGTCGTTTTGGCATGAATGGATTATTGTTATTTGCACCTTCGCCTTCGTCTTCGTCCGATGCTCCCATCTTAAACTCGGTGATGACCTTTTGTCCAGCCTTCAGTCCGGATATGATTTCTGTAAGGGTACCGTTGGATGTTCCGGTCTTCACGGCGATAGCCTTGAACACATTGCCCTCCAGTATCCATACCTTGTCCTTGCCTTGACAGTCTTGTATGCTCTGCTCCTCAGTGAGCATCTTCTCGTTAGGAGTAAACTTCAGAGCCTTGGTAGGAACGGTCAGAACGTTGCTGACCTCATGTGTGAATATTGTCACGTTTGCCGTCAGTCCAGGCTTTAGCTTAAGGTCAGCATTAGGAGCAGATATGACAACCTGGTATGTCACCACGTTAGACTCAGTGGTAGCCTCCTGTCTGACCTGCGTTACACGACCCTCAAAAGTGTCGTTAGGATAGGCATCAACGGTGAAGCTTACGCGCTGTCCCTCTCTTACCTCGCCTATGTCAGCCTCGTCAATGTCGGCTATCACCTGCATGTTGGTCAGGTCCTGAGCAATGGTGAAGAGTTCCGGAGTATTGAACGATGCTGCTACGGTCTGACCTTCCTCTACGCTTTTTGACAGTACGACACCGTCTATTGGTGAAGTAATGGTGGCATAGCTGAGGTTAGTCTGTGCCTTCTTCACGCTCTCAGATGCAGTGCGCACCTGCTGCCTTGCCTGCTCGTATGAAAGGCGGGCCTGCTCAAAGTCGTTGGCAGAGATGAGACCTTTCTGATACAATGTGTTGTAACGGTCGTAGTTAGACTTCTGATAGGTAAGGTTGCTCTGCGCAGACGACAGGTTCGCCTTGGCAGATGAAAGTTCAGACATGAGATTAGTCTTGTCCAGCTCGGCTATCACCTGACCTTTTTTGACGGTACTGTTATAGTCAACGTAAAGGTGCGCCACAATGCCGCTGACCTGTGTACCCACGGTAACCGATGTTACAGGCTCTATAGTGCCGGTTGCGGTTACGCTGGTAGTGATGGTTTCTGCCTTAACCTCTGTGGTGGTGTATGTTACGCCAGCCTTCTTCTTACCTCCCATGAGGAAGTATGCGGCAATGGCTGCTATTGCCACAATGGCAATTATGATATATTTCTTTTTCATTATTGTATTTTATTTCTTGTAAAACTCTAACATTTTTATATTAAGGATAGTCATGTACTTAGACTGTAGTTCGCTTTGCTGTGCAGACAGCAGGCGAGTCTTGCCCTCCTGCAGTTCCACGGTGTTCTTCAGTCCTACTGCAAACTGCTCAGACAGCAAGTCGTATGAATCCTGTGCCGCCTTGGTGCTGACCTTCGCCGCCTTATACTGCGACTGGTTGTTGGTGGCTTGAATCCAGTAGTTCTCTATCGTAGAATAGAGTGAAGTCTGTTTGTCGCGTATATCGAGCAGAGCCTCCTGACGCATGATGTTAGCCTTGTTTACTGCCGACTTGGCAGAGCGTTGGTCGAAAATCGGTACGGATATGGTGACACCTGCTCCGGCATTGAAATTCGACTTCATCTGCTCGCCCCATCCGTTATTGCTTAGTGAAGAGGTGTTTGTGCCCACTGCCGCCTGCAGCGACACCGTAGGCATGCGCTGTGCCTTGGCAAGTTTCTGCTGTATCTCAGCACTTTCAACGGCGAGTTGCGCCTTACGCATCTCCGGACGGTTCTCTATTGCAGCCTCATATACGCTCTGCTGCGATGGTATTGGTTGCAGCGCCATGTCATCGGTGGCTTGTGGTGATACGACGTCGAAGTCCTCGTCATCGGTGAGTTGCAGCAAAGCCTTCAGCTGTCGCTTGTAGTTACGTGCGTTACTCTCCGCCTGTACCACATTGTATTCATCCTGTGCGCGCTGTGCAGTGAGCTGCGAGCAGTCAGCCTTCGACATGCTGCCCACGTCAACCATCTGCAGTGCACGCTCCTCATTTACCTTTGCAGCCTCCAGCGTAGCCTTGTTCACCTCTATAGCCTCCTTTGTATAGAGTATCTGTATGTAAAGTTGTGCTATCTGTTCTTCGATGTTGCGTGCGTAGGTAATGGAGTCTTGCTCTGCTTGTTGCTCCATATTCTCGTTCTGCAATATGGTGTTACGGTTGCGGTTGCCGTTCCATACAGTCCAGTTGGCGCTTACGGAGTATGTACCGTTATAGCTTGTCGTGGTGGCATTAGTCTCCACCAATCCGTTCTGTACGGTAGCGACTCCGTTAGCTTTCCATGGCTGGTAAGCCACGTTTTGCGAAGTGGAGAAGCTGAGTGACGGAAGCAGGGCAGCCTTCGATGCAAGAGTTGTCTCAGCGTCAGACTGACGTGTAAGTCCAGCCTTCTGCAGCGTGATGTTGTTCTCCATGGCATATCCGATGCACTCGTCAAGCGTCCATGTCCTGGCACTCATGTGGAGTGTCTGGCATAGGCATATTGACAGAGTAATAAAATGGAGTAATTTTTTTTTCGTTTTCATTATAGGTAAACTTGAAAAGTAAGGTGGGGTCTAAAATTCCCCACGATTTAATTAGTCAATTATAAGAATGTCATTATGTCATATTTTTGTTTTCTTTCGGTGCATACTGCCAGTCCTTTCGGTCACATAGCCCGCTATGCTCCCTCAACGACTGACACTCTGCCCTCGAAACAAATTCAAAAATCTGACAGTGGGAATTATTAGAACCCACCATAATTGAGTTTCTCGATTGCAAAGTTACCTTTTTTTTGTTTTATTGCAAAATTTATGTCGTTCAGTTCATATTAAAAAATGTTATTTAAATTTTGAATGTCCGTCAATCATAGTTTTTTTGCAGACCAAACATGCTGAATTAACGTATTTTTACAATACGAAACTGTCCAATAAATAGAATAATCATAATTTTATATCTATTCATTGGACAGTATGTAATAAATTCAACTTTTGCAGGTTACAAATTCAACTTTTGCAGGTTACATTTGCCCCCGCAGTCTGTTTTGTAACGCCTCGCTTCGCTTAGGTGGGTAGGGAACCCACCTTTAATCTTTAAAACGCTCGCCCCACAGGCGTAGCATCTGTTGATACTGCTTTTCCTCAGATGGAGAATGCTGTGCATGCCATAGACGCGTGTCGTGCAGTTCGTCAGGCATATACTGCTGTTGTGCGAAGTTGCCAGGGTAGTCATGTGGATATTTATATCCATCACTATAGCCAAGTTGCTTCATAAGTTGGGTCGGAGCATTGCGCAGATGCAGCGGCACAGGCAGGTTGCCGGTTTCTTTTACGAGAGCCAGGGCATCGTTAATGCCGCAGTATGCAGAGTTGCTCTTCGGTGAAGTTGCGAGATATACGCAGGCTTCGGCCAGTGCTATGCGAGCTTCAGGCCATCCAATCTTCATTACGGTATCGAAGGCGGCATTTGCAAGGAGCAGTGCATTAGGGTTGGCAAGTCCGATGTCTTCTGAAGCACTGATGACGAGTCGGCGTGCTATGAACTGCGGGTCTTCGCCGCCTTCAATCATGCGTGCCATCCAGTAAAGTGCGGCATCGGGATCACTTCCTCGTATGCTTTTTATGAAGGCAGATATGATGTCGTAGTGCATCTCGCCTTGCTTGTCGTAGGCAAGCGGGTTCTGTTGCAGACGGCTTTCTACCAATTTGTCAGTTATCTCTATGGTCTGTGATGACTCAGCCTCTACTACCAACTGCAGTATGTTGAGTAATTTACGTGCATCGCCACCGCTATAGCGCATCAATGCGCCAGTCTCGGTGAGGCGTATGTCAAGTTTTTTCAGTTCTGCGTCAGTGGTTATGGCACGTTGCAGCAATTCCTCGAGATCAGCCTTCTCAAGCGATTTCAGGACATACAGCTGGCAACGCGACAGCAAAGGACGTATGACCTCAAAGGAAGGATTCTCGGTGGTGGCACCTATCAGTGTCACTATGCCACGCTCAACTGCACCGAGCAGTGAGTCTTGCTGTGACTTGGAGAAACGGTGTATCTCGTCAATGAACAGTATTGGTGACACAGAGCCAAAGAACCGAGAACCTTTGGCACGCTCAATTACGTCGCGCACGTCCTTCACTCCGCTCGTTACGGCTGAGAGCGTATAGAAAGGAGTGTCGAGCCTGTTGGCGATTATCTGCGCCAGTGTGGTCTTGCCTACGCCTGGAGGGCCCCAGAGTATAAACGATGATATGTGCCCAGACTCTATCATGTTTCTGAGCACAGCCCCCTGTCCTACGAGGTGTTTCTGACCTATATATTCATCAAGTGTCTTCGGGCGAAGTCTTTCTGCTAATGGTTCCATTACAAAAAAAATGAAAAGTGAACATTGCAAAGTTACGAAAAAAAACTGAATAAACAAAATAATAGGGATTTTTAGGAATGAAAAAATTGTGTATGTCAATATTTTTTACGAACTTTGCACTCATATCCAAAATAATTAACTATATGAAACTACTACTGACAACAACTTTATTATTTCTGTCATCATTATTCGTGTCGGCAAATACTGGTACCTTTGAGGCTGGCAAGGGCACTTTCCTTCTTAACGGCAAGCCATTCGTGGTAAAGGCTGCCGAACTGCACTATGCCCGCATTCCCCGTGCCTACTGGGAGCATCGCATCAAGATGTGCAAGGCTCTCGGCATGAACACCATCTGCATATACATCTTCTGGAACAAGCACGAACGCCAGGAGGGCGTCTTCAACTGGAGCGGAGAGAACGATGTCGCCGAGTTCTGCCGCCTGTGTCAGAAGAACGGGATGTACGTCATCGTGCGTCCCGGACCATACGTATGTGCGGAATGGGAGATGGGCGGTCTGCCATGGTGGCTGTTGAAGAAACGCGACATCAAGCTGCGCGAGCAGGATCCTTACTTCATGGAGTGCGTGCGTCGCTTCGAGGGCGAGGTAGGCAGACAACTGGCACCGCTGACCATACAGAACGGCGGTCCTATAATAATGGTACAGGTGGAGAACGAGTATGGCTCATACGCCACCAACAAACCATACGTGAGTGAGATACGCGACTGCCTGCGCTCCGTAGGCTTCGACAAAGTGGTACTGTTCCAGTGCGACTGGTCAAGCAACTTCGAGCAGAATGCGCTGCCCGACCTGCTGTGGACCATGAACTTCGGCACCGGCGCGAAGGTGCTCGACCAGTTCAGGCGTGTAAAGGAACTGCGCCCTGATGCACCGCTGATGTGTTCGGAATACTGGAGCGGATGGTTTGACGGATGGGGCACTGCACACCAGACACGCCCTGCCGACGCCATGGTCAAGGGCATAAAGACAATGCTCGACAATGGCATATCATTCTCATTATACATGACACATGGCGGAACGTCATTCGGACAGTGGGCAGGTGCAAACAACAAGGGGTTTGCGCCTGACTGCACCAGCTATGACTATGACGCACCTATCAACGAGCAGGGAGCGGCTACAGACAAGTACTACCAGCTGCGCGAACTGCTGCAAAAATACTCCGACTGGAAACTGCCCGACGTCCCCAAGCCGATGCCAATAATAGGGATTCCCGAAGTGAGGTTCGACCACATGATGCCGCTGCTCAGGGCTGGCAACATGCCGGAGCCTCTGTCATCGCACGACGTGATGCCGATGGAGCAGTACAATCAGGGTTTCGGCAGCATACTCTACTCTACCACCATGCCTGCAGTAAAGGCGGGCACGCTGCTGCAGGTCAGCGATATGTGCGACTATGCCATTGTCTATGTGAACGACAAGAAGATAGGCGAGCTCTACCGTGGCAACGGATATGAGACTACGCTGCGACTGCCTGAGGACGTGGCGGAGGGAAGCACTCTCGACATCTTCGTCGAGGCCATGGGGCGCATCAATTACTCTAAGCTCATCAACGACCCCAAGGGAATAACGCGCAGCGTGGAACTGCTTGCCACCAACGGCAAGGATGAGGTGACATACAACCTGAAGGACTGGAAAGTATATCGCTTCCCTATATATGACGATGCAGCCTCCATCGACAGCCTCGCCGACAACATGAGCGCCATACCCTTCACGGGCTCCGCCGGCACACCGGCATACTACAAGGCTTCATTCTACCTGAAGAAGACGGGCGACACATACCTCGACATGAGCACATGGGGCAAGGGCCTCGTATGGGTCAACGGCCACTGCCTGGGACGCTTCTGGAACGTAGGTCCGCAGCAGACACTCTTCCTGCCAGGCTGCTGGCTCAGGAAAGGCAGTAACAGGATCGTAGTGCTCGACATCACCGGACCGCGCAAGCCTGCCACAAGGGGACTGTCACACCCCGTCGTTGACCAGCTGCACCGCGAGTACCTGCCGAAAGACGCCGTCAAGGGTGACGCACTGAAAAAGGCACTTGCAGGCAGGAGCAAGGGAGCGAAGGCACAAGGCGCAAACGACGGCGGCCCCGGTAATGATGCTGCACCAGGAGCCGTAGAGTAGTATGGAACTTTTTAAGAAGATAAAAATGGAAGAATATAAGTCGTTACTTACATTCTTCCATTTTTGTTTATCCCCCCCAACCTTCCGCCCGGTGCTTCGCCTGCGAAGGGGGAAAATCAACCCTCAAGACCCTCTAACAGTCTTCTGAATACCTCGTTGTGCCTGAGTATGTCAGGATTCCCCACTATCACCTCCCTGCACCGCGCCCTTGTGAGGGCTACGTTAAGGCGGCGGTCTATCATGGCATTGCTCTGTGGGTCAAGAAAGGAGTTGGAGGTAAGGAAGCGCAGCTGATAGACATACTGCACGGTGAAGCCATATACTATCACGTCGCGTTGCGAACCCTGATAGCGCTCTACCGTGTCGATGGTAACGTCGCGCAGTTCGCTGATGCCGTATGCGTCAAGGGCTTTCCTTACTGCGGTAATCTGGTTGCGGTAAGGCACTATCACGCCTACGGTCTTCTGTGCGTCAAACTCCCTGCCAGCCTCCTGCCATGCCTTTGCCACTGCCTGCGCAATCACGGCAGCCTCGTCCTCGTTTACCTTGTCGGACACAGAACGTACGGGCTTCGGCACTGCCACGAACTCAACCCGCGGCCCTTGTCCGCCAGCCTGCAGCTGGTGTGGCAAACCTGCTATGCCGAGCTTATTGTCATAGAAAGCCTCGTTAGGGAATTGCGCTATGGCGGGGTGCATGCGCCCCTGGTTGCGCAGCAGGTATGAGTGGGCAGGGTAGAGCGAGAGCATACGCTCAAACAGGGAGTTGCGGCAGTTGTACAGTCCTATGCCGTGCAGCATGTCGTCATCCACCCTTGACTCATCCTCCGACTGCTGCACTACGGCAGGCAGCTGCTTGTGGTCGCCTATCATTACGAACTTGCGTATGGCTACGTCGATGCCGTCGGTGGCAGACAGCAGTCCCAGCAGCTGAGGCTCCAATATCTGCGATGCCTCGTCTATTATGGCGAGGCTGAACGATTTCAGCCTGAACAGCGAGCTTGCCGCTGCAGACAGTGACGTGGTGGTGCCTACGAAGATGTGCGAGCTGTCTGCCAGCGACCGTATCTCACCGATATTGCGGCATGCCCTGCTCTTCTCCTCCAGCAGATACCCGCGGTAGCATTCCTCACACGACAATGCACTGCCGACCCTGACGAAGTCGTATGGCTCGCTGCCGTCATCGGGGTGGCACAGCTTGCTGCAAATCTCGTCCACCGCGCGGTTGGTGTATGCCATCAGCAATACGCTGCCTTCGGGGTTGCTCAGCCGCTCCTCCTTCAGTATGTTCATAAGTCCGAAAGACGTCTTGCCCGTGCCGGGCGGACCTATTACCAGGAACATGTCCTGTGCCTGCTTGGCATGTAGCACGAGGTCGTTGAAACCGCCATACTCTCCGCACAGCTTCATGTCGGCATTCACCTCGGGCTCGCGCTGTCCCAGTATCATGGCGCGACGGTGGACGGGAGCAGTAAGGAACTGGTGTAGCGAGCGCAGTTGCGCAGTGTGCGACGACTCATACATGTCGTGCTCCAGCGCCCATTTCCACCCCTTACGCTGCCTAAAGACGTTCTTGTCAGTCTGCGGAGCCTTCAGCCTTACGCATACCTCCACGCACTCCCTGCCTATGGACAGCCTTTCTATGCTGCCGCGGTGCACGATGGTCTTCCTTATGTCCGGCTCATGGCCAGCCTCATAGGCATGCAGCGCCACAATGTCGCCCTGCCTGAAGTTAGCCGATATGGCGCTGTCGGTAGTCTGCGCCGTCATTACGATGCCCGTCACGCCGTCATCGTCACCCTCATGCCTCAGTTCGGCTATCGTAAGGTCGTGCAGTATGGAGCCAGCCAACAGTTTATCGGCAAGCGTGTCATGCCACTTTGCGGAGAATCCGGAGTTCTCCTTGCCGTTACTGCCCATCTTCGCCATTACGTGCTCAGCCTCCACAAACTGCACCATGCGCATGAAGTAAGCCTTCTCCAGCGGCGTGGCGTCATGTATGGGTGACAGTATCTCCGCCAACTGCGGTCTTACGTACATGCTCCAGAATTTGTCGCTTATCGGCTTGCGCAACAGTTTCTCCGGCGTCATCCTCAGCAAGACGTCGGCACCCCCCTTGGCATACGACATCTCGCACCATGCCGTCTGGTTGCGCAGCATTATGGCCTCCTTCAGCAGTTCGGGAGCCGCGCCCAGTCTTAAGAGCCCGTTCTTGTACTTAGAGTAGAGCAGGAACGACTGTATGTGGCTGTTGTCTATGTCGTGCCCGTCGAGTTTGTAGCCATAGTGCAGCATCGCCATGTAGAGCAGCATCTGCACGTAGTGCTTCTCCTGATATACCGGTGTGTCGGGGTCCTGCTGCGGAAAACCGCCTTTGCCCGATTTTTGTTCTATGAGCACCCTGAAGTCCTTCTGCAGGAAGTCTATACGTCCCTGCAGTCCCAGTGTTTCGCAGAAGAACGACGGTTCCAGTATCACCAGAGCCGGGTCATAGTGTCCGACCTCCTTGCCCAGAGCCTCGCTTACCACGTTGTGTATGTTCTCACGTTGCTGTCTCGCCTCACTGTGGAAAGAGGCATCGATGTCGCTGGCGGCAGCCATAGCCAGTGCGTTATGCCTGAAAAAGTCCGTCACGCTCTCTGCATAGCTGCGCTGTGCTCCGTGTACTTCCTCGTCAAGCATCTGCGACGCCAGGTTACCCAAGTGTATAGCCTTTGTCGGGTACACCGTTCTCAGTTGGCTCAGCAGTGCAGCATAAGGCGTGTTGGCATAGCTCTCAAAGCATCCTGCCACCGACGTTATGTCTATCAGGTAGTCAGGCTGGTAGATTATCAGTTCGGGCACCAGTGCACCGCCGTTGCCGTCACCTTCGTCGCCGTCGTTCCTTCGTGGCTTTACGAGGTTCACCTCGCATCCCTTCTCAAGCAGTTGCACTATGTATTCCCATCCGCTCGGAATCATGGCGCGTGCATAGCCCAGTTCCTCGGTGTCACCGTAGATGCTCCCATCGTCCCACTCCTGCACCACCATGCGTATGCAGTCGCCTATCAGCCTGCGGTGGCGCCTTGTGCGCTTCTTTCCGGCAAACAGCGTCCTTATGTCCTCAGGTATGGCACTGCCGGCATCCTCGCCCTTCGGCGTGAATATCAGGCTTATGAACTTAGCCAGTGCCTCCATGTCTTCAGCCATGCAGCCACGCAGAGCTTCAGTCTTGGCAGAGTCTATGCCTCTCAGCCTCTTCCTGAGGTCGTTCAGGGTCATCATCAGCGACTTGTCGGCGTTATGCTCCTTGCACAGGTAGTCAGTCTTGGCAAAAAGTCCGCCGAAGCGCAGTTTGCTGTCAGCCAGCTTTTGCTCAATGCTCCGCCTCAGTGCAATGTTCATCAGTCTGTAGCACTGCCTGATGTCGCCCTCGGCAGCCTCGTCGGCAGCCTTCCTTATTATGTCGAAATATTCAGTCTGTTCCATAGATGCAGGGTGCAAAGTTACATAAAAACGCATGAAAAGCCAAATTTTTGCTATGTTATCTATGTAAATCTGAAAAGTTTTTATTAACTTTGCGAGCAAAAACCATATCAAAACCATATTTTAGTTTATTAATGAGAAAACGCATTACGCTATTACTGATGCTTGCCTTTGTCATGACGGCAGGGGCACAGACCAAAAAGATAGGCGACTACATAGAGTCGTACTCGTTTAACAAGCCTACGGGACGCATGCCGCGCACGGTGCAGTATGTGCCCGACGGCGGTGACTACCTGTGTGTAAACGGCTCAAACCGCTACACCCGTGCACTGTATGGCTCCAATACGGAGTATCGTGTGGAGACCAGCGACAAGCCTGTGTTTGCACTCTTCAAGGCAAAGAACTACCGCAATGTGCGCTTCTGCGTAAACGACGTGCAGCTCGACAGCGCACAGTACTGCGAGGCTCGCTACGGCAAGGGCCGCCGCAGCTATGTAGTGAAGGATGACCGCTGGGGTGCTGACGCAGTGCTGCGCATAGAGTGCGTAGCCATGCACGATGCCGAGGGAGCCTATTGGCGCTTCACTGCCGAAGGCTTTGGCGGCGACGTTACGTTACGCAGCCGCATGTGTATGATTGCCATACCGAAACTAAGTCGCAACGGCGACATCGGTGCCGACAAACCAGGATGTTTCGAACCGTCTGTCACGGAGGAAGGACTCACGACTGCCGAACTGACATTCCGACGCGAGGCATACGCCGTCACTCGCCCTGCTGCCGACAGGTCACAGGGCCACCTGCTCTACCTGCAGCAACCCGACAACAGGACCATATCTGCCTTCAGTGCCTCAAAGGCATACTTCGAGGCATTGGCAAACCGCATAGTCTTCCATACCCCCGACCCAATGTTCAATACGCTTGGCTCCACACTCTCACTGGCAGCCGACGGAGCATGGGACGGCAAGACGTGGCTGCATGGCGCCATAGGCTGGCGCATGCCGCTGGCAGGCTGGCGTGCCGGCTACCTCGGCGACGTGCTCGGATGGAACGACAGGGCTGTGAGCCATTTCGACGCCTATGCCAAGTCGCAGGTTACCGACGTGCCGGCTACGATTCCGTCGCCATCGCAGGACCCTGCCATGAACCTGGCAAGGGCAGAGAAGAAGTGGGGCACGCAGATGTATTCAAACGGATATATCTGCCGCAACCCGGAACGCAACGACCAGATGCACCACTATGACATGAACCTTAACTACATCGACGAGCTGCTGTGGCACTTCCAGTATGATGCCGATACGGCATACATGCGCAAGATGTGGCCCGTGATTACGTCGCACCTGGCATGGGAGAAGCGCAACTTTGACAAGGACGGTAACCATCTGTATGACGCTTACTGCTGTATATGGGCAAGCGATGCGCTGTATTACAACGGCGGCGAGGTTACCCACTCAACGGCATACAACTATCGCGGCAACCTGCTCGCTGCAAAGATAGCACGACTGATTGGCGAGGACGCTGAGCCATACCAGAAAGAGGCAGATGCAATACTTGAGGCTATGAACGAGCACCTGTGGGTGAGCAGCCAGACGCCTCACTGGGCTGAGTACAAGGATGTGATGGGACTGAAGCGTGTTCACCCCAATGCCGCACTGTGGTCGGTCTATACCCCTATAGACTGCGGAGTGGGAACACAGAGTCAGATGTATTCATGTACGCAGTATGTGGAAGACTGCATACCTCACATTCCTGTGGAGATTGCCGGCAATGGGCAGCAGGCAGCGCCGCCGTCGCTCATCAGCACCAGCAACTGGATGCCTTACTCATGGTCTATCAATAATGTGGCGTCGGCAGAGATAATGCATACCGCCCTCGCTTTCTTCGAGGCTGGGCGTGCCGACAAGGGCATGGAGCTGGTAAGGGCTAACCTTCTTGATCAGATGTATCTGGGAGCATCGCCGGGCAACCTCGGGCAGATAAGCTATTATGATGCAGCGCGCGGAGAGTCATACCGCGACTTCGGCGATAATATAGGCATCTCTGCACGTGCCATAGTGCAGGGCGTGTTCGGCATAGTGCCTCAGGCGCTCGACGGCAAGTGCATCATTCGTCCGGGCTTCCCCCTGGAGTGGGACAGTGTGGAGGTCGTTACGCCATACCTTTCTTATAAATACAAGCGTCATGGCAACAAGGGCACCATCGCCGTCAGGCAAGACTTCCGCCAGCCTCTGCAGCTCATAGTACGCATCAACGGCAGCGAGGGCAGTTTCAGCGACTATCCCGTCAATGGCTCAGAGGTTAGTTTCGACATACCGCTCTTGGCGAATGCTGACGGGGGCGCAGTCGCTGCCGATGGTGCCGCAGCTGACGAGTGCAGGAGTATGATGGATTCCGCCCTCTCTCCACCGACAGGAAGCAAGGCCGTTTCTCTCGCCGTGCCTTACAATGCAAGCGTCACCGACATATTCCGCAACCAGTATCTCTCGCCGCGTCCTGCCAGCACGTCGCTCGAGATACCGATACAGGGCATAGGCGAATGGTGCCACCCTAAGTTCACGGTAGATATTGACGACAGCGGACTGCGCAGCATTGCCGAGGGCAACTCCGTCACCATCGAGGGCATACCGTTCACCACTCCCCAGCAGGGCAGCAACATACTCTTCGCCTCCCTGTGGGACAACTATCCCGACGTGGTGACCATCCCCGTAGGCGACAAGGGCAGGGCACTGTGTCTGCTCATGGCAGGCAGCACCAACCACATGCAGTTCGACATCGACAATGCGCTCCTCACAGCCCACTATGCCGACGGCACCAGCGACACATTGGCACTCCGTCCGCCATACAACTACTGTCCTATAGAGCAAGACTACTACGTTGACGGCAAGGCATTCCGCGGCACGCCGTGCCCGCCGCTGCGCATAAGCCTCTCCACCGGGCAGTCCTCGCGCCAGCTCGGCACCCTCATGGGCATCCCCTCTACCGAAGTGTACGGCAGGGAACTCAAGGGCGGAGCTGCCCAACTGCTCACCATGCCGCTGAATCCGAAGAAGAAGATCAGAGACCTCACTCTCCGCTGCCTCTCCAACGACATCGTAGTGGGCATCATGGCTGTCACAATAGTTAAATAAGGAGAGATGAGATATAAGGTGGGTTCTATAAATTACCACCGTAATGTTATACCTAAAGTCTGGGTTGACGTTTTGCCATCTTTTCGTTTTCTTTCGGTGCATACTGTCAGCATCTTTGGTCACATAGCCCGCTATGCTCCCTCATCTGCTGACACTCTGCCCTCGAAAGAAATCCGAAAATCTGTCAAAGCTAATTTATAGAACCCACCTTATATCTTTGCCTTGATAGTCGGGAGTTTACAATTTATTCTCTAATTGCTTCTCGGCGTATTCTTTTGTAACTTCAAACTTTGTGATGTTCTTTGACGGAGCTTCGTACATAGCATCCGTCATGATGTTCTCCACGATGGAGCGCAGACCGCGTGCACCTAGTTTGTACTCCACTGCCTTATCTACTATGAAGTCAAGGGCCTCAGTGGTAAACGTCAGTTCTATCTTATCCATCTCAAACAGTTTTATATACTGCTTTACGATGGAGTTCTTTGGTTCTACGAGTATGCGTCGCAGTGTATCGTGGTCAAGCGGGTTAAGGTGTGTCAGTACAGGCAGACGTCCGATGATTTCAGGTATCAGACCGAAAGACTTTAGGTCTTGCGGTGCAATGTACTGCATCATGTCGTTCTTGTCTATATTACGTACGTTTTGCACACTGTTGTAACCCACGGTATGCGTATTCATGCGCTGTGCTATCTTACGCTCTATACCGTCGAATGCGCCACCGCAGATGAAGAGGATGTTCCTGGTGTCCACGTGTATGTAGTCCTGATCTGGATGTTTGCGTCCACCCTTTGGTGGCACGTTCACCATGGTTCCCTCCAGCAGTTTCAGCAACCCCTGCTGCACACCCTCGCCGCTTACGTCTCGCGTAATGCTTGGGTTGTCGCTCTTGCGTGCAATCTTGTCAATCTCGTCGATGAACACTATTCCGCGCTGTGCAGCCTCCAGGTTATATTCTGCCACCTGCAGCAGTCTGCTCAGTATGCTCTCTACGTCCTCGCCCACGTATCCAGCCTCAGTAAACACTGTGGCGTCCACTATGGTGAAAGGCACGTTAAGCAATTTGGCGATGGTTCTTGCCAGCAAGGTCTTACCCGTACCGGTAGAGCCTACCATTATAATATTGCTCTTTTCGATCTCTACGCCATCTTTGTCCGCAGGCTGTGACAGTCGCTTGTAGTGGTTGTAAACAGCCACTGAGAGATATTTCTTAGCGTCGTCCTGTCCTACTACGTACTGGTCAAGATATTCCTTTATTTCCTGTGGCTTTGGTACGTTGCTGAAGTCAGGCGCTGATGTGTTACCGTTTGTATTGGCAGCACCCTCGGCATTGCTTGCGTTACCGAGTGTCTTTGCTATGTTGTATGCCTGTGCGGCGCATTCATCGCATATAAAACCGTTCAAGCCGGTGATGAGCATGCTTACCTCACCCTCGCTGCGACCGCAGAAGCTGCATCTGTTCTCCTTTTTCTTTGCCATTGTGTATTTTACTTCTTCACCAATACCTGGTCTATCATGCCATACTCCTTAGCCTCTTCTGCCGTCATCCAGTAGTTACGGTCAGAGTCAGCCCATACCTTATCGTATGGTGTGTGAGAATGGTTGCTTATTATGGTGTAGAGTTCTTTCTTGAATTTCTGGATCTCCTTAGCTTCGATCTCGATGTCGGAAGCCTGTCCCTGCACGCCTCCCAAAGGCTGGTGTATCATCACGCGGCTGTGTGGCAGTGCAGAGCGCTTGCCCTCCTGTCCTGCAACGAGCAACACTGCACCCATTGATGCAGCCATGCCGGTGCATATCGTAGCCACGTCGCTTGAAATGAACTGCATGGTGTCGTATATGCCGAGTCCGGCAGTAACGCTACCGCCAGGGCTGTTGATATAGATAGATATATCCTTGCCTGGGTCTGTGGAGTCAAGATACAGCAGTTGTGCCTGTATGGTATTGGCTGTATAGTCGTTGATCTCTGTACCGAGGAATATGATTCTGTCCATCATCAGGCGTGAGAACACGTCCATCTGTGTGACGTTCAGCTGACGTTCCTCAAGTATATATGGGTTGAGATACTGGTTCTGGGCAGCCATTACATCGTCGAGTGCCATCCCGTTCATACCGAGGTGGCGTGTGGCATACTTTCTGAAATCACTTGTCAAGTTCATATTGTGCTTCCTATATTATAATATGTGTATTTGCTATCTATGAATATCCTTTTGCCGACATTCATATACAAAGTTACTAAAAAAAAAATATTCTTGCAAATTTTTTATTGTTTTTTTACTCCTTGCGTTGCTCACCAGCCCTATTTCCTGTGCAGATTACTTTCCGTCACTCAGGAATATGTTTACTATCTGGTTTGCATCTGCCATCGTAACGTCGCCGTCACAGTTCACATCGCCGGCATCCACATTGAAGTCGGCAGGCTTGTCTGATGCAAGGAAATAGTTCACCACGGCGTTGGCATCCGCCATCGTAATCACGTCGTCATTGTTTACGTCACCCAGCACGACACCGTGCCCAGGCTGTCCCTTCCATCTCATGGTAGCATAGGTGTATTCTATTGAGCCTGCTCCCCCACCGGCTTCACATAAGAAACTACATTCATACAAACCGCCGAGTTTTATTCCGAACTCCTCCCACTTCTTGAAATGTTCTGACACTGACACATGACCACAATGGCGTTTTGTTCCACGAACTGCAAACACTTGCGAAAAAGTGGCTGTACCGATTATGCTTGGCGCATTGTAGCGCTGAACCTTGTATAAACCGTAAGTGTCTCCGTCAAGAGTGTATGTCCCTACTCTCGCGGTCGGTAAGAGTGAACTTCCTTCAAAATAGTCATCTACAATGTAGTATTCGAGCAAAGGGGGCTTTGTCCAGCCATAGATTCCGATATAGGAATAGTTACCGGCAGTACCTTTCCTAGTATAGCAATATTCTGCAGAGATCCGTCCAAGCTCTGTATGCTTCTTTGCAGCCGAACCGTCGTAATACCCTACACGTGCAAGGAAATCACCACAATTATACCAACTTGCTTTGAATGCGCAGTCGGCATCTCCACCGAAACAAGTTATTTCGCCATCACCTGAATATACAGCCTTCCATATTTCAGCATGGTAGCCGTTACCTATATCTATACTTGCGTTGCTCGTCCATTTCTTGCCACCACTCAATTGTTCTGTCATTGAACATGGATCTTTCTGCGCCTTTACATTACCTACGCCCAGCAGGATTACTGACAGCAACGCTGCCCGTCTGAAACTGATAAACATTTTTCAAATTATATCTGCTAATTTTTATTACTTCTGTCTTACAAACACGTTGATAGGTGTACCCGTCAGAGTCCAGTGAGAGCGCAGCTGGTTCTCGAGGAAACGGCGATACTGTTCCTTCACGTACTGTGGTAGGTTGGCATAGAATACGAATGTAGGAATCTGTGTGTCGGGTACCTGTGTGCAGTATTTTATCTTGATATACTTACCCTTCACCGACTGTGGCGGTGTAGCCTCGATGATAGGCAGCATCACCTCGTTAAGTTTGCTGGTGCCTATGCGTGCCTTACGGTTGAGATATACCTCCTTGGCGGTCTCGAGCACCTTGAAGATACGCTGCTTCGTTATGGCAGATGCAAAGACTATAGGGAAGTCCACGAATGGAGCCATCCTCTCGCGTATTGCGTTCTCGAATGTCTTGATTGCTATCTGGCTCTTGTCCTCTACCAAGTCCCACTTGTTCACCACCACTACCAGCGACTTGTTGTTCTTCTGTATCAGCTGGAAGATGTTCATGTCCTGCGCCTCTATGCCTCGTGTGGCGTCTATCATCAGTATGCAGACGTCAGAGTTCTCTATGGCACGTATTGAGCGCATCACGCTGTAGAACTCCAGATCTTCGCTCACCTTGTTCTTCCTGCGTATGCCGGCGGTGTCAACGAGGTAGAAGTCGAAACCGAACTTGTCATAGCGTGTATAGATAGAGTCGCGCGTGGTACCGGCAATGTCGGTAACGATGTTACGCTCCTCACCAATGAATGCGTTGATGATGCTTGACTTTCCGGCGTTAGGCCTTCCTACCACAGCGAAGCGTGGTATGTTCTCCTCTATCTCCTCCTTCTGCTCCTTCGGCAGTTTCTCCAACACCGCGTCGAGCAAGTCGCCGGTGCCGAAGCCCGTCACCGCACTTATGCAGAATGGGTCGCCGAGTCCCAGTTTGTAGAAGTCTGCTGCATAATATTGCTGTTCGTTGTTGTCGGTCTTGTTGCTCACGAGTATCACGGGCAGTTTTGTCTTGCGTAGTATCTGTGCCACGTCGGTGTCGAGGTCCGTCACTCCGGTCTGCACATCCACGAGGAACAATACGAGGTCTGCTTCCTCGGTAGCCACCCTCACTTGATCGCGTATGGCTCCCTCGAAGATATCGTCGCTGTTCACCACCCATCCTCCGGTGTCAACCACGGAGAATTCCTTACCATTCCATTCGCACTTGCCATATTGGCGGTCGCGCGTAGTTCCTGCCACGTCACTAACGATTGCATGACGTGTCTTTGTCAATCTGTTGAAAAGTGTTGACTTGCCCACATTAGGACGTCCAACTATTGCTACTAAATTTCCCATAATTAATTAAAGCCCCTCCCTCCCCTCCCCGTGGGGGAGGGCTTTGGATTACCGTTACTCCATCGCCATGACTTCTGCA